>Ga0209164_1002389_pt1 | contig 20193 bp, 17 predicted proteins | sample MTBNYHSulfiMetaG_FD_187458 | JGI IMG/M metagenome (GOLD analysis project Ga0209164, IMG submission 187458) | Enrichment culture microbial communities from rom New York Harbor, USA that are MTBE-degrading - MTBE-NYH (New York Harbor Sulfidogenic)... | ecosystem: Environmental > Aquatic > Marine >...
CCTCGCCCGGGAGGGCGTCCTCATGGTGCAGTTCGGTCCGCGGCGCCTCAGGGCCGTGACCCACCTTGACGTGGACGACGAGGGGATCTCCCGGGCCGTGGAGGCTCTGACCCGTGCCATGGAGCAGTTGTCCGCGATCTGAGAGCGTCCGACGTCCCAGAACCCCCGCGCAGGGGGCCCGCAGCGCGACGGTGCAGTCCCCGGAGAAGAAGCCGGACTAGTCGCTCAGATAGCGCTGAAGGACCCTGTTGGTGGCGTCCAGGACGGCCAGGACGGCTCCTCGGGAGACGTCGGTCCCGGGGCTTGGGAATGCCCCGAGGAGGCGGATATCCAGGTTGTCCACCCGGGCCGAGACCGATACCACCACGACCCAGGCATCGAACGCCCGGACCGCCTTCACCCCCCTCAGCTCCAGGGCCACGTGACCCTGGACCGATTCCTGGGCGGCGTGGAGTGCGGCCTTGGCCGCCGCCTGGAGCTCTCCCTGCTTGGTCTGGGTGCCCTCGGCCTCACCCGTGAAGCTCCGTCCCCGGGTCCAATGAAGGCCGACGCGGGCCGTGCACCGGCCGTTGGGGAAACGGTCCAAGCGGAAGTCGTCGAAGCGTAGACGTTCCCTGCGCTGGTCTTCGGATGGCACGTGAACCTCCGTACATGGGACCCCGTTGGGAGACCCGGGGGGGCTAGAGCCTCTCTTCAAGATGGACCGGAGGGAACGAAAGGTGCAAGCTCTTCCTTCTACCCCCGGAACCGGCTCAATCCCTTCCTATGCTCCTGCAGTTCCTCATCATCTGCGATTCGATGCGCCGGGGGTCCTCCAGGGTACGGTAGAAGTCGTCGAAGAACCGGGTCACCTCCCTGACGGTCCCGGCCTCCAGGCCCTCCTGCGCGGTCCAGAGGCCATAGATCGCCTCCTTTCTCTCCCGGAACAGGGCGAAGACCGAGTCATACGTCTCCATCGCCCTGCCGATCTCGCTCGGGCAGAAGCCCCGGAAATGGCGTTGCGTCACACGGGTGATGGGGAGGGTGGAGTCGGGAGCCGCATAACGGGCGTCGACCACTCCGGAAAAGTCGAAATCGTAGGGAATGGTGGCGGAGTCCGCGCCACCGGGGCCCTGGACGAAGGTCATGTTGTGCATGGCCACGCCGGACCAGTCCGTGTTCCCGATGAGGTACTGGAATACGTCCGCCAGCACGGCGTGATGGGGCTCCAGGGTGCCGGGGTGTACCTGCCGGCCCTCCGGCAGCTCCACGACCCTCCTGCCGCTCCGGGCCGCCATGGCGTCCTCGTCCTCGATGATGTAGGCGTAGCGGGTGAACGGATCGTCCCTCCCGGACGTGTCCACGTAGGTGACCCGCGCCAGGCGTACCCGGTAGCTCGCGTCCGTCAGGAGATTGAAGGTCCGGTACGCCAGGTATTCCCTGAGGACGTACTGTTCCCAGTAGCTCTGCCCCAACCTGCAGGGGCTCACCACCTTGAGCTTGTCCTGCCCGTGGAAGAGCGTGCCTTCCGCCTCCCCCGTCCTGATGTTCAGGCGCAGGGGTGGGAACTCGCAGTTTCTCCGCATGAGGCGGAAGTTCCCCCGTGTGCGGATCTGGATCTCCAGTGACCCCTCGGAGCCTTCCGGCTCGGACCAGCGCAGGATCGCAGGCCGCTCCTCGGACTCCTGGCTACGGTCCTGGCGCCTGAGGGCGTCGAAGTCCGCTTCGATGGTCAGATGCAGGAGCTCGTGGGCGGCGAAAAGGGGCGCGGAGCGGGCCTCCTCGATGGCCTCCTGGGTGGGGAAGACCTCCTCCTGGGCCCACGCTGGGACGCCTGGCCCGAAGAAGAAGAGCGCGATAACCAACAGCAGTGCGTCGAGTCGAAGCTTCCGGCTCATGGCGCCATCTCTGGATGAGGGGGGGAAGGATGTCATCTCCTGGGGCAAAGGATAGGCATTCTTCGCGTCAGAGGGAAGGAAATTGTGGTGGCGATCCACCGTCAGCCTCCCTTCCGGCAAGGTGGACGGCGCCGCGGCGGACGCTCATGCGATACTCCACGAGGGAGCCTCCCCCGGCCTCCATAGGGACTTTCCCCTATGGCGGTAGGGAGTACTGCGAATACCAGCCAACGGCGGGGGGCGGTAGGGTGAGCCAAAAGGCACGGGGGGCGGGAGGCCGGGGGAGCACACCTGCGTAGCGTCCATGGGAGTGTCCTATGGTCCTTCAGAGTGGTGGCGAGGCAAAGGACCCCCTTGCCGAGGAGAGCGTCCTCTCCACGTGCCCCTACTGTGCCTGTGGGTGCGGCCTCTATCTCAGGTTCGGATCCTCCCGCCTGGTCGGGGTCTTTCCCAGCCGTAGCCACCCCCTGTCCCAGGGACGTCTTTGCGCACGGGGATGGGGAGCCCATGAGGCCGACCTCTGGGGCAGCCGCCTTTTTCGGCCGAGGGTCCAGGATTCTTCGGGACCCAGGCCTGCGTCTTGGTCCGAAGCTCTGGGCCGTGCCGCGCAGGAGCTCAGGGCTCTCCTGGATGCCGGAAAGCGCGTTGGGGTGCTGGTCTCGGGGGGATGCACCAACGAGGAGGCCTACCTGGGAGCGAGGCTTGCCCGGGAAGTCCTGCGCACCGGGAACGTGGACGCGTGCCTCGGTCCCGAGTACGGAGCGATCCTCCGGGGCCTTTCCGACGCGGGAGCGTCGGCGGACCTCCTGGAGAGCTTGAACTGGATCGAAGGAAGCGACCGGATCTTCCTTCTGGAGGGAGATCTGGCCGTGACCCACCCCGAGGTGGCGCTCTCGGTCCTCCGAGGCGTCCGAAGGGGTGCTTCCCTGGTCACCCTGGGGCTGGCTCGGACCCGGATGAGCCAGGTGGCCGGGACCCACATCCTCCTGGACCCGGGTTGTCCCCGGTTCCTCTACCCTGGGCCCCTGGAGACGCACCTGGACACGCACCCGCCACCAGGCCGGATCGCGGTCGTCCTGTCACCCTGGACGCCGGACACGGAAGCCCTCTCCGCCAGTGTATGCGCCATGGCCGAGTACATCGGCCGGATTGGGCGAGCCCTCGGGACCGCGGTGCGGTTCCTTCCGCTCCCCATCCGGGCCAACACCCGCGGAGCGTATGAGATGGGGGCTGCACCGGGACATCTTCCGGGGCCCCGTCCCTTGGAGGACCAGGCCGCCAGGGACCGGCTCAGGAGTGTGTGGGGGGCGGATCCGGCCCGAGAGGCGGGAACGGATGCTCGGGAGATGCTGAGGACCGTGGAAGGCCTGGTGGTGGTTCGTGACGGCTGCTCGGCAATCCCTTCGACGGCCATGTGGGACGCGTCGATCTCTCCCACCTTGAAGAGCCTGGTGGTCCTGGACGCTTTCCGGTCCCCGGCGTCGGATGCCGCCACGGTCGCCCTCCCCATCGGTGGCCTATCTGAGACGGACGGGACCTTCACCTCCGGCCTGGGGCGGGTGCAGCGGATTCGGGCTGCCAACGCGCCGCCGAACGAGAGCCGCCAGGGGTGGGAGGTGCTTTCCGGCCTCATGGGACTCCTGGGGTCTCAGGGACGCTATTCCTCGGCCGCGGAGGTGTTCTCCGAGATCCAGGGCGTGATCCCGGCGTACGGGGTCGTCACCAGCGAGGCTCTCGACGAGGGGTGGGGGGAAACGGTGCGGACGGCGTTGGGGGGCGGCAACGGCCGGGCCCCGGAAGGGTCGGGTGCCTCACCGGAGCCACACCGTCCAGGCCCGCCCCCGGCGGTGGCCGCAGAAGACGGGAGGGCGGGGAAGGGGGATGGGGAGGCGTTCGGCACACACTGGCTGGTCCTGGACGGGGCCTTCGAGTGGAGTGAGGACGCGATGGTGCAGGCTTCGCCCACCCTCCGGCGGGACGGGATGGCCCGGCGGAAGCTGCATCCCCGGGGGTTCGTGGTCATGAACCCGTCGGACGGATCCGCCCTGGGAGTCAGGGAGGGGTGGGTCCTTCGCCTGAGGTCCAGGGGTGGGGAGGCCCTGGTGCCCGTGTCCCTGAGTCCCCGTGCGGGGGAGGGGTTCCTCCTGATCCCTCCGGGCTTCCGGCAACTGTTGTCCGACGTGCTGGGTGCGTCGGCCATGGAGAGGGTGGAGGTGGAACGGGCATGAAGAACGATGCTGGTGCGGTGCCCGGTTCGGTCTTCGTGGTCACGAAAGAAGACCTCGGCGAATGGGTTGGCCGGCTCCAGGCGGACGCGGACGTCATCGCTCCCCACCTGACCCCCTGGGGAGACGAGGAGTTCCGGACGGTCTCCGATCCGGGCGCGATTCTCTGGGATTTCGTGAACCCATTGGATCCGCCCAAGAGGTTCTTCCTCCCACAGACGGAGCCCTTGGCGCGCATCACCAGGGACAGGGATGGCTTCCGGGTCGAGGAGGTCCACGACGAACGCCCTCGCGTCTTCCTGAATCTCAGGAGCTGCGACCTCAAGGGTCTCCTCTACCTGCGGAAAATGCACGCGACGGACCTTCCCGACGAGACCTTTCTTCGCCGGTTCGACAGCTTCACCCTGGTGAGCCTCGCCTGCTCCAAGCCCTGTCCCCTGGGATTCTGCGTCTGCTGCGACGCGGGACCCTTCCTGCGGGAGGGCTTCGACCTCCAGCTGACCGACCTGGGGAGCACCGTCCTGGCAGAGTGCGGGAGCGCCAAGGGCCGTGGGCTCCTGGAGGCTGGGGACGGCCTCTTCCGGCCGGCCACCCCCGCGGACGTGGAGCGCCGGCAGGAGCTGGAGACGCTGGCCCTCCGGAGCTTCGGCGAGGAGACCTGTCATTTCGGATCGGCCATGCGAAGGATCTCCACGCGGCGTGTGGACGGCTCCCTCTGGACGGCCATGGCTCCGTGGTGCCTCGAGTGCGGAGGGTGCAACCTGGCTTGCCCCACCTGCTACTGCTTCAGCGTGAAGGACCTGCCCTCGGCGGCCTGGGAGGATCAGCCGGAGACCGCGGACGACGCGTCGTCGGCTTGCTGGACCCGGTGCCGGATCTGGGACTCGTGCCAGTACTCCGCCTTCACCATGGAGGCGTCGGGGCACAACCCCCGGGATGCCAAGGAAGAGCGGATGAAGCGCCGGTTCTTCCACAAGGTCAGCGCCCAGTACTACCAGAAGGATGGCCTCCTGGGGTGCGTGGGGTGCGGCAGGTGCGTCCAGGTGTGCCTGGGGACCACCGACATGCCGGCCGTGGTGGAAGCCGTGCGAAAGGGCAAATGGGAGGGAGGTCGGCCATGAGTGCGCTGCTGGTTCCCCGCGTGGCCCGGATCCTGGACCGGCGCGACGAGACGCACGACACCATGACCTTCGGCCTCCGCTTCCGGGAGGATGGGGAGCACCGGGCTTTCACCTTTCGCCCTGGTCAGTTCCTGGAGCTGAGCGTCTTTGGCGTGGGCGAAGCCCCCTTCTGCCTGGCCTCCAGCCCTACCCGTCCCGAGCGGATCGAGGTGACCGTTCGGCGGTGCGGCCAGGTGACGGACGCCCTCCACACGCTGGGGCCCGGGGACGAGGTTGGGCTCCGGGGTCCGTGCGGGAACGGCTTCGATGTGGAGTCGGTGGCGGGGAAGGACCTGCTCTTCGTTGCCGGCGGGATCGGCTTGCCGCCCCTGAGGGGTCTCATCTGGAACGTCCTGGACCGCCGGGAGGAGTTCGGGCGCGTCACCATCCTCTACGGATCCCGGACCCCTTCGGACCTCGTCTACAAAGAGGAGCTGCGGGCGTGGGGGGACGCCGAGGGCGTAGAGCTCCGGACCACGGTGGACCGAGGTGAGCCCGGCTGGGAGGGGAACGTGGGAATGGTCCCCGTGCTCTTCGACCAGGTGGAGCTCCGTCCGGGCAGCACCACGGCCTTCGTCTGCGGCCCCCCCATCATGATCAAGTTTGTGGTCCAGGACCTCCTGATGCGGGGCTTCGGCGAGGACAGGGTCATGTCCACGCTGGAGCGCATGATGCAATGCGGAGTGGGGAAGTGTAACCACTGCTGCGTGGGGCACCGCTACCTGTGCCGGGACGGGCCGGTCTTCAGCTATGCCCAGATCAAGGAGATGTGGGAATGAGCGCGGCCTGCCCGGCTCCCCGTTCCGGCCTGGCTGCACGGCTGGCCACACGCCTCGGCCGGGAGACCGTGGTGGTGGGCATCGGGAATCCCCTGAGGGGGGACGACGCCGCGGGGTGCCTGGTGGCCGGAGCCCTGCGGGAGCTCCTTGCAGGGGAGCCCCAGGAGCCGTCGCGGGACCCACGTCCGGGGCCTCCCCACCACCGGCTGAGGGTGGTCGAAGCGGAAGAGGTGCCCGAGTCCTTCCTGGGGCCCATTGCCTGCCCGACACCGGACACGGTCGTGCTGGTGGACGCGATCCACCTGGGTGAACCCCCCGGAACCGTAGCCATGCTGGAGGTGGACGAGATCGGGGATCATGAGGCCTCTACTCACAGGGTCCCCCTCTCCATTCTGGCCCACTTCCTCAGGGCTGAATCCGGGGCGGACGTGTTCGTGCTGGGGATCCAGCCCGGCCGCCGGGAAGTGGGAGCTGCACCCTGCGACGAGGTCCTGGAGTCCGCCGGCATCCTCGCCCAGGTCCTCGAGGAGGCGGCGATCCTGGCGGGCCTCCCGGAAGGCTCGTTTTCCGCCCTGCGGACCGAATCCCCGGAGGTCCCATGCTGACGGTGCTGGTGCTTCTGCTACTGGTCCCGGTGACGGGGGCCGTTCTCTCCGGGATCCTCCGCCCCGCCGCCACCAGGGCCGTGGCCGTGGCCGCGGCCCTGGTCACCGCCCTCCTGGCAGGCCTGGGGGTTCTGGCCACCTATCCCCGGGCCCTGACGATCACCCTGGGTGGCCTCCCCTGGCTCCCGGGGGAGAGCTCGGGAGGCTTGTTCGGATTCCTTCTGGATCCCCTGGCATCCATCCTCCTCCTGGTGGTGACGCTCATCGGGTTCCTGACGGTGCTCTTCTCCACCAGCTACCTGACGGAGAAGAACCGGGACCATCCGGTTGGTCCCCAGGACCAGGCCCGCTACTACTTCTGGCTCCTGGCCTTCCTGGGGAGCATGGTGGGAGTGGCCACGGCTCCCAACTTCCTACAGCTCTTCATCTTCTGGGAGCTGACCACCATATGCTCCTGGGCCCTCATCTCCTTCTACCGGAGCGAGGAGAGCCTGAAGGCCGGCTTCAAGGCCATCCTCATGACCCACGCGGGGGGGGTGTTCTTCCTCCTGGCCCTCCTGGTGCTCTTCGCGGAGACCGGCTCCTTCGCGTTCGACGCCCTGGGGCGCCTGGGTCCGGGGCTCCGGGGCTGGGTGTTCTTCTTCCTGATGGTGGCGGCGTGGGCCAAGGCGGCGCAGGTGCCGTTCCATACCTGGCTCCCCGACGCCATGGCGGCGCCCACCCCCGTGAGCGCCTATCTCCACGCCGCTTCCATGGTGAAGGCGGGGGTCTTCCTGATGGCCCGGACGGTGGGAGCGGGCTGGGACGTTCCGGCTCCCTGGGGGCTTGTCCTGGGCGTCATGGCCCTCCTCACCATGCTGGTGGCCCTCTCCTTCTACTTCGTCCAGGATGACCTGAAGCGCCTCCTGGCCTACTCCACCATCGCCCACCTGGGATACGTCCTCCTGGGGGTGGCCCTGGGAGCCATGGGATCGGTGGTGGGGTTCCGGGGAGGTGTCCTCCACATCCTGTGCCACGGGTTTGGAAAGGCCACGCTATTCCTCGCCGTGGGGGCGGTCGCCTACGTCACCGGCACCCGGAGCATCAGCGCCCTGGGAGGGGTGGCCCGCAGCATGCCGCTGACGGCCACCGCCTTCTTCGTGGGCCTCCTGGCGGTGACGGGTATTCCCCCCTTCGCGTGCTTCTGGAGCAAGTTCATGATCCTGGCGGGGGCCCTCGAGCTGCCGGCTCCCCTGGGGCCGGCCGTCCTGATCCTGGTCCTCGGGGAGAGCCTGGTTGCATTCGGCTGGATGTTCTACGTAGGCCAGAGGGTCTTCATGGGGATCAGGACCCCGGCGGCCCAGGTGAACAGCGATCCCCCTCCGGCCATGAGGGCCGCCCTGGTGCTGCTCATGCTGGGGTGCCTGTTGGCGCCCCTGGCCGGGATTCCCCTGGTCAGGCTCCTGGGAGGGTGAAGCCAATGACCGCTGCGGCTCTTCTCCTGGCCACCTTCACCGTCCTCCTGCTGGGGGCCCTGGCGGCGTTGGCTGCGTCGGGCCACCGGCACCGAAGCGGCTGGATGAGCGTGGCCTTCGTGGGGTGCGCGAGCCTCCTCCTCTGGATCCTTTCCATCCGGACGTTCCGCTACGGGCCGGACCCGGAGGTGACCCTGTTCTACGTTCCGGGCCTCGGGGCGGGCCTCACCGTGATGGTAGACGGCCTGAGCGCGGTCTTCCTGGCCATCGTGGCCACCATCGGTCTTCTCACTACACTCTTCGCCGTGGAGTACCTGGACCGGTACCCGCGGGACAGCGTGGCCAAGTACTACCCCGTGCTCCTGATCCTCTTCATCGGGATCGCCGGTGTCGTGTCGGTGGCCGATCTCTTCTTCTTCCTGGTCTTCTGGGAGCTCATGACGCTCACCTCCTACTTCCTGGTGATCTTCGAGGGAGACAACCGGGTGAGTCAGAGGGCGGGCCTGAAGTACTTCATCATGAACCAGGGAGCCACCCTCGGGATGATGGCGGCTGCCATCATCCTGTGGAGGGAGAGCGGCTCCTTCCACTTCGAAGACCTCAGGATGGCGTTCCAGTCCATCCTGGCGGAACGTCCCGCCGTGGCGCACCTGACGCTCCTCCTCTTCTTCCTGGGCTTCACCACGAAGGCCGGGATCCTCCCCATGGGGAGCTGGCTCCCCGACGCCTACCCGGCAGCTCCCACGGCGGCAACGGCGGCCTTCGCCGGAGCCATGTCCAAGCTGGGGATCTACGGCCTGGTGAGGGTGTTCCTCACCCTCCTTCCCCTCTCGGGGACCATGGAGATGTGGGGATGGATCGTCGCCCTGGCCGGCACGGGGAGCCTGTTCGTGGGGACCCTGACGGCGCTGCGCCAGGACGATGCCAAGCGCCTCATGGCCTTCCACGTGGTGGGCCAGGTGGGCTACATGTTCCTGGGTGTGGGTGTGGGGATGGTGCTTCTTCCCCGTAGCCCCCTGCTGGGGAGCCTGGCGGTGGCGGCGGGCATCTTCCACCTCGTAAACAACGCCCTCTACAAGTCGGGCCTCTTCCTGGGCGCCGGGGCGGTCCACGTCCGGACCGGCACCCGGAGCCTGGGCGAGCTGGGGGGCCTGGGCCGCCTGATGCCGTGGACCGCCGGAGCGGCCCTGGCCGCTTCCCTGGCCATCGCCGGGGTCCCTCCCCTGAACGGATTCGCCAGCAAATGGCTCCTGTACGGAACCGGGATCCTGGGCGGGGAGGGCGCCCCGATCCTGGTGGTTTTCGTCCTGGTGGCCATGTTCATCTCCCTGGTGACCTTGGCGTCCTTCCTGAAGTATTACGGAAGTGCGTTTCTGGGGCCGCCGAGGCAGGGTGGGGCAGGGGTGGGCGAGGTCGGTCTCGCCATGGTGATTCCCCAGGTGGCCCTGGTGCTGGGGTGCGTGCTGTTCGGCCTCTTCCCCTGGATTCCCCTCTCCGTGATCCAGGGCGGGGTGGCAGGGGTGCTCGATCCCGGCAACGCCGGGCCGTTGGCGAGCGCGCTGGCCGGAGGCCTGGGTGCTCGCCCCGCCTTGGGCTTCGTCCTGGGCGAGGCCGGGCTGGCCTTCTGGGCTCCCCTTCCGGCCTCCCTGCTCCTCCTGGTCCTTGCGGTGGGTGTCTACCTGGGAATCCAGCGGGCAGGAGGAGCCCGCACGCGGGACGTGGCGGTGTGGGTCTGCGGCGAGGAGGTGGAGCCTGAATCCCTGAGGTATGCCGCCGGGAGCTTCTACCTCCCCTTCAAGCATGCCTTCCGGGGGGTCTACCCCTCGTTCCGGGTCCAGGCGCCGGCGTTCCCCGCTGTCCTCCGCCGGGTCCTGAGTCCCGACGCGTGGCTCTACCTGCCGCTGGCACGGTGGGTGGACCGCTCCAGCCGGACCGTGGCCCGGAGCCATGTGGGTGTCCCCCAGGTGTACCTCCTCTGGATCGTCCTGGGGGCCGTGGTGGTGGTGGGGGTAATCCTCCTGGCCCTGGGATGAGGAGACAACCATGACGCCGACGAGCACGAAGGGAATGCAGTCTCCATGGGCGTCCAGGGGGCCCAGACTGCTGGAGAAGCGCCTGGGCGTGGGACTGGCGGAGTCACGCCTGATCGAACCCGACACGCTGTGGGTGCGAGTCCCGAGGGCCCTCCTCCGGGGCGCCGTGGAGACCGCCGTCCGGGAGATGGGAGCCCGCTTCCTCATCTCCGTCGGCACCGACCAGCGCTCCCTCGGCGATGGGTACGGCATCGTCCACCTCTTCTCCCTCGACCGCGACGCGCTCTTCCTGGCCGTGGAATGCCTGGTGCCGGAGCACCAGGGAGGCGTGGACTCCATCACGCCGATCGTTCCCGGGGCCGACTGGTCCGAGCGGGAGTGCCGGGACGTCATCGGCGTGGAGCCCCAGGGTCACCCTGATCCGAGACGACTCCTCCTCCCGGACGACTGGCCGGACGGGGTCTACCCGCTGCGACGGGATTTCGACTACAACGAGCGCCCGGCCGCGGTGGAGGGGAGCCGTCCACCCCTCAAGGATCACCCGAGGGGGAGCACGGTGATCCCCATGGGGCCCTTCTTCCCCTCCCTGGAGGAGCCCTCCTACTGGCGCATCTTTGTAGAGGGGGAGACGGTGGTCGGGTGCGACTACCGGGGCTTCTACAACCACCGGGGGATCGAGAAGCTGGGGGACAGCGTCCTCACCTGGGACCGGATTCCCCACCTGGCCGAGCGGATCTGCGGGATCTGCGGGATGATCCACTCCACGTGTTACTGCCAGGCGGCGGAAAAGGCTGCCGGCATACGCCCGCCCCGGAGGGCGGAGTTCATCCGGACGCTCATCCTGGAGCTCGAGCGGGTCCACTCCCACCTCCTCTGGCTGGGAATCGCCGGCCACATCATCGGGTTCGACACCCTCCTCATGCAGAGCTGGAGGATCCGGGAGCCCGTCATGTGGCTCACGGAGGAGATCTGCGGCAACCGCAAGACCTACGGGATGAACGCCGTGGGAGGAGTCCGGAGGGACATCACCCCGGGGCAGGTGCCGAAGATCCGGGACGTCGTGACGGGGGTGGAGAGGGAGATCCTGGCCGTGAAGAGGGCGGTGGTGGGGGACGCCACACTCCTGGCCCGGACGCAGGACGTGGGAATCCTCTCCAGGAAATGGGCCCAGGAGGTCTGCGTGGTGGGTCCGCCCGCCCGGGCCTCGGGGGTCCCCATCGACGCCCGGCTCGACCACCCGTACGCAGCGTACGACGAAGTGCCCCCTACCCTGTGCACCCAGGGGGCCGGTGACACCTGGGCACGAGTCCTGGTCCGGGTGGACGAAGCGTTGGATTCCGTGCGGATCATCCGGGAATGCCTGGACCGGATGCCGGAGGGGCCCATCCTCACGGAGATGACGGGTGATTTCCCCGACGGCCGGGTCGGCATCTCGGTGGTGGAGGCCCCGAGGGGGGAGGCGGTCCACTTCGTCATGACCGGCGGGGTGAACCGGCCCTATCGGTGGCGGGTCCGGGCGCCCACCTTCCCGAACCTCCAGGCCATGCCGGCCATGATCCAGGGCCAGAACCTGGCGGACGTCCCCATCACCCTCGGGAGCCTGGATCCGTGCTTCTCCTGCACGGAGCGGATGGAGACGGTGGATGTCCGCTCCGGGCAGGTGACCGTGCACCGTAGGGCCGAACTGGAGGCCATTGTGCGGAGGCACCGCCCATGAGCGCGCTCCCCGGAATTCTCGGCCTGACGCTGCTGAACGTGGCCGTGGCCCTCCTCCTTTCCCCGCTGGTGGAGGGAGTTCTCCGTAAGTTGAAGGCGTTCATTCATTCCCGTCAGGGCCCGCCCCTGACCCAGCCCTACCTGGACCTCTTGAAACTCCTCGGGAAGGAGGACCTCCGCACCTCCTCGGATCCCTTCTACCGAGCGGCGCCGGCCCTGTCCCTGGCCTCCGTCCTCCTTCTTGCCGCCATGGTTCCCATGGGGGCGTCTCCACCGATGGGTTTCGCCGGCGACATCGTGGTCCTGATCTACGTGGCGGCCATGAGCGCCGTCATCCTGATCCTGGTGGCCTACGGTAGCGGCAGTCCGTACGCCTTCGTGGGAGGCTCCCGGGAGATGATGGTGCTCCTGGCGGTGGAGCCGGTTGTGGCCGTCACCCTGGTGGTGGGCGCCATGAAGTCCGGATCACTCGCGACGGGGGAGATCCTGGCCTGGAACCACGCCAACGGCCCCTCCATGAGCATGGTCCTGGCGGGGATCGCCCTCCTCCTGGCCCTCCAGGCCCAGGCGGGGAAGCTCCCCTTCGACATTCCCGAGGCGGACCAGGAGATCATGGGCGGGCCCCTGGTGGAGCAGAGCGGACCCCGGCTGGCGCTCCTCAGGTGGACGTTGTGGGCCAAGCAGCTCGTCTTCGCCTTTCTCCTGGTGGAGCTGTTCGTCCCCTGGCCCAGGACGGGGTGGCTGGGAGTGGACCTCCTCCTGGCCCTGGTGAAGGTCATGGTGGTCCTGGTCCTGGTGGCGCTGGTGGACGTGGTGAACCCCCGGCTCCGGGTGGAGCAGGCTATGGGATATTACCTGAGGGTGGCCTTCGCGTCCCTGGCGGCCCTGGCCTTCGCCGTCATCGGGATGTAGGAGGGGGCGCCGTGAGCAGACCAGGAGACCTCACCGCCGGATCCCGCTCTCGAGAAGGGAAGGGGGCAGCACCATGTTGCTGAGCAAGTTGAGGGAGGCGTGGATCTGCCTGAAGGCCGGGCGGGTGACCCTGCCCTATCCCTTCGAGCCCCACGACCCTCTGCCCGGCTTCCGGGGGAAGATCGAAGTGGCTCCGGACCTGTGCTTCGGCTGCGGAGGGTGCGCCAACGTCTGCCCGGCGGGAGTCATCGAGATCCAGGACCGGGACCAGCTCACCCGGGTCCTCACCTTCCACTGGAGCCGCTGCACCTACTGCGGGAGATGCGCCGAGGTGTGCCCCGAAGGGGCCATCACCATGAGCCAGCGCTTCGAGACGGCGACGGACCGTGGAGAGGACATGATCCTCCGCCTGGAGGTCTTCATGGGCCCTTGTGGCCGGTGCGGGAGGTGCTTCCCGCCCCCGGGACCCATGGACCGGATGATGGTGACGGGATTCCGGGATGACACCCGGGGCGGCCGGCCCGACGCCCGGAGCGCCGGACCCCTGGGGTCGGTCCGAGGAGTTCGGCGGGACTCGCCCACTGACGGGGGGCATCTGCCCCCGGGAGGCCCCTCGTGAACACGTCCGGCCTTCCGGTTGACCTGATCCTGACCTTGAGCATGACCATGGTCATCACGTCGGTGGTGGCCGTGGAGGTCCGGCATCTCAGGATCTCGGCTGCGGCATACGCCGTCCAGGCCCTCCTCATGGTGGCGCTGCTCCTGAGCTACGCCCGCATGAATCCGGCGCTCTACTGGTGGGCCGCCACGGCCCTCGTCACCAAGGCCGTCCTCACCCCCTGGTTCCTCTTCCGGTACATCGGGAAGACGCAGGAGGTGGAGGTGAAGCCCCTCATCGGGTTCGGTCCATCGGTGGTGGTGGCGGGGGTCCTCATGATTCTGTTCTTCCGCCTCACCCACGGTCAGGGAGAGATCCTGGCCCCTTCGGCATTGGCCCGGGAGGAAGTGTTCCGGACCAACCTGGCGGTGGCCTCCACCATCTTCGTCCTGGGGATCTACGCGGTGCTCTCCAGGCGGGACGCCGTGAAGACCGTCATCGGCCTCTGCCTCCTGGAGAACGGTGTGCACTTGAGCCTGGTGAGCCTGGCCCCGGAGCTTTCCGAAACAGCCCTCTTCGGCATCGCGTCGGAGGTCGTGGTGACGGTCTTCCTCCTCCTCTACGTCATCGAGGGGATCTACAAGGTGTTCGGAACCACCGACACCTTCCGCCTCCGGGAGCTCCAGTGGTGAGGAGGTGATCCATGATCGAGACCCCATCCCTCACCCCGTCCCTCCTCCCGGCCCTGGCCTTTCTCCTGCCCATCCTGGCTGGAATCGTGGTCCTGGCCATGGGGCGCCTGGGGCGCCGCTTCTGCCTGGGGGTGTCTCTCCTGGCCGCAGCCTTCCTGGCCGTGGCCGGATCACTCATGGCCGTCCGGACCGTCCGGGGTGAGATCCTGACGGGGTGGGGGAACGAGCTCCGGGTGGATGCCCTCTCAGCCCTCATGGTCCTGATCATCGGAGGAATCGGCTTCCTCACCACCCTCTACTCCTTCCGGTACCTGGGGAAGGGGGAGATGGGCCAGGGGGCGGGGATCGTGAGGGTGGAACGGCGTCCGGCCCTCTTCTACTTCCTGCTCCTCTGGTTCCTGGGGACCATGGCATGGGCCGCAGTCACCAACAACATCGTCATGCTCTACGTGGCGGTGGAGGCAACCACCCTCACCTCGGGGCTCCTGGTGGCCTTCTTCTGGGACAGGCGGGCCCTGGAGGCCGGCTACAAGTACCTCATGCTGCTCACCATCGGGATCACCTTCGCCCTCTTCGGCTGCGTGGTGGTGTACGCATCGGGAGCCGCCAGCGGTGGGCTCACCGGGCGGGAGGCCCTCCAGATCAGCGAGCTCAGGGAAGTGGCGGGGCTCATACCCCATCATACCGCCCTCCTGGCCGTGGCTCTCCTGGTGATCGGCTTCGGCACCAAGGCGGGACTGGCTCCCTTCCACCCCTGGCTCCCGGACGCCCACGCCGAGGCCCCCACCCCCGTGAGCGTGCTCCTTTCCGGGGTCATGATCAAGGTGGCCGTGTATGCCCTAGCCCGGACGGTGAGCATCTTCTTCCCGACGATCCCGCAGCTGGCCGTCTTCGCCGTGGCGCTGGGGTCCTTCACCATGGTGCTTGGAGTGATCCTGGCTCTGGTCCAGGACGATCTGAAGCGCCTCCTGGCCTACTCGTCGGTGAGCCAGATGGGGTATGTGCTTGCGGGGGTCGGGCTCGGGACGTACCTGGGGTACTACGGGGGTCTCTTCCACCTCCTGAACCACGCCATCTTCAAGGCCCTCCTCTTCATGAGCGTGGGGGCCGTGGTCCTGGCGACGGGAGCCCGGAAGGTGAGCGAGCTCGGGGGCCTCGGCCGGCGGATGCCGGTGACGGGCGTGTGCTTCCTGGTTGGCGCCCTGGCCATCGCAGGCTTTCCCCCGTTCAACGGATTCATGAGCAAGCTCACGGTCTACCTCGCCCTGGCGGATTCAGGGCTGTGGTGGGCCGTGGTGGTGGCGGTCCTCACCAGCGTCCTTACCATGGTCGCCCTGGTCCGGCCCGCCTACCGCGTGTTCTGGGCAGCTCCTGCCGGGGATCCGGGCCGTTTCCAGGGAGTCGCCGAGGTGCCGGCGGCGGTCTGGGTGCCCATGGTGGTCCTGGCCCTGGCGTGCCTTGTCCTGGGGGTGGTGCCCCAGGTCGCCTACGAGCTTCTGAGCAGGGCCGCGGAGGCCCTGGCTCTGGCGGGAGGATGACCGATGCTTGAGAAGCTCTGCCAACGGGCCTTCCCGAAGGCTCTCTGGGTGTATCACTGCAATACGGGAGCCTGCAACGGATGTGACATCGAGGTCATCAACGTCCTCACGCCATATTACGATGCGGAGAGATTCGGCATCCGCCTGGTGGGCTCCCCGAGGCACGCGGACGTGATCCTGGTGAGCGGTCCCGTGACCCGGCAGGTGGCCCCGGCCCTGAAGCGGCTCCTCGAGGCCACCCCGGATCCCAAGCTCGTCTTCGCCGTGGGCTCCTGCGCCTGCGGGGGCGGCGCCTGGTTCGACACCTACAGCACCATGGGCGGTGCCGACAAGGTGATCCCGGTGGATTACTACATCCCGGGGTGTCCGCCCCGTCCCGAGGCCATCCTCTACGGCGTGGCCATGGCCCTGGGCCTGGTGCCGAAGAAGGTGGCTCATGAAAGCATGCGGCAGGAGACCCTGGAGGAGCTGGCGATGGGAGCTACCCGCGCCGCCGCAGGCTTTGCCGTGGAGAAGGCGGCGCCGGGAGCTGCCGCGGAAGGAGGAGCCCCATGAGCCAGGGGAAGAAGATCCTCGTGGTGGATGACGACAGGGATCTCCGGGACATTCTTCGGATCGTCCTCGAGGATGCCGGTTACGCGGTGGCGTTGGCCGGAACCGGTCCGGAAGGCATGGAGGTGGCCGATCGTGAGCGCCCCGACCTCATCCTCCTGGACGTCATGATGCCCGAGGGGACGGAGGGGTTCCACGTGGTCTGGAAGCTACGGAACCGGGACGATCCCTATTTCCAGAGCGTCCCCATCGTCATGCTTACCGCCATCCACCAGCAGACCACCCTCAGGTTCTATCCGGACTCCCGGGACGGTACCTACCAGGCTGGGGAGTACCTCCCCGTTGAGGGATTCGTGGACAAGCCCGTCGAGCCCGAGGCGCTCCTGAAGGAGGTGGCGAGGGCCCTCGCCACCGGTCGGAAGACTTGAGCCCCGAAGGTTCCGGGGGATCCGGGAATCAGAGGGAGGGCAGAGCCATGTCTGAGGATCCGGTCCCCGAGCGCTCCAGGGCCCTTCCGGCCACGGAGGTTCTCATCGGGCGCATCGGTTGGCTCATCCGCCTCCGTTGGGTCGCCGTGGCCGGTTCCCTGGCGTTCATCGAGGTTGCCCGCCGAGTTCTCTCCATCGAGGTCCACCTCTCCCGCCTCCTCTTGGTTCTCGCCCTGCTGGCGCTTTACAACCTGGCAGCCGAGTTCCTCCTCCACCGGATGCGCCGGGGCAATCTTGTTGGCCGTGAACGGCCGGAAGCCGGCGGGGAGGGAGGACCCATCGGGCCCATTGCCCGCTTCCTCCTCCCCCGCACCCCCCCGGGCGTGGAATACTACGACGGGCAGGCGGCCCAGGCCGCGCTCTTCGCTTCCGCCCAGATCGTCCTGGACCTCATCTTCCTGGCCGTCCTCCTGCATTACGCCGGTGGGGTCGAGAACCCGCTAAGGGTGTTCTTCATCTTCCACGTCATCGTTGCCTCGATTCTCCTCTCCAGGCCCTCCACGTATTGTGTGGCTACCCTGGGCTTCCTCCTTCTCGCCGCCGTCGCCCTGGGGGAGCTCTGGGGCGTGCTTCCCCACCATTCCCTGGAGGGCCACTGGCGACCGGGCGGATATCTCGATCCGGGGCTGGTGGGGACCCAGGTCTTCCTCCTCGGCGTAACGCTCTTCGTGGGTGCCTATCTGGCCAGCTCCATCGCCGCACGGCTCCGGCGACGGGAGATCGACGTGGTGGTGCTGACCCGGCACCTGGAGGGGGAGGCCCGGCGGCTCCAGGAGGCCTACCGGGATCTGAGCGCTGCCGAGAGGGCCAAGTCCGAGTACATGCGGAAGGTGGCCCACGAGCTCCGGCAACCGTTGAGCACGGTGAAGACGGCCCTGAGCGTGGCCCTCGATTCGGCGTCGGACTCCATGTCCCCTCGTGCCCGGGGGCTCATCGTGAGGGCGGAGCGCCGGGCAGGGGAGCTGGCGGAAATGACCCGGGAGCTCCTCTCCCTGGCCCTGGCCCGCGGGGGCGAGGCGCTGGCGGAGCCGGTCGACATAGACCTCCGGGAGATCTCCCGGGATGTGCTGGACGAAATGGCGGCTCGGGCGGAGGAAGCCGGGATCACCCTCTCGGTCCAGGTCCAGGATGCCCTCCCCCGGTTCGAGGGAAACCCAGGAGGGATGGGAGATCTCATGAGGAACCTCCTGGGCAACGCCATCCGGTACACCCCCCGGGGGGGATCCGTGTCCTTCTCCCTGGGGGTGGAGGCCCATGAGATGGTGCTGCAGGTAGACGACACGGGAATCGGCATCGAGAGAGAGGCTCTGGGGCGGATCTTCGACGAGTTCTACCGGTCCGAGGCCGCCCGGGCCCACGCGCCGGATGGGTCGGGGCTGGGCATGGCCATCGTCAAGGCGGTCGTGGACCAGCACGGGGGAAGCATCTCCGTGGAGAGCGAGGTGGGGCGCGGGTCTCGCTTCCGTGTGTCGCTTCCCCTCCGGGAGGAAAGGGCGGAATCCACAGGCCCGGTCTCGGAGTGAGTAGCCAGGGCTGGGAATTGAAGGTACGACCACCGGCGCGACGGGAGGACGATCATGAACGAGATCTCGTTCGGCGACAGGACGTACAGGGTGGACCCTCTGGGCTTCCTCACGGAGCCTGCGGAGTGGGATGAGCCCTTCGCGGAAGGAATGGCCCAGCTGGTCGGGATCCAGGGGGCGTTGACGGAGCGGCATTGGGCGGTCCTCCGGCACATCCGGAGCGTCTTCCGTGAGCAGGGAGACTGCCCTCTCGTGTTCAGCACGTGCAGGGCCATGGGCCTATCGCTTCGTGAGCTGGAGACCCTGTTTCCGACCGGTTACCTCCGGGGGGCCTGCAAGCTGGCCGGTATCACCTACCGGGACCGCTTCGTCGACTTCTTCGGTGAACGCCATGAGCCGGCATACCCGGAGGCCGAGGATGGGCTCTTGGAGGCCTCCGCCTGGTCCCCTTCACGATCCCACGGCAAGGTCTATCGAATCGACGTGCTGGGGTTCCTGGTGGATCCCGCGGAGTGGGACGAGAGCTATGCCGCGCACAAGGCGTGGGAGATGAAGCTTCCCGGCGGACTCTCCGAGAGGCACTGGGAAGTCCTGGAGTACCTTCGGGAGGCGTTCGACCGAACGGGCTCCGTTCCCACCGTCACGGAATGCTGCGAGGCCATGGGCACCGACCTGGACGAGCTGGAGTCCTTGTTCCCGGATGGCTATCACCGGGGCGCGGTGAAGCTGGCGGGACTCTGCGTGCGCCCCGGAGGGAAGGAACCACCGGCTTCCGCCTGACGGCAGGACCCCTCGGCGTTCCGCCGCCGGGGGCTTGCCCTGCCCACCCACCGGGCAGGATCATTCCTTCATGATGACCCTGAGCGTAGTCCTGCTGGAGGTGTTGATCCTCCTGGTGCTGGTGGTGGCGAACGGCCTGTTGGCCGGAGCCGAGATCGCCGTGGTGAGCTCGCGGAAGGCGAGGCTCCACCAGTGGGCCAAGAGGGGGAACAAGGCGGCGGGGAAGGCTCTGGACCTGGCCAACTCCCCGAACCAGTTCCTTTCCACGGTCCAGATCGGGATCACCACGGTGGCGGTGGCGGCCGGGGCCTTCGGCGGCATTCGCCTTGCCGGAACGCTGACGCCGCTGCTGATCGCCATCGGGTTCTCTCCCCGGCACGCCGGAGAGCTGGCCATCGGGTTTGTCGTGGCGGCCATCACGTACATGACGCTGGTGATCGGGGAGCTGGTTCCCAAACGGATCGCCCTGCACGATCCCGAGCGAATGGCGGCCCGGGCTGCGGGCCCCATGCTTTGGCTGTCGGTGTTGGCCACGCCTCTGGTGGAGATCCTCGGTCGCTCCACCGATCTGGTCCTTCGCCTGGTGCCGCTGAAGGAGCGGGACGAAGCGAAGATCACCGAGGAGGAGATCCGGGGCATGATTGCCCATGCCACGGAGACCGGTGTCCTGGAGGCCACGGAGCAGCGGATCGTGGAGCGCCTCTTCCGCCTGAGCGACACGACCGTCGACAAGCTGATGACCCCGCGGGAGAGCATCGTGTGGCTCGACCGATCCTCGGGGCCGGAAGCATGGCGATCCCGTCTGGGGCAGGTGCTGTACACCCGCTACCCCGTGGCGGATGGGGATATCGATCACTATGCGGGATACGTGAAGGTTCAGGATCTTCTGGATCTCGCGCTTTCGCCGGAGCCCGACGCCCTCGACTCCATTCTTCGAAAGCCCCACATCTTGCCGGCCTGGACGCCCGTCTTCCGCCTGTTGGAGCTGTTCCAATGGTCCCACGTGCACATGGCGCTCGTGACCGGCGATGACGGCAAGGTTCAGGGAATCGTCACCCTGTACGACGTGCTGGAGGGCATCGTGGGGGATCTTCCCGAGACCCGGGAGGCCTTGATTCCTGGGGTGGTGGTGCGTGCCGACGGCTCCTGGCTGGTGGACGGGCTCCTTCCCTTCCAGGAGTTCCTGCAGATCTTCCGGCGCCAGGAGGAGTCCCGGCGGGAGTTCCCCACCCTTCATGCGTTCATGGTGGCCCACCTGGAC
>Ga0209164_1002390_pt1 | contig 20183 bp, 20 predicted proteins | sample MTBNYHSulfiMetaG_FD_187458 | JGI IMG/M metagenome (GOLD analysis project Ga0209164, IMG submission 187458) | Enrichment culture microbial communities from rom New York Harbor, USA that are MTBE-degrading - MTBE-NYH (New York Harbor Sulfidogenic)... | ecosystem: Environmental > Aquatic > Marine >...
AGACGATAGGGATGGCCTTGTTGGAACTTCAGCGGGTGACCAAGAACTTCGGGGGCCTTACGGCCAACCATGACATCTCCTTTTCCGTGGAAAGGGGGGAACTTCTTGGACTCATCGGACCCAACGGCGCGGGAAAGACCACCCTCTTCAACTGCATATCCGGGGTGTATCCCATCACTTCCGGACGGATATTTTTTGACGGTGAGGATATCACCCTTCTCAAGGCCCACGAGGTGGCCCGTAGGGGATTGGCCAGGACCTTTCAGGTATATGTGGCATCCGGGGACCTGACCGTAATTGAAAACGTTATGGTGGGGTGTTTTACGCACACCCGGTCCCGGTTCAGAGCGAGATCCCAGGCCATGGATATCCTGAGAGACCTCAAGATTGAGGATCTCTCCGGGGCCCTGGTTCACGAACTTCCGGTGGCCTCCCAGAAACGGGTGACCATGGCCACGGCCATCGCTACACAGCCCAAACTGCTGTTGCTGGACGAGGTGGCCGCAGGGCTCAATCATACCGAGATTGAAGAGATCATGGGGAGCATCCGGCATGTGCATGAGGATCTGGGTATGACGGTCATGCTTATTGAACATGTAATGGAACTGGTGATGAAGGTGAGCCATCGGGTCATTGTCCTCGATTACGGAGAGAAGATCGCAGACGGCGACCCCGAGACCATTTCCAAAAATACCCGCGTCATCAAGGCCTACCTGGGGGAAAAGTACGTGCAGGAGCATGGCGCAGGGTAGGTTGGGTTCATCGGGTTTGTAGAGTTCATTGGGTTTATTGAGTCCATGGAGTTTGTTGGGTTGATACGGTTCAGCATGCGGGTGCAAAATCCAGGCACTTTAGTCACTTTAGCTCACTTTAGGCACTTAAGATGATGACCCACGACGTCCTCCAGGTGGAGGCCATTACATCCAGGTACGGAGGCATTCCGGTTCTAAACGGCGTTTGCCTCACGGTGGCCAAGGGGGAAACCGTGTGTGTTTTGGGGGCCAACGGCGCTGGAAAATCCACCCTGCTCCGGGCCGTGATGGGGAGTCAGCGGGTTGAGAGCGGTCGTATCCTGTTCCAGGGGAAGGAGATCCAGAGACTGCGGACCGAAGAGATCGTGCGAAAAGGGATTGTATATGTCCCCGAGGGGAAGATGCTGTTCGGCCCGCTTGCAGTGGAGGAAAACCTCCTGTTAGGGGCCTACACGCTGAAAGATGAGAGGACCATTCGTCGCAATCTTGAATTTGTATATGGGCTGTTTCCCCGCCTGCGGGAAAGAAATGACCAGGCGGCCTCCACCCTTTCGGGCGGTGAGCAACAGATGGTGGCCATCGGCCGAGGGCTCATGTCCAATCCCCAGCTCCTTATGCTGGATGAACCCTCTCTGGGCCTTGCTCCTCTCCTCGTGGATGAGGTTTTAGACACGGTCCATGGCCTGAAAAAGGAGGGGATGACCATCCTTCTGGTGGAGCAGAGCGTCCGGGAGGCCCTTGATCTGGCCGACCGCGGGTACGTTCTCCAGACCGGCCGGATTACCGCTGAGGGTACCGGCCGGGAACTCCTTCAGAGCGACATCTTCCGTTCAGCCTTCTTAGGCATTTGATGGCCCCTGCAGGATTTGTGATTGTCGGTTATTGATTGAAAAACGACCCAAAAACAGGATCCGCCGGGGGCCCTAAAAACGTTTTCTTAAAGCCATATCGCCGGCGGTTATCCTCCAAATCCTCGCGGTGCCTTTCTTCAGCGCGCCAGATAATATAAGCCCGTCTGATTTCGGAATCGCCCGATGAGGCCTTCCATCTCCCGGACAAGGGTATCCGCCATATCCATGGAAACCTCGACAAACTGGACACTATCGCCCGGGGTCAACTGCCCTGAAAGGGGGAGGTCTGCCGAGATGACGGTGGCGATCTTTCTGTATCCGCCCGTCACCGTCTCTCCGAGAAGAATAATCGGCTGGGCATCTCCGGGCACCTGTATGGCCCCCGGGGCAATACCTTCTGAAAGGATCGACGACTCCAATCCCTGTATGGCCTCAATGCGGGGCCCGGCCAGCCGGATCCCTGCACGATCGGATTGGGGGGTTACCTTGAACCGGGAACTGAGGAAGAGCTCCTTTGCCGCATCGGAGAAGTGATGCCGCTGGGGACCGGGAATGACCCTGAGCCGTTGCTGCGTGTCATAGAACGGAATCAATGCGCGGTCAAGCGTCGCTCCTTCTCCCTTCAGATGAGCAGCCGGTGACTCGGAACAGAGGACGTCGCCCTTTTGAAGAGGCCTTCCGTCGAGACCTCCAAAGCGTGCCGCAAGGTTGGTGGACCTGCTGCCCAGGATGATCGGCACGCTGATTCCTCCGCCCACGGCAAGGTATGCCCGGCAACCGCTTCGCCTGCCTTTGAAGGAGAGGACCCCGCCTCTTTGCAGCAGATGGGACCGCCACATCTGGATCGGTTGCCCATCGATCATGGGCTGCATGTCTGCGCCGGTGATGGCGATGGTCGAATTGGCAAGGGCCATGATGGCTGGCCCCACGACGGTGATCTCAAGGGCTGCCTCGTTTTCAGGGTTCCCCACAAGGAGATTCCCTATCCTGAGGGAAAAGGTGTCTGCGGCGCCGCTCCGGGGGACCCCGAATCGTCCGAATCCGAACCGGCCGCAGTCCTGGACCGTGGTGAGCGGGCCGGGGGCCAGGATCTCCAGTGTCTTTATGCTTGCCATCTCGCCAACTGCTCCTCCTGGATGGCAAAGAATCTGACCTGGTCGCCCATTTGAAGGAGGGCGGGAGGCGTCTTGGCAGGGTCGAAAAGGGTTAGAGGGGTGCGGCCGATGATTTGCCATCCCCCGGGGCTTGGGTTCGGGTATATCCCTGTCTGGGCCAGGGCCAGGGCCACCGATCCTTTCGGCACCATGGTTCGAGGGGTTTCCCTTCGAGGGGTTACAAGGGCCTTGGGAAGCTCTCCCAGGTAAGGAAATCCCGGCATGAATCCGATCATATAGACATGGTAAACATGCGCAGTGTGGAGTCGGACAACCTCATCGGGGGTGATGCCGTGGTATTGGGCGACCCACTTCAGGTCAGGGCCGTATTCATCCCCGTAGGCCACCGGGATGTCCACTGTTTTGGATTCGGGGAGGCTCAAAGGGTCGAGGGTTTCCAGGATGTGCTGGATGTGTTTCTGGAGCAGCGGAAGGCGGACCTTGAGGGGATCAAAGATGAGTAGAAGGGAGGCATAAGCTGGGATGGCTTCAACGACCCCCTCCAAAGGAGCAAGCCTCAAGGCCGTGAACAACTCCCTGACCTTTCTGTTGACGTCAATTCCGATGTGATCCCCCAATTCGACAAGGAGAGAACGATCGCCCATAATCCGGTATCGGGGGGTGGTGTACAGCATGAAAATACCCTGATAGGTTTAGAGAAATGTCCCCATGGGAACCACCTCGATCCCTGAATCGAGGAGCGCCGATCGAATCTCCCTGACCAGGGCCACTGCCTCTGGGTTGTCGCCGTGTACGCAGATGGTGTGGGCCTCAAGCGCCATCTCAGTGTCGTCCTCAGCCTTGACCAGTCCTTCGGTGACCATTCGGATGGCCCTTTCAGCCACTAGTTGGCTGTCTTGAAGAACTGCCCCGGGGTTCCGGCGGGATACCAGCGATCCATCGGGGTTGTAGGCCCTGTCCGCAAAAAACTCGAAGGCAATTCGAATGGAATGACGGCGCCCGATGGCCTCTATCGGGTTCCTGTTGGGTCCGGCCATTGCAACGAGAATGAGGTCGGGATCGAGCCCGGCAAGGACCTCGGCTATGGCATCCAGGACGTCGGGATTGCTGGCCGCCATATTGTAAAGCCCGCCGTGGGGTTTGACATGCTGGAGCCGTTTTCCCTGCAGTGCGGCAAATGCCTGGAGCGCGCCGACCTGATAGACGACATCGTCCTTTATTTCCTGCAATGTGGCGTCCATGTATCGCCTGCCGAAACCGACCCGGTCCGGAAAACCGGGATGCGCGCCGAGGGCCGCGCCATGCGATTTGGCCAATGAGATGGTCCGCCTCATGACGCCGGGGTCTCCTGCATGGAATCCGCATGCGATGTTGGCGGAACTGATCAGGGGGATCACTTCTTCGTCAAGGCCCAGCTTGTAGACGCCGAAACTCTCTCCTACGTCGGAATTGAGATCAATCCTTTTTGTTGGAGCCATTGCCTTCTCCTCATGTGTCTTATCGGCTGTTGCGGGATGGGTGTCGGGCCAGTGCGATTCTGTACACCATATCAGGATTTATGAGTGTTGATTTGTGATCGCCGATTGAATAGCACCCTGAAAACAAGAGGATGCACACCCGAACCTCTAATCGCTTTCCTCAGGACTATAGCAGAAAAACGACATCATGTCATCAGGATAAACAGATCCACGAGGCTTGACTTTTTTCAGGAATAAGGGTACCCCTGTCCGTATCCAGCCTGGGCCGGGCCCTGACGGGCAAGCGCCTGCAGGCGCTTTGCGCCCGCGTTGCAGGGATCGTGACAGATGGCTCGATGGACATGAACAGAAACCTATGAGAGGGAGGAAGGGCAGAAATGACAGAACTGATGGATGTCATCAAAGGGAGACGGAGTGTTCGCAGCTACCAGGATAGGTCAATTTCCGAGCAAGACCTGAACCAGATCCTGGAGTCAATCAAATGGTCGCCTTCCTGGGCCAACACCCAGTGCTGGGAGATCATTGTGATGAGGGACCCGAAGGTGAAGGAGCGGGTGAAGGAGATTCTGCCCAAGAGCAATCCCGCCGCCAAGCACTTCGCAGAGGCCCCGGTCGTCCTGGCGCTCTGCGCCAAGCTGGCCAGTTCAGGGTACTATAAGGGCGAGGTCACCACCAAGTTCGGGGACTGGTTTATGTTCGATCTCGGGATTGCTACCCAGAGCGTCTGTTTGACCGCCTATGACTTGGGGATCGGGACCGTGGTGGTGGGGCTCTTTGAGCATGACAAGGTTGCAAAGGAACTCGGGGTGCCGGACGGCTATGACCTGGCAGCCCTTATTCCGATGGGATATCCCACCAAGGAATCCAATGCTCCGAAACGCCGGGAGATCAGCGAATTTGTCCATTACGACAAATTTTAGTCCGATCCCAGCCCCTGCGAGGCCTTGGCGGCCTTGCGGGTGAAAAAGATCCGGTGGAGGGCCGTGATGTGGGTGGTGACGGCCAGGAAATACAGGGCGGCATGGAAGAAACCGAAAATTGAGCCTGCCGCCAGGACGATGATCCGCTCCGGCCTCTCCATCATCCCCACCGCGCATTTCGGAATCACCAGTTCCGCCCGAGCACGGACATAGCTCACCAAAAACGCCCCGCACAGGGTGGCCGTTGAAACCAGGGTCATGAGGAGGTTCTCTTCCCCGGCAAAATAGGCCAGAACCCCGCCGAAGATCAGAAAGTCCGAATAACGATCCACCACGGAGTCGGTAAATCCGCCGAAAGCGGAGGCCTTTCCCGAGGCCCGGGCCACGGCCCCGTCCAGCATGTCGAAAAACCCGGCAAAAAGGATGACGAGCCCGGCGATCCGGATGAAGCCGCCGAAGTAAAGAAGGGCGGCCACGGCATTGACCCCGAGACCGATCAGGGTGAGAAGGGTAGGGGATATGTTGCGGCGGACCAGAACCCCTGCAAGGGCCTTGAGAGGAGCTTCAATCCTTTTCTCGACAATATTGCGTAACATATTTATATATTAAGTAATATCTGCGTATTTGATTCAGCGATTGATGGATCAGCGGTCGATTTCTCCTGCAATAAACCGCTCGGTCATCTGCTTGGCCTCGGTATCGCTGAACTGCTGGGGCGGGTGCTTCATGGCAAAGGCGGCGATGCTCGTCAATGCGCCGGCGATCCCCCGATCCCGGGCGAGACGGCAGCACCGGATGACGTCGATGGCAACCCCGGCCGAATTGGGAGAGTCCTGAACAGAGAGCCTCAGTTCCAGGTCCATGGGGACGCCCCCGAAGCCCCGGCCCTCCATTCGAATAAAACATACCTTGTTATCATTTTGCCAGGGGACATAATCGGAGGGGCCGATATGGATGTTCTCATCATCCATGGGGCGGTCCAGCTGGGACTGGACGGCCTCTGTCTTGGAGATCCGTTTGGATTCCAGGCGGGTGCGGTTCAGCATGTTCAGGAAATCGGTGTTCCCGCCCGTATTGAGCTGGTAGGTCTTGTCGAGCCGGATGCCTCGATCCGTGAAGAGTCTGGCGAGGGTTCGATGGATAATGGTGGCGCCGATCTGTGACTTGATATCGTCCCCCACGCAGGGGATCCCCTTTTCCTCAAACCGGGCAGCCCATGCCGGGCTGGACACGATAAAGACCGGCATGCAGTTGACCAGGCTTGCGCCTGCGGCCAGCGCGCATTCGGCATAGTAGTGGGCGGCCTGTTGAGACCCCACCGGAAGGTAGTTCAGGAGGATCTCCACCTTGTTTTGAACCAGTTCCTCCACCACATCCACAGGCCGTTCGTTCGAGGGGAGGAAGGTCCGGTGAGGCGGGTATTGCCGCATATGTTCGGAGACGCCGTCCAGGATATGCCCCATCCGGACGGTTACGGGGCTTTCGGGAATGGATTCTCGGATGGGATAGACGCAGTTGGGACTGGCTTGAATGGCCCGGTCCACTGTCTTTCCCACCTTTCGCCTGTCAATGTCAAAGGCAGCCACGATCTCGATATCACCGGGAAGATATCCGGCCAGATCATAGTGCATCAATCCCAGGTGATTCTCATCCGCCCCGTTTTGCCGATAGTGCTCAATGCCCTGTAGGAGAGAGGCTGCGCAGTTTCCGATACCAACAACGCCGATTCTGATCTTTCTATCTCTATCCATATCGCAATAGTCCACTATGAGTATGAGAAGGAGATCGAGTTTCCTGAATCTACAAAATGATATATTCTTTTATTTTGGAAATCAAGCGGTACTTGACGTGGAAGGCAATTCCGGTTCTGGTTGTGGGGGGTTTTCAGCAGGGACGATAACCGGGCGGTGCCGGTCCAAAGATTTAACAGGCAGGGCTGACTCTGGGAAAAGCTCCCCCCCGTCCGATGAGGTGCGGACAGGGGGGACTCTGTCTGGGCGAACCGGACTCTAAAATTTTAGAACTGAATCGAGATCCTCATCGGAAACGTCAAAAACCAGGTCGTGAGGCGGGAGTTTTTCGATCCTGAAAAATTCGGGCAACCGGTCATCGGCCGAGGTGAACCCGGCCCGCCTGTTAAAATCAATCTCGGTCTTGAGGACCTCCTGTCCAAGGGCCCCGATATCATCCCCCGTGAGGCTCAGACCATACTTGGCATTCACCATATCCACAATGGCGGCGAAGGCATCGGGGACGTCCAGTACAGGGAAGGCCACAAAGAGGCAGAGCCCGGCCGTGTCAATGGCGGCCGTGGCTGCCTGGAGGTCTCTGGACAGCTTGGCCTGACCCTCGCTCTTCAGCGGATCCACCTGGCCTCCCACGTTCATGATGTTGGTTGCGACGGCGTATCCTGCCGTGTGGTCTGCCCCCATGGGCGAGGTGGCATAGGTCACGCCGACGCCTTTTACGGCCCTCGGATCGTAGGCCGGGAGGGCCTGGTTTTTCACGACCGGCACGCGCCTGACGCCAAAAGTCTTCCCCGCGACCCCGGCCCCTGACCCTAATATGCGGCCCAGGGGGGTTCCTTTGCCCACCTCTGCAATGAGTTCTTCGGCGCCGGCCACGTCGCCGAATTCCTTTATCCCCCCTTCCATGGCCACGGCCACTGAATTTCCCATTTCAATGGTATCCACCCCGATATCGTCACAGGCCCTGTCGATGCGGGCGATGGCGTCCAAATCATCAATCCCGCAATTGGGGCCCCAGGCCCATACGGTTTCGTATTCGGGCCATTTGGAAACATATTCCCCCTTTTGGTCCACGAAGATCCCGGAGCAACGGATGACGCACCCTGACATGCATCCATGGGTCGGGTTTCCCCCACGTTCGACCGTGAGTTTATTCAAGGTTTCTCCTCCGACCTTGTCAGCGCTGTCAAACCGCCCGGAGCTGAAGTTGCGTGTGGGGAGTCCGCCCGCCTCGTTGATGATGTTGATGAGGATATCGGTCCCGTAGGTTGGGAGTCCCTGGCCGGTTACGGGATACTCCTGGAGGGCCTTGGCAAAGCGTTTGGACGCCTGATTGAAGGCCTCCTTGTCCACGATGGGCGCCAGCTCGCCTCCTGACGGATCGATAATAATGGCCTTGAGTCCCTTTGAGCCCATGACGGCGCCCAGACCCCCCCGGCCTGCATGACGGGTGGGGCGGCCGTCCCTGTCTGTAAAGGCCACGCTGGCCCCAGCTAATTTCCACTCGCCTGCCTGGCCGATCGTTACGAATCCGACTTTATCTCCGAATTCAGCTTTCAGTTTGTCTACTGCGGCATAGTTCCCGAGACCTTTTAGCTCGTCGGCCGGAGACAACTCGTATTTGTCTTTGCCGACCCACAATCTATGCAGCTTGCCATCCTGGGGCAGGCCTTCCACAACGATTGCCGCAATGCCGAGCCGGGCAAGATACTGGCCTGCCTGACCCCCTGAATTGGCTTCCTTGATGCCGCCTGTGAGGGGACTCTTGGCACCCACCGAGATACGTCCTGAATTGGCACAGTTGGTTCCGCCCAGGAGGCCCGGAGCAAAGATCAGTTTGTTGTTGGGGCCGATGGGGGAGCAGGTCGGCTCCACCTCCCTTGCCACGATGGCCGAGGTGAGTCCCCTTCCTCCCAGGCCCTCATATGCCTGCGGGACATCTTCCGCCTTGACCGAAAGATCGGTCATGTTGACCCTTAACATTTTGAACATGGCAACCTCCTTTCCTGGATTGAATCGGATTATTTAAGTTTCCCTAATGATATCGCCTCGGTTCCGCTCTCCTGACGAGAGATCGGACGCGTCAGACCCCGCTGAAAGAGGCTGATCGTCGATCTGCCAACGGGCGTAAGCCTGCCACAAATCGAACGCCATATCAAGAAAATTCCATTTAAAATTCAAGATGTTGAATCAAATATGACATAAGACAAGAGGTGTTGCGGGATTGACAGCCTCGGGTCCTTCTGGTATTTTTTTCGCGAAACAACGACCAGGAGACAGTAGACAAAAGATCTCTCTCCAGCAACCAGCAGCGAACAACGCGCAACGGGTAGCGAGCATCCAGAAAGCATATTCAGTGGAGGCCTGTTCAGGAAGATGCCTGTACCGGTAAAGGTGTTTCTGAGCACAACCTTGAGAAAGCACATCCCAGGATATGATCCTTCAGGGGGGGCGCTGTTTTCGGTGGCTCGAAAAACAACGATATCCGACCTCTGCAACCTGATGAAGATTCCTCAGGACAAGATCAAGATTATCATGGTGAATGGCAGGAATGCGTCTTTTGATTTTGAACTGGAAGGGGGCGAGCGGATTGGGCTCTTTCCCCCGGTGGGAGGTGGTTGAGAATGAGTGAAAGGGAAAAACAACAGCCGGTCACCATCCGCATATTCGGGTTTCTGCGGAGTTACATGGATGCTCAGGGGTTGCCTTATACCCTGGAAAGAGATCTCCCCAGGGAGGGGTGTACGGCGCACGATATCGTTACCATGCTGTCCCTTCCGCCCGAAAGGGTCGAGGCCGTGTTTCGCAACGGCCAGGTGATCAACATCTACGACCCTGTATCACCCGGCGACCGGCTGGCATTGTGCCCGTATGGGACCCCGGGGCCGTATCGGGTTTTTTTGGGGATGGTGAGGGAAAACCGGGAACGGGCCAAGAGAGAGGATGAAGGGTGTCGTCGATCGAAGATATAAGATCAGGGTTATGCACTATGATCACCTTAATGGATTCCAGTCATTGCGCCCCGCGGTCTCAATCAGGATGTTCATGGGTGATAACGGAATTTTTGAGCATCCTTAGCGCTTCGGAAGGCTTTTTAGAATACGGTGCAGTTATAGGAGCGGTTTACAGCGATCCGTAAGAATGAGATCTTTGCCTGTTTGTCTTACCCCGCGAGCCCGGCCGCTCTTGGCCCTTCTGCATGTTTCAAAACAACATCTGGCCAAACACTAAAGTTCGAAAACGAAAATTCAAAATTTTCCTCGTGAGAGATCCGAAGTCCCTGTGGACCGTTCTGCGGGGTCATCGGCGCGCAGGATAAGGGCTTGGTCATTTCTGTTTTGCGCGAACTGAATCCACCGACTATCCTATTTTATTTCTTAATATTACAGCTTCGTTGTGAAAACAGAAACGGGATTGGGCCAGATAAGAACACCCGTCGATATCGACCTCTGTTTCATGTCACCCGAAGGACCTTCCATCTTATCAGGGCTTTCGTAAATAATCTTCAGTTTTAATAGAATGTCATATTTCGAAACAAATATCTTGACATCCTTTTCATGTTGTAATAGTAAGACCCTGTGTCGGACCCGAGCCCGCATGCCGATGGATGACGTGACATTTGCGGGAAAGAGAGGCCTGCAATCACCTGCGGCGTTGCCACAGGCCGGTCCTGCCAGGGCGCTGGTTCACCGTGGGTTCGTTGATTTCAAGGTTGACAGGAACCGATTTCGTTACAAGCCTTCGCGGTCTATGGGGTGGGTGTCGCATCGTTTCAAGGTGGATTTACCGCTTTCATATGAATCCTGGTACATTGAGCCTGCCTTCGATTGAGGGAAATCCCGCATCCGTACGGGTCCTCGATGATGAGCGAGAGGTCGCCATGGCTCCGGATCGACGGTTCGAAGCTCAAATCTGAAGCAGAGGGTTGAATGCATTCACAATACGACGTCATCATCATAGGTGCCGGGGTGGTGGGGTGTATGACGGCCCGCCGGTTATCCCGCTATAGGCTCAAGATTCTGCTGATCGAAAAGAGTTCAGATGTCTGTACCGGCGCCACCGCTGCCAACTCCGCCCTGATCCACGCGGGCTACGACGCAGTCCCCGGCACGCTCAAGGCCGAGATGAACGTCAAGGCCAATCCCATGTGGGACCGGCTTTCGGAAGAACTGCAGTTCGGGTTTGCAAGGACAGGGGCCTACATAGTGGCCATGGGCGAAGAGGAAGTCCAGAAACTGGACCTATTTCTGGACCGTGCTCAGAAGAACGGCACACCGGCCCAGATCATTTCCGGCAAAGAGATGCGCAGGCGCGAGCCGTGCATCACCCCCGAGGTGTCGGGCGCACTCTTTGTGCCTGCCGGCGGGGTCTGCGATCCTTGGGGCGCCACTGTCGCCGCGGCAGAGAATGGGGTGATGAACGGGGTTGAACTCCGTCTCGATACTGAGTTCCAGGATTTCCTGTGGTCGGATGAGGAGGTCAGGCGCATCGTCGGGATTAAAACCAACCAGGGCAGGTTCCATAGCCGGTGGGTGATCAATGCCGCCGGCCTTTTCGCCGACGAAGTGATGCACAAGGCCGGTGTAAGGCCCGAATTCAAGATCACGCCCCGCCGAGGGGAGTATTTTGTCTTGGATCGCAGCCGGATTCAGGTCCAAAACGTGCTGTTCCCGGTGCCCACTCCCATCAGCAAAGGGATACTGGTTACCCGGACCCTGCATGGAAATACCCTGATCGGTCCCAATGCGGAGAATATCGAGGACAAGACCGGGGTGGATGTGACGCCCGGGGGAATGGATGAAATCTGGGATGGGGGCAAGAAGCTGATTCCCGCGCTTGACCGGCGGCACATTATTGCCGTGTTCGCAGGGCTGCGGCCCGCAGGCAATGCGCCATGCGTAAATCCGAACGTGGACTACCGTCGCGACTTCATTATCGAGATCCCGGAGCGGATCAAAGGTTTCGTCAATCTGGGCGGTATGGAATCTCCCGGATTGACTGCCGCGCCGGCAATCGCCGAGAGGGTGGTGGAATTGTTGCAGGCCGCCGGTGAGGATCTGGTGTCCAAGGAGGGTTGGAATCCAATTCGCCCTGCCCGGCCGGTCTTTCGAAGCCTCTCCCACGAGGAGCAGGCGGCGCTCGTTGCCAAAGACCCGCGGTACGGACGGGTGATCTGTCGTTGCGAATATGTCACCGAGGGCGAAATCGTGGCCGAGATCCACGCGCCCATCCCTGCCACGACCTACGATGCCGTCAAACGACGCACGTGGCTGGGCACTGGACGCTGCCTGGGTGCCTTTGACATGCCGCGCGTCATTGACATCCTGGCCCGTGAATTGGGAAAGGATCCTCTGGAAATCACCAAGAAAGGGGATGGTTCCGAATTCCTCTTCCGCAGGACAAAGGAGGTCCCGTGATGGCCAGGCAGCTCAAATCCCACTACGACGTCATTGTCGTCGGGGCCGGCCCGGGCGGGCTGGCCGCGGCCATCTCCGCCAAGAAAAACGGTGCGGACGATGTGTTGATGATCGACCGAGACCTTGAACTGGGAGGGATTTTGCTGCAGTGCATCCACAATGGGTTCGGAGTGGAGACCTTTAAGGAGGACCTGCCCGGTCCCAGCTATGCCCAGCGCTTCGTCAACGAGGCCCAATCGGTCGGCATTGATTACCTGCTGGACTCCATGGTGCTCGATGTGACGTCAGGGAGGAAGGTCTTCGTCACGGGAACCCGGGGCGGGTTTAAGGAACTGCAAGCCGGGGCCGTTGTCATCGCGATGGGATGCCGGGAACGTACCCGGGCGCAGATTGGCATCCCCGGGCCTCGCCCGGCCGGCGTCTACACGGCGGGTCTGGCGCAGCGGTGGGTCAACGTGGAGGGATACATGCCCGGCAAACGCTTCGTCATCCTCGGTTCGGGCGATATCGGCATGATCATGGCGCGCCGTTTGACATTCGAGGGGGCCAAGGTCGAACGGGTCCTGGAGGTTATGCCCTATCTTACGGGGCTGAGCCGCAACTACGTCCAGTGCCTCATGGATTTTGATATTCCGCTGCAATTGCGACACACCGTCAAGCGCATCATCGGCAACGACCGTGTGGAGGCCGTTGAGGCGGTCCAGGTCGACGAGCGGTGGCAGTCTGTCCCCGGTACTGAGGAGATCATCCCCTGCGATACCCTCCTTCTTTCGGTGGGATTGATCCCTGAGAACGAACTCTCGCAAAAGGCCGGCGTGACGCTGGATCCGATCACCAACGGGCCGTTCGTGGATGACGGATTCGCCACCGATATCCCAGGGGTATTCGCCGCGGGCAACGTGGTGCATGTCTACGACCTGGTGGATTGGGTCACCCAGGCAGGCCTGACCGCGGGGAAGCGCGCGGCGATGTTCGCCCAGGGGCGCTGTAACAAGAAGCCGGTTTTTGTCCCCACCGCTGCCGGGCGGAATGTGCGCTATGTAGTCCCCCATAAGCTCGATCCGGAGACGCTGACCCAGGAAGGGGTCATGCTTCAGATGCGGGTGACACAGCCGATGGAAGAGGCGGTTCAGGTGCGGATCACCGACGGCGACACACTCATCGCCAAGAAACGCCACCGGTACGCTCGTCCGGGTGAAATGGTAAGCCTCACCCTGAGTGGACAGGACTACGACGCGGTCCGGCATGCGAAAGCACTTAATGTCAGCGTGGTGCCGATATCATCGCTGTGACACGGATTTTTGACCGGAAGATGGATATGTCAGCTACAGAGAAAATCATCTGCATCACCTGCCCCATGGGCTGCAACCTGACGGTGACCCATGAGGGTGCGACCGTATTGCGTGTGAACGGCAATGCATGCAAACGGGGGCTCAAATTCGCCGAGGGAGAATTAACCGATCCTCGGCGCATGGTGGCGACCACGGTAAGGGTGAGGGGCGGGATTCACCCGCTGGTCCCTGTTTACACGGAGGAACCCTTTCCCAAACCACGCATTTTCGAGTTGCTGGACGAGATTCGCCGCGTGGAGATCGAGGCGCCGGTGACCATGAACCAGGTGGTGCTGGAGAATGCCTTGGGCGAGGGAATCGACGTTATCGCCAGCCGGGATATGCCGGAAGCAGGCACGTAGCGGATTCGACACGGCTGCTGCGGCATTCAAACCAATCGCCTGATTCCAAACGTGGTGAATGCATTTCGATCCTTTGCTCAGGTTTTGGCGGGGTTGTCTTTTCCGGGTGGAGTGAGCTTTCGTTTCAGGCGCTTTCCCTCGGCGGATTCCTTATCGTTGGATGAAGGTTCATCTGCCACATACAGTTTGACATCTGCGGCCGCCAGCATCTCACACATCTCGGGGGGAGGCGCCTTGTCTGTAAAGAGGGCGTGCACTTCGCGGATGTTACAGAGGCGAACCATGGCCTGGCGGCCGAATTTGGTGTGATCGGCCACCAGAAAAACCTTCCGGGAGGTTTCGATGATCGCCCGTCCCACCCGGATTTCATGATAATCGAAATCCAGCAAGGTTCCGTCCCCATCGATGCCGCTCACGCTGATGATGCCAAAATCGAATTTGAACTGCCGGATGAAGTCAATGGTGGCCTCGCCTGTCAGTCCTCTGTCACGGCCCCGCACCGCCCCCCCCGTGACAATCACTTCGAACCTTTCGTTTTCGCTCAGAATGACCGCCACATTCAGGTTGTTGGTGATCACCCTCAACCTGTCGTGATCCAAGAGTGCTTTGGCCACCTCCTCGGTGGTCGTCCCGATGTCAAGGAACAGGGACGCCTCGTTGGGGATATGTCTTGCCAGGAGGCGGGCGATCTGGATCTTTCCTGCCAGCGCAAACATCTTGCGGGTCGTGTATCCCACGTTTTCTACGCTGGAAGGGAGCCCGGCCCCTCCATGATGCCGGTGCAGCAGCCCCTCTTTAGAGAGTTCGTTAATGTCCCTGCGAATGGTCTGGGGGGTGACCATGAAGGTCTGGGCCAGGGCATCAATGGACACAAAGCCCTGCCCTCGGACAAGGTCCACGATTTTGGATTGTCGGAGGAGAACGCTCCTCGATTTGCCGTCCTTCTTGGATTCATCCTCTGTCCCTGTCATGGCGGCATTGCCGGATGCCGTTTGAAATGCCATTTCATTCACCTCCGCGGGGTTTCCTTCGTCTCCGAATGTTCACGGCGAACATATCACCAACCAATCCATTTCGCAAACGAAAATTATAAAGTGTTCCACCAGAGAGGCGCAGTTCTGATGGACGGTCCTGTGGGGAGATGGGTGGAAGGGGAGAAAGGCGCCCCATGATCGGCCTATTCGAACAAAGTCAGGGGGTCTTTCCTGTGGATTCCTATTTATTGGCGTCTCGTCGCGGGAAACTGGGTCGGGATGGCGTCCGATTCGTATCATATTCGATTTTCTACCCCCTGGGAGGACCTGCCGTCTGGTCCTATTTTTCACAAACGACTATTTTGCGAAAAATAATGTAATTTTCCGAAAGAAATGCTTGACATTCTTTTCATGTTGTTCTACTAAAATGAACGAGATTTTCGCCTTCGAACTTCAACCTGCCGGATCGACGTCCGGTTCCTGAGTGACCATGGAACATTCCCTGCAAAAAAAGTTACTTATGATCATCTTCGGCGGCGCAGCAGGAACCGATCTTGCCGTGCCCCGGCCCTTGATGAAATCCGCTGCGTCTTTCGGGCAAAAGAGGATGCCAACTCCGGCGCATCCGGAGGCAAGCACGGACTGCTTCACCATCGATCTGAGCCACCGCCTCTGGTGGTAATTTGACGGGGGCCCTTGGTAAGAGACCCCCATATGCTGACCGCACCGGTCGAATTGGTTGCAGCAGGTTTCAAAAAACCATCAACTGACGCAATGAAGCCATGTGGATGATGTTTCCATGAGCTTGAGATTGGAATCCATTGGTAAGAAGGTGGGCCGCGAAACTCACATCGACTCGGTGAGTCTGGAGTTCGAGTCGGGGACGCGAAATGTCCTCCTTGGTCGGACGCTTTCCGGCAAGACGTCTCTTCTCCGCCTGATGGCCGGGCTGGACCGGCCCACATGCGGACGGGTTTTGGTAAACGGGCAAGACGTTACGGGCAGGTCGGTCCGAAAGCGCAGGATTGCCATGGTGTATCAGCAGTTCATCAATTATCCCTCCCTCACCGTCTTTGACAACATCGCATCGCCTCTGAAAATAGCCAAGGTCCCCAATCCCGAAATCGACAAAAGGGTGCGCACTACAGCGGAAATGCTCCATCTGGAAGGGTTCCTGGATCGGCTTCCCAGTGAGCTTTCAGGCGGACAGCAGCAGCGCGTGGCCATTGCCCGTGCACTGGTCAAGGAGACGGAACTCCTGCTGCTGGACGAGCCCCTGGTGAATCTGGATTACAAGCTGCGCGAAGAGCTGCGGACTGAACTTCAGGATATTTTCGAAACGCGTCGGGCCATCGTCGTTTACACAACAACGGAACCGACTGAGGCCCTGATGTTGGGCGGCAATCTCGTAGTTATTGACGAGGGCCGCGTTCTGCAGACCGGTCCCACTCCGGAAGTGTATCATCACCCCGCCACAACCAAAGTGGCCGAAGTCTTCAGCGATCCGCCGATCAATTTCCTCACCGGCAGGGTCCATGGGGGCGTTGCCCGGATGGGTCGAGACATCGAAGTGCCGCTTAACAACCACATGAGATCGCTGACCGATGGAAACTATACCTTCGGGGTCCGTTCAAATCATTTTTTCGTATCCCGAAGAAGTCAGGAGGATATTGAAATTATTGGAAAAGTGGAATTGGCGGAAATCAACGGATCAGAAACGTTCATCCATGCGAACCATGATGAGATCCAATTGGTGGTTCAGGAAAAAGGGGTTCGTTCTATCCGGATCGGCGTTGAAATAACCATATATGTCAGCCCATCCTGCTTTTTCGTGTACGACGAAGCGGGGGCCCTGGTTGCCTCGCCTTAACGGGAGGCGTCGAAGGACCACCGATGTAGGAGCGTATCATGTCTCGCATCGAGTTGAATCAAGTTGCGCACAGCTATCTTGCCAGACCCGTGAAGGATTCGGATTATGCCCTGAAGCGGATAGACAATGTTTGGGAGGATGGGGCTGCATGCGCCTTATTGGGCCCCTCGGGTTGCGGCAAAACGACCCTGCTCAATATTGTTTCCGGTCTCCTGACGCCCAGCATGGGGCGAGTCCTCTACGATGGGAGAGATGTCACCCCATTGCGGCCTGAAAAGCGGAATATCGCGCAGGTCTTTCAGTTCCCGGTGCTCTACGACACCATGTCGGTTTACAATAATCTGGCGTTTCCCTTGCGCAATCGGGGGATCAATGAAACTCAGGTGAGGGAGCGCGTCCTGGAAATCGCCGAGATCCTGGAACTGACCACTTTCTTAGGCAAACGGGCCGCTGGACTGGCAGCCGATGCCAAGCAGAAAATCTCACTGGGTCGGGGGCTGGTCCGAAGCGATGTGGCGGCCATCCTCTTCGACGAGCCCCTGACCGTGATCGATCCCCAGTTGAAATGGCACCTGCGGCGTAAGCTGAAAGAGATCCACGAAAAACTGAAACTGACCTTCATCTATGTGACCCATGACCAGGTAGAGGCCCTGACCTTTGCCGATCAGGTGGCAGTGATGTACGAAGGCGAAATTGTGCAGATCGGAACGCCTCAGGACCTTTTTGAAAATCCCGAACATCGTTTTGTGGGCTATTTCATCGGGAGTCCGGGGATGAACTTCCTGGATTGCGTCATCGATGGAAACTTGGCCCACGTGGATGGGGCCGTCATTCCATTGGCTGAGGAAACCGCGGCAAAAGGACTTAAGGCCAAAGGAAAGCTGGAACTGGGGATTCGACCCATGTACCTGCAAGTCCATGGAGAACCCGGTGACAACCGGGTGGAGGCCTCGGTCAGGATGGTTGAAGACCTGGGGAGCTACAAGATCATGACCCTCAGACTGGCGGGGAGGATATTGAAGGCCAATCTGGCTGAAGACCAGCATGTTCCCGAGAGACGGGCCTGGCTTGCCTTTCCGCCGCAATGGACCCGTTTGTTCGCCGACGGCTGGAGGGTTAAATAGCGCCCGAACAAATAGACCCATTTAGGCAAAGTCCGAATACGGAGATCGGAAATCCAGAACAAATTCAAATAGCAAAGCCCAAAACGATGAAACACAGCCCTACACAGAGATCCCTCTCCTATTAGGGAGCGTGGGAACATCTTTCAATTATCAATCTTCAATTCCAAAGGGTATTGTCATGGAAAAATGGCCCAATAACAAGGCCTGGTTGCTGGTAATGCCGGTTTTTGTCATTGTCGCGTTCAGCGCCATCATTCCACTGATGACCGTGATCAATTATTCGGTCCAAGACATCCTCGCACCGGGACAGAGCATCTTTGTCGGCACCGAATGGTACGAAGAGATGTTGGGCGACTATCGCCTGCATGAAGCGCTTTGGCGTCAGTTCCTGTTCTCCGGGCTCGTGCTGTTGATTGAAATGCCCCTGGGCATCCTTATCGCCCTGGCCATGCCCAAAAAAGGCTGGGGGGTCCCCGCCTGTCTGGTGACCATTGCGCTGCCGCTGCTGATTCCATGGAATACGATCGGGACCATTTGGATCATCTTTACCCGGCCGGATATAGGGCTGTTCGGCGCGGGGATGAACACCCTTTTGGGCATTCCGTTTGACCACACGGCGAGGCCTTTGGACGCCTGGGTGACCCTGATGCTCATGGAGGTCTGGCATTGGACCCCTCTGGTGGCCCTGCTGGCCTATGCCGGTCTAAGGGCCATTCCCGAGGCCTATTATCAGGCCGCCCGGATCGACGGGGCATCGGTCTGGTCTACCTTTCTCTATATCCAGTTGCCCAAGATGCGCGGCGTACTCACCATCGCTTTTCTCCTGCGATTCATGGACAGTTTCTTGATTTACGCGGAACCGTTTGTGCTTACCGGAGGGGGGCCCGGGAATTCCACCACGTTCCTCTCTATCTATCTGGTCAAGATCGCCCTGCTGCAGTTCGACCTGGGGCCGGGCGGGGCCTTTTCGCTCATCTATTTTGTCATTGTTCTGCTGTTCAGCTTTATCTTTTATCAGACGCTACAGCGTATCGGAAAAGGAGATAAGGTATGAAAGGAAGGAAAAAGTACATCGGTCTTGCCATCTATTTCATCCTGCTGCTGGTCCCCATCTACTGGATGCTCAATATGTCACTCCGGTCCAATGCCGATATCCTCGCGTCATTCGCCCTGTATCCAAAGGATATCACATTCATGAACTACATGAAGATATTTACGGATTCGTCCTGGTACATGGGATATGTCAATTCAATTATCTATGTGGCCATGAATACGGTTATATCGCTATTTGTGGCCCTGCCTGCAGCCTACGCCTTTTCCCGTTACCAGTTTGTGGGCGACAAGCAGATGTTTTTCTGGCTGCTCACCAACCGCATGGCGCCGGCGGCTGTTTTCGCACTCCCCTTTTTCCAGTTGTATTCCACGGTGGGCCTCATGGACACCCACATTGCAGTGGCCCTGGCCCACTGCCTGTTCAATGTGCCGTTGGCGGTATGGATATTGGAAGGCTTTATGTCCGGGGTCCCTCGTGAGATTGATGAAACCGCCTTTATCGACGGGTACAGCTTTCCACGCTTCTTTATCACCATATTCATTCCTCTGATCCGGGCCGGTGTCGGGGTCACCGCCTTTTTCTGTTTTATGTTTAGCTGGGTGGAGTTGCTGCTGGCCCGGACACTGACGGTAACCGAAGCCAAACCGATCTCGGCCATCATGACGCGAACCATCAGCGCCACAGGCCTTGACTATGGTCTCCTGGCCGCGGCTGGCATCCTGACCATTGTACCGGGCGCCATGGTGATCTGGTTTGTACGCAACCACATGGCCAAGGGCTTCGCCCTGGGTCGGGTGTAAGGGGGTCAACCATGAAGTTTACTTTGGCATGGATGGAATGGACCGTTCCGACGGCAGTCTTTTGCATCAGCATTATTCTGACGGTGATTGCCATGACCATATGGCAGACCGTATCTCCCTCCATGGAACGTCGCGGTTTCCTGCCGATTCCCACCACACCTGGGGATCGATTCTTCATAGGGATTTTGACCAGTGTTTATATCTTTTTCGCCTGGATTGGGCTGACCCAATTTGCACTTTGGATACTGCTGCTGATTGTTGTGTGCTGGATTCTGGTGGTGATGATTTGGGGATAGGCGAGATGGCAATGGAGCTCATTATAAACCCCTGAACCTTTAAACCCGTGACCGTTTGCAATATGTTTTCATGATGGACCTGTAAGAATCT
>Ga0209164_1002391_pt1 | contig 20176 bp, 11 predicted proteins | sample MTBNYHSulfiMetaG_FD_187458 | JGI IMG/M metagenome (GOLD analysis project Ga0209164, IMG submission 187458) | Enrichment culture microbial communities from rom New York Harbor, USA that are MTBE-degrading - MTBE-NYH (New York Harbor Sulfidogenic)... | ecosystem: Environmental > Aquatic > Marine >...
CACTGGAGGACTACGAGGCCCTGCTGCCGTGGAATGTTACTCCGAAGCAATTGAATGTGCCGGATAGCCTGGGTGTGGTTGCTTAGGCGCTTACGCTGATTTGACAACTGCTTTGGTCAGAAATTACGCCGTTGAACGCTACGGGAGTGAATCTCCTGAAAATATCCGGCGTACTATCTTTGATTTCAATCATTATCTGACGCAGGAAGGGAGCCAAGGCGTTAACAATATGCATGATATTATAAACGGCTTTGTCAGCGGAAAAGGCTATGGATGGGGTGATACAAGCTCTGATGTAAAAGATGCCATGAGCACTACCAGAGGACGAGTGCATATCCAAGATTTTAAGCAGGATGTAGGAATTTCTGCTATGGATGCGGGGGCAAAAACATTTGGTGTAAATGAAAACAGTTTATCCAAGCCGACTTCTGACATCCCGCTGGACAATCCAAACCCCAGTAATGTGACTAATCCGGCTGATGATATTCACAGAAGAAATCGCCTTGAAGAGTCCGGGAATGGTGGTATTCATACCACAGCCGGGGGAATAGCCAAGGATCTGGCTGGATTAAACAAAAATGATCCCCTCAGCCCGTCGAGTGAATTGTACCGGAATGAAAGTTTTTATTATGAAGGCAATCTTGTTCATCCTCAACTGAAGGATGGTGTCATTGTGTTACCATCCGGCACGATAATCCATGGCGATACAGGTACTGAACCGCCAAAGGGTGATAAGGAATTTTTTAAGGGAAGTGTGTTTGAGAAAAAATAAACCTTTAACGATCTTCCTCTGAACGATTAAAAATATTATTGGGGAGGAATGACCAAGTGCGATCAAACTCGGGTTCTTCTTTGAATACGCCTTCATGTTCAACCCCATGAATTCCTTGCCCCTGGTCCAAATGTTTCTCATCCTTGAGGAATATTTTTAGAAAAAGCAGGAGAACAACTCCCAAAATTATACCGATAGTTCCGATAGTCATCTCCGCCTCTTCATTAAATCCAAAATAATCCTTAACCAGGTAAAAAGAAACATATGAAACATCATGACCATCTAAATTATCCGAAAAAATTATCTCAAAAGCAAATCTTAATTTTGACGATTGTTGCTCATTATCCTTGTTGACCTGATCAATTTTCGGGCCAGACTCATCGTCCCGTATACCCTTCCTACAAATCCCGCTTCAACAATCTTGCTTCTGCTGGCAGTCCGCCAATCGTTTCGCGGAGCCAAGGTTTTTGTAACAATCCTTCCGGTGGGGGGGTGGTCGTCGTCACGATGTACTGGAATGACGGCTGCTTCCCTATTTTCTCCAGCTCCACGGCAAAATTGAAAAGCTGCTGGTATACACTGAGGCCGAGATCTGCTTCTCTCGGACTATCATGTATGAGAAAGGCTGGAAGGTGAGTATTACCCTCAATACTCCTGCACATAACAGCCAGATCAAAAGCAATGATCTTCAATGCCGCCATGGCGGTAGTAGAACGCTCTCCACCCATCTTAATTGACAGCCCGAGACCGTTCCCATCCAAGGTGATTTTACCATTCGCATCCTGACCGATGAATTCGCGAACAATTGCATCGAAATGCTTTGAAAGCTGCCGGATAACTGTAGATTGGGCATCGCGGAATGCTTTTGTTTTTTGTCGGTTCTTTTCGATGGCATTGGCGATTCTGTCCGCACTCAGGATCTTCTTTTCCTGGGAGGTCAAAATTTCCTCCAGCCGGTCGACATCCTCAATCAAGCGTCGTGCCTTATACCAGGCATCCGTTCGGGCATTGTGGTCTTTCTCCGCCGCCCGTAGACGTTTGGATAAGTCGTCTGCGATTCTCTTGGTGGAAACCAATTCTTTCTGTTGATCATCCTTCTGTTTTTTCTGTTGGGCTAATCGGAGCTTTTCGCTTTCCAGTTCTTTCTCGCTTGCGGCCCATTGCTTTCGCAACTCCTCGGAATCCGGCAGTTTGTGGGATAATTTGCAGCCTTCCGCAAGAATTCTGTCGATGGGTATCTCGCATACCGGGCATTGCGGGTTGCCGGATTTAAAAACCGTGAATGCCAGAGCAGGAATTTCGCCTTTGATCATGCTTATCTGCCGTTCAATCTCGGGTATGCGCGCTTCAGCTTCAGCCAGAGCTTTTTCTATTTTCTGTAGACGTTTTTGAGCTTTCTCGCTTTCTTCACGAAGGGTTTCCAGATCTGCTCCGCTCAAGGCACTGTCGGATTCATTCGTCGCCAATTGAGATAATTTCGCCTTTACCGTTTTTCTTAAAGGCTCCACAGCCAGACGACCGGGAGAAAAAGTTTCCGGCGAAACATCAAGATCGGTAGCGAGTCGAGATCGAAGGCGGTTCGACTGCCATTGTAAATGGCTGGCCTCCTGAAGCTCCTTCTTTTGTTCTGTTTCCTGCTTTATTATCGCTTCCCTGATCTTGACCTCCTCTGGATCAATGGCGCCGATGAGCAGTCGGAGGGCATCCAGAATGTCGATCTTGGATAAAGCGCGAACGGGCGAATCGGAATCGGAGTCAGCCGACCGCCAATCCAGCACATGGCCAAGCCGGGATTCCTGATCCCTGGAAAGCCAAGCCAGGGCGACCAGCCAGGCATGGAACGGGCGGTCTCCGGGGAGATGGGGAATAACATCCTCAGACAGAATTCCGCTTTCCAAGGCTTCGAGGAAAGGTGCCATTCCCGTCGGTTCAACCTTGGAGGAGACCAGTTCATCGAGATTTATGTCCGGTATAGCGAAATGTTGTCGGCCGGTGCCGATTGGCCGCAGGATGGCCCAGGGAACTTTATTCAAGATCACCTCGGTCCCAACTGATCCCTTCGGGAAAACCCTGGCAATACTCTGCCGCAGTTCGTCCTTGGCAAAGCGATCTTCTCCCAGGCAGTATCGGAGCAGACGGCAAAGAAGGGTTTTGCCGCTGCCATGGCCTAAGGTACTTTGGGCATTTTTTCGTTTCGGTTGATCGAGGATGTCCGGTGACCAGATAACGTTGAGACCCGGCCGGAAATCGAGGGAACGGCGAATCGTCCCCGGTTCACTCCATATGACAATCCTCCGTATCCACAGCCGGGGTTCGTCATGACCCGCATGCGGTTCGAGGTGGAATCGTTCCTTTTTCAAAAGCTCAAGCTGCTTCGGCATTCACCCACCTTAGGATATCTTCCGGGAATTCTCGGACCACTTCGTCGGTATTCAAACGAGCCAGTACTTGTAAAATGAATCGTACACAGCCATCCGGCCAACCGTCTGTATTACTGCTGGGGAAAATAGTTTCCAGCCCAGCCTCCGGTACCCAAGTCCCTGCGGTTAGATCTTCTGTCAAAACCTTGTTTCCCCGCAAGGTCCGCACAGCCTCACCCCATGCACGATCCGCAGAAGGGACGAAATCCTGGATCTTGGAAGTTCGTGGTTTAGCTGCTGTCCCTACAAGCCTTATCCAGCTAGCAGCTTCCTGTTTCGTTAAAGAAGGTGTCAACAATCGAGGTTCCAAAGATAACATCGTTGCCATGCGGATAAGACGGATGGGTGTTGGCCCCTTGACGGCTTTCAGCACCGCCACAAGAGCAGCTCCCATAACTCCTTCGCGATCCACACTGGAAGGCGCCCAGGCCCCGTCGGGGAGGTGTGACCAATCGGTTGGCAAAGGTTTGTCCGGCGGTGACGGGGCTTGTTTGGGCGCGAACAAATTACCTTGTCTGGGATTGATCTTCGGCTTGGGGCCACGTTTGACGGTCTTTGCCGGTTTGGCCGCTTCAGCCTCTTTTTCTTCGGCGGCCCGCTGGTGATTGAGAGCGAGGAGGCGTTTGAGGACTTCCTTGCGGGCGGTTGGGGAGATGGTATAACGAATGCAGTCCTTTTCCGGCAGGGTTTCGACTTCATGGAAGTCGTGTTCAAGATCGAGATCAGTCCAGCCATATGCATCACGGACGGCAACGTCGAGCTGCCGATGAAGGTGGCGGAGTTGGAGAATGCCTTTAAAGCCGGCCTCGTCTTCCTCCGGGCTCTTTTTGCTGACCTTGGCAACTATCGCTGGTGTCAGATCACGGTTATTGAAGAGGTTATAGATGTTCGTGAGGCCAAGCCAAAGTCGTAGCATGAGGCTACGCCGAAATTCATGGTACTGCTCGCCGATTTCGGCCAGATTCGGATTTACCGTCCGCCACAGTCCTTCCGGAAAAGGAAAAGTTTCGAAACAGTCTGATGGGGAATAACGTAGACGTGTTTCAAGTGCCCCGCTGTATTTCCTGGCCCAGACTTCATGAAGGGTGGATTGGACAATGGAAAAGAGATCCCAGCGGTCAGTTGTGAAAACTTTTATCGCGTGAGAATATAAAAAAGTTGTAGGGACTGCTGAAAAATTCAAATGCTTTGTTGTTGCTGCAGTTACAAAGCATTTTGCAACTTTGGTTAGTTTTTTGGTAAGCTTCGGGCGGCTTTCACCGTATCTCCACCACCGCTCGCGATTGCTTGCTCGATTCTGTGTGTCTCGGAATGGTTTTACTCTCTCATATAGAATCTCACATGGCCTTCTGTATTGCTTAACTTTCTCGTAGGGCAAATCAAAAAAATTAATTATCCATTCCGTTGGTTGTTGATCTGGATTGTTATTGAGTTCTTTCCCATTGATAATACGAAAAATGACATTTGAGCAACTCTTATCCTCGCTGATAATTGATTTTGCTTCTATTTCCGTAAGATAGAACCCTTTGCCAAGAGGTTTGTAACCCTCAAATAGGCTGTCATGGTTCTCAAATATTACACAAGGTTCACCGACTTCTATGGACTCATCAAGATAAGAACTTATTGTTTTAACTTTTTTGTTGTCGAGAGTCGGTTTTGTTGGAAAATTTCCTTTGTAAATTGATAGCAATGAAACTACAAGATTTGCTTCACCGGGCCACTTGATACCTCGTACAGCAAAATTTATTGATCCACCCTTTAACAATATTTGTTCAAGGCCATCTTTGCGTATATCCCCATCCTTAATTGAATTTGTGGTAATAAAAGCCGTGAACCCGGATGGCCGTAGAAGGTTGTAAATGCGACGGGCAAAATAAACAACCAAGTCAGATAAGCCTGTTGGCGCATATTCCCACTTCACATAATGGCAGAAAGGGTAACCATATGTGCTACTGAGGTTGGTCCCCCCCAAATAAGGAGGATTACCTAGGATACAATCAAAGCCGCCATTCTCAAGAATCTCTGGAAACTCCAAAAACCAGTGAAAAAACTGTTGCTCATGAGATAACGCCCAAGCCGCAGCAGTAGACTGTCCCTGTGGTCGGCGTTCACCGGATAAATAGCGGCGGTATTCTTCGTCTGTTATAAGTCTGGTCTGCCCCTGTTCCGTTTTGGGTTGGTAAAACTGGGCTACGGGAATGGCAGCGATCTGGCCTAGGAGCCAGGCGTTTTCACTTTGGGTAAAGTCAAAATAGCGTTGTTTTTTGGTTTCTATATCCTTGGGGGTTTTCTCCGGTAGCTTGGAAACCTCCTGCCATCGCGACAAAATGGTATCGAATTGCTTCTGAATCTCAGGAGCAATATCATCAACGGTTATCTGGCCTTTATGGCTGCGTTCTTTTTTGTTTCGTTTTCGAAATTCGGCGGCCACCTTTTTATCATCTCCCGGCATGGTGGCAAAAGCCTCATCTGGCACACCGCGTTCCAATTCCTCTCGATGCGAGAAACCGACAATGGCATTCCCGCACTTAATATGGTGATCCAGAAAATTCAGGGGTTGGCCGGGGGTATGGGCCTCCAGCCAGAGGGCGACCTTGCAAAGTTCCACGGCCAGGGGATTCAGATCCACGCCATATATGCACTCACGGATGACGTCACGCACGGCGGAACGAAAGGCAGTCGGCGAGGGTTGCTCTTCACCCGTGCGGACGATGGCGAGTTCGGTGGCGATACGACGGGCCACAGCCAGAAGGATATGACCGGAGCCACAGGATATATCCGCCACCCTGAGTGAAAGCAATGCTTGCTCGGGTTGTGGATCTTTCAGCTTTTCAACTATGAGATAATCCAGCGAGTGCTTGATAAGCGGCTGGACCAAATCATCAGGGGTGTAGTGCGAGCCGGTGGTGGCCCGTTCATCTCCCTCGGCAAAGGCAAACTCGATCCGTTTCTCATCAATCATGAATACGGGGCTGTATTCCAGTAGCCCTTCATAGACAGATCCGAATTCCTCAACATTCAAAGCCCCATAGTTGACCCGGATCATCTCGCCACTGTCCGGATGGCGATACAGGCTCAAAGCCCGCAGGCAATTGAGCAGAACGTCGTTGCCAAGGGTGCATCGGGAAAATGTCCCAATGGCTCGTGAATCAAAAAGATCGCCGGCCAGGGGGGCGATATCGAGTTTGAGGCCGGGGCCGTCATCTTCAAAAAGTCGGAAGGTTGCAAGCAGAGACAGCCAGAGATCCCGCCTGCGGCTATCAGCAAGATGCCGTTTTTCCGAAAGCCTTCGCAGCCGTTGCACACTGTAATAGCGTTCATAAATAGTGCGTTTTATTGGGTCGTTATTCAAAGGGAAAACTAATCCCCGTTCTTCAATGACCATCAGGAAGAGAAGACGGTAGATCAAGCGTAGGAGATACTGGTAGAAAGCCTGCGGTTGAATGGTGCCGGAACGGATTTCATCCCGGAGTTCCGTGTTGGTCTGATTGAAGAGAAAGCCGTTGGCAAATGACAGAATGGCTTGTTCCACGGCCTTGGCAAGACCATCTCGAATTCGGGCTCCTGAGTCCAACGAATCTTGATGATAACGTTCGATAATAGATTCCGTTGCAGTCTCATGGGAAACCGGCAGTCGTGAGGCATGGAGCAGGCGGTAGAGAATGGCAAAATCGGCAAAAAGCCCTTCGGTGAATATCCGGTCGAGATCGAATTCCAAATAGGTCAGCTTGATGAGCCGTGAACTGTCACGCAGCAAACGAAGAAGACGGCCATTGGTGACCAAAGCGAAAAGCTCGTCCCGCAAATTGATATACTCCTGCACCATGGCATGGGCCGACATGCGTAGGGAAACCTTCTCAGGCTTACGGTCAAGCCCGGCGGGTTCCCGGCAGCCGATGACATGGATGGGGGTATTCCCTCGATTGACGACCCGATGGGAGATGGCGTAGATTTTGCCGTTCAGCTCAACCCCTCTGGGCTGATATTCCAACTGGTAGCCGAGCAATCCGAGCAAGGGTATTATCCATTGCTGGCGGGTTTCGGTGGTAGCAGGCGCATCGGGTTTAACGGCTTCAAGCTTACGCTGAAAGATACGCCAATAGTCTTGGGCATCGGCCCAGGCACGGGCGATTTCATCTTTCACCTTGGCATTGGTTTCCAGGCCAAAGTCACCGGGCCGCTGTCCGGCAAGGTCTTCTAGGCGTTCGAGGATGTCCGGGGAGAGGATGGCGCCTTCGATGCGGATACTGGGATATTTCATGGCGCTCCCTAATTATTTCCGCTGTCGGGCAGCAGAATATATATTCCCAGAAGATCCATGGGTAAAACAGGATAGACGACTTGAAACTTCTGCCTGTCCATCAAAGAACTGAAACGCTCATGGGCCTCGACAAGATTTTTGGCTTGTTGTTCCGCCACTGTGTCGAATTCGTCTTGGAGATGATCGGCCAGCCTGAGTTCATTTTCAAGAAAACCGGCGCGGGCCTGGGGTGAGAGGTCCGAGGTTGCCCGAACTTCGGTGATTAATTGCTTTGTCGTGCCATGATCGAGGAACTCTTTCTGTTGTGGGGTGCCACGCCAGCCCCAGAGCAGCATCTCTTCGGCAACTATTTGATGACTGCCTTTGCTCTGTTCGATAACGTTCCGACACCTGAAGAGAAATAGCGTTGTCTTGATCGATACCTGGCGCGTACGGATGACAGCAGCGCGGGCCGCCCTTTTCCCAGTCCGTTCCATAGTGTTGGCCATGACTATCTGGCAGAGCTGCTCCACAAAACGATGATTGCGGCCGATATAGTGAAATCCTTCAGGGGTGGGTGAAATAAAGCTCACATTGAGTGGATCGCCGGCAGGCAACAGATCACGCAACTGGACAGGCAGGTTACCCATAATGATGCGGTACCCTTTGTTGACTTTCAATACTTGGACACCAAAGAGATTATTCAACACCGTGGTTACAAAGTTTTCCACTGCGCTGGGATCACCAATGGCCTCATCCACTTCTCGGAGATCGACCTCGATTTCCTGGGCCTTGATGGCATGTTGGGCGAAAATGCCACGGGATGCCTTTTCACGGGCCGCAGCCTCATCAATTTTGCGAGTCACATTCGCCTTGGTCTTTTCCGCTTCGCTGAGGCCGCCGAAATTGATTTTTAACTGGACAGGTCTATTGCGATCTTTGTCCCGTTCCGCTGCAATCCGACGATCCGGATTGAGTAGAAGGGCCTTGGTGATGGTATCGATAATGCTCTTCGAGTTTTCGGGAAAGGGCACGTTGATACCGGTGGCCTTTTTGATTTCCCGCACCTTGCGGAGCAGTACGTCGAGTACAATGCCGTCAATGGGATTGTCAGCTCCATAAAGCAGGCAAGATTTGACCAATGGTTTTTCCTGCCCAAAACGGTCCACTCGGCCTTCTCGCTGTTCCAGGCGATTCGGATTCCAAGGCAGATCGTAATGCAAAACCCCAGTAAAATATTCCTGCAGGTTAATGCCTTCGCTTAGGCAATCCGTGGCCACAAGCACTCGCAACTTTGACAGACCTATGTCATTGATCCGTTGTTTGCGGACCTCATCCGGCAACTCACTGGTAATGACCTGGAGATCCAGCTTGGGAAATTTCTTTTTCAGGGATAGGGCTAGTTTTTCACCGACATAATTGGCCGTGGCTATGTATCTGCAGAAAATGACCGGATTGAAACCCTCGGTGAGCCAATCCTCGGTGATCAACCCTGCTGATGCGAGTTTGTGGTCATCATTTATATTTCCCAGCAGTTCCAATTCCTTGGCAAAGTTCCGAAGCTGCTGACGTTGATAGCTGCTCCAGTCATTCCGCTCAACCGCCTGGGTGGGAGAGTAATCACCTTCGAATCCGAATTCCGTATCATGGACAGGATTTACTTCCGTCTCTGCCAAATCAGTCGAATCTACCGAAGAAGTTTCTGTATCCTGAGCAACTCCCGATCCCGAGAGGCGGGTATTCAACATTTCAACGCCGGCCGCAGGGCTTGACATGACCCCTCGCAGAAGAGCAAGCGCAGCCCAATATTGGACCCTTTTCTGGCCGCGAGCAGGATCGGGGCTGATAAGTTTTCGGGCAAACTCGATTATATTTTCAAAAAAGGCCTCATATCCCCTGGAAAGATCATAGGGCCATTCGAATGAATCTCGCTTAGGAAAGGGCGTGTCCTCACCCATCCATTTTTCAACGTCAGCCCGCTTTCGCTGGATAAAATAACGGGCCAGATCTCGTCGTTCCGCCTGACTAGATTTGGGAAGATCTAGAACTTCGAAATCCGGCCGCAGCATGCCGAGCAGTGAATGGAACTCCTCAGGTTTACCGCTGTGAGGAGTGGCGGTAAGCATGATGAGTTGCTGTTCCGGCTTGGAAGCCAATCTGCTGACAAGATGATAGCGTTGTTGCTGGCTGGCCGAGGCCCCGGCGGGCCGGGCACAGGTATGGGCTTCGTCTACAATTACCAGTTGGGGACATTGAGCGATGAATACATCCCGGCGCTGATCGGACTTGATGAAATCAATACTGATGACCTGGAAGGGGTAGTAGTCATACACACTGGTATCACCGTGGATCTGACGATCAAGGCGGGCCTGGGTATTGGAACGGATGATAACGGCTTCCAGATCGAGCTTGGCGCGTATTTCTGCCTGCCACTGCTCGCAGAGATGAGGAAGGCAGACAACGGCAAAACGCTTTATCTTACGACGTTCAAGCATTTCCCGGACAATGAGCAAAGCCTCGACGGTTTTACCGACACCCACGTCGTCGGCTATCAGCATGCGCACAGATTCCTGGCGCAGGGCCATTATAAGTGGAACCATCTGATATGATCGCGGCCTGAAGGAAAGCTTGGCCAATGAACGAAAGGGACCGGCACCGTTACGAAATGCCAGCCGTGCAGAATCATAGAGAAGCCTGGCCGTACAGATGTCACCCAAATCGGCCGACGTCGGCGGTTCGAAGCTGGCATCAGCTGGACGGTCGGCTGTGATAGCCAGGGGTAGGTAGATGCCGGCAATCTCATCATCTGTGCCGCCTAAGGGTTTAACAAGCAACAGATCCTCGTAGTCCGAAGGAAGAACAATCCAATCGCGACCTCGCAGGGTAACCAGTTTGCCGGGTTGGAGACTAACGCTTGTCATCTGACTTTCCTGAAAATGTCGGACCGGACGGAAATTTTTTCGGCCAAATTATCTCGATAGTTATAGACCCATATTTCATCGCCTTGGGCAATAATCGCCTGTCTTTTAGCTTCGTCATCCGCTTGAACCGCTGAATCGTCATGGGGAGTGCCATCACAGAAGATCCAGATACGTGGTTCATAGAAAAAATCGGGCTGCACATACAATCCCTTGACTCGTTTCTGGGCAGCATCAGGAAGGCGAAGTCCATTTTGATAAAGATATTCCAGGAATTTTCGTTCCGTTGATGAATTCGGGTCCAAACCGCGTAAAAGGGCTTGGTACTGCTCATCGTAACTTCGGAAACCGGTATTGGTCTGAATTTCAATGGAACAAATGCGAAGTTTTTCGAGGGCATCCCGGATCAGATGCCGGTCGATGATTTTGTGATCGCGCTGGTTGTAATAACTGAGTAGGTCGTCATAACTGGCAGGCCCCTTGTAGTTTTCATCATCAAAACGACAGAGGGCGATTGCCTGCTCAATAACCTGCTGGAACACCTCCACCTTCTCGACAAACTGAGATAATATTCCGAGGCTGCCTTCCGCTGCCTCATAGAGCAGAATATTCGGCGCTTCCGGTTCTCCAACAGCCACCACACCGATTTCGTTGGGCTCCACTTGGAATACATTTTCAATGGCACGTTTCATGGCATGTTGCAGTGTTATGACTCCTTCCGATTGCAAACCCAAGGGTTGAATTGGCTCAACATAGAGGGCATCGGCAAGATTGGAGGTCCACAGCTTAACAAGACGAAAATTTTCCTTGTAATTGGTTTCCGGCCCAGGGAAAGAGCTGCGCCAATCGCCTGAGATCAACCCGATGGGAAAACCTTCGGATTGCTGGGAACGCCATTGGTAATTGAGATGCACCAACCGTGCGGCCGGTATATAGCGAAGATTGAGAAACGCATTATCGCTCGAACGTACAACCGCCATACGGATACGTTCCATATGGCCGCCATCGACCGAGAAATAGGTTCGGATATCATAACCCCGTGCCAATCGCTCTTCTTCCTCGCAGGATATCCGGTCCACCTCATCAGCTCGGCATTCGGACATCTCGAGCAAATCATGAACATATTGGGTGTTGATATTTCCACCGAGATTGAGACCGGTAAACGGACAGATTTCCAGGTCCTTATCCGTGCCTGTCAGAAAATAACCGGCTTTCTTGCTTATTTTTGCTTCGGTCAGCGCAGATTCACAGTCTTGGGTGATCATTTGGGAGACCTGGTATTTGCGGCCGTTGTAGTAGATGATATTAAGTGGCCCGAATTCACGCAAAGCGATGGAGCGGGGCCGTGAAATGAATTCACCGGAAGAATCGGTGGTGCGGATGAAAATGCGAAGCGGCAGGCGGGTAAAGTTATAGCCAGGAAAAAAACCTTCCGAGGCCAGGTACCGATATGGATAAAATTCGGAGAGTTCCGAGAGTCGCCCGGTCATATCGTTTCGCAAGAGATCCAGTTGGCGGGTAGCTTGGTCGAGATTGCGTTTTTGTCTGCGATATTCGTCACTGTTCAGTTTCAATATTCCGCTGTCAATTTTTTGCGTTGCCTGGGTAAGTATGGTTCGGGCGGACCTGTACAAATGCCGCCATCGGGATAAAGCCTGATCAAGGTGATCGGCAAGGCTCGACAGATTCTGATCAATCCACTGATCCGAATACCAGCTTGCCGCCTGGTCTACAAGGTCTGAATCGAAATCTTTGATCACCCTGGTAAAAACCGCCTTGAGGTCATTAAACGTCGCAGGCGGAATGTTCAAGCCGGCCCGGACTTCGGGGGCGAGTAACATTTCGTTATTGTCATCGGTAATGAGCTGCATGATGGATGGCTTGGCGCCTCCGGTTTCTTCCAAGCCCGGCATACCTATTTCGGAAATGGCAAGGGCGTTAAGGTGAGTAAGCAGAAGTTCCCGATTGATAAGATCGAGTCGGGGGGCTCTCACCACACCTGCCACAAGCTCGGCCTGATATTGAAAGTAATGACGATCATGCGGTGAATAGCTGGAACAATATGTGAAGATGAGAGCACCCTGGCCGCTTCGCCCCGCGCGGCCGGCTCGCTGGGCATAATTAGCCGGATTTGGAGGCGCATTGCGCAGATGAACAACGCTCAGACCGCCAATATCGATGCCCAGTTCCATGGTCGGTGAGCAAAAAAGCGCACTGATTTCGCCTTCCCGGAACAAGCCTTCCCGTTCTATACGGGTATCGGTGGTCAGCTGACCAGTATGATCTTCCCCACGAAGCCGTTTGATCTTTGAAGAATCTCGGCTATACATTGCTTGGAAAAATTCATTAGGTCTCGGTTTCTGATCTTTGTAGGACCGGCGTTTGATGACATCGGCTTTTACCGTCTCTCTATCGCCAAGCTTCCAGATAATTTTTTCTACCCTGAGGCGATAAATGGGGATTTCTTCGTTCTGCTGATTGCGAGCGGTCTGAGATTTGAGATAATCGGCATCCTCAAGTTTATCCATTAAGTGAAGAATGAATTCCCGGTAACGTTCTCCCCTGAGGTCGATATTCAATCCGGCCTGGAGAATATACAGTTTTATGAATTTACCGAGCGCGCTGGCCGGCCCCATACTTTTGGAATAGAGCTTTGCACTACGGAGGAGCGGGTCAAGACGGATAAAATATGGTTCTCGCAACTCCTCGTTTCTGTCAAGTGACCATGGGGTACGCAGCATCTCGCGGAATTGCTTTTCATTTTCTTTAATTCTGGATTGGGTGAGATAGTTCTCACTGTGGATAGCATATTCGAGGCGGAAATAATCCAGAATGGTAGCAATAAATTCTTGGCGTTCGACATGGCTAAGCTCGCTCAACAAAATGGTATCCTGCCAAAAATCATTGGCTGCGGCGACTTCCGCCAGGTCGTGATAGTCGATAGACAACAGAGCGCATTGTTCCAGATTGGGAAGGACAATTCTCCAGCTCCGCCGCAGATCAGCGATTGCACGATAAAAAATAAAGGTCTGAAAGCAATGTTCGTAGTTCCGCCTGACATTGGCCAGTTGCGGTTCCTCCTTTCGGTTGGCGAAATCGAGGAAAGGCAAGCCGAGTGCATTAAAAACCGCCTCCCCGAGATTGGCATGCGTCAGAGAATTATCCGGCGCTCCCTGAAGCGCCTTATATATGGCTGATCGCAGGCGGACAACTTGGGCAAAATCATTGAAGTGCCCTGCCTGGAGAGCAGCATCCTGCCGATTATCGGTAAAGCTGAGGAGTTTCTGGTCTTCCTGCTTGTAACCGGCTTCGTTGAGCTGGTGAAGAATTGAGAAAGCTGTGATGGTGGTTGATGTGCTGCGACCTTCGCTGCCGAGCCTGGTAAGCTTTGTCCCTTCGTTTGTCTTGGTATCGAAAAACACCCCCCCTGTTGGATCAAAAAGAAGAGGAGCCTTCATAAACCAACCCCACCACTTCATGGGTTCTGTTTCAGAACATCTACCTGTCTCATCGAAATAGAGTTTGGTCGGAAAAAAGGCTCTTTTCTTGGAGTCTGGAACCAAGCCTTTTTTTGTCTGTCTTAACCAGGAAGGCGGCAGGAAATCGCTGTCCTCCAAAGGGTCCCAGATATCTTCGCCGATGAGGAGATAACCATCAGTTGTTTCTTCATCGTCCCCTGAGCTTTCACGAAATTCACGTGGTTCAAGACGATTTCCCAAACGAGAGACACAATAGAACGAGTGTCCGGTCGCCCGGCTGAAGACATTGGGGAAGATCGGTTTCTTGTCGGCCTCGTCTTGTTTGTATACCCCTGGCTCCAGAGTAATGAAACGATTCTCATCTTGATCGAGCGTGGTGTACACCGAACCAGTCTGTGAAATAAACTGATGCAGCTTATAAGGTAGAATCGTGTAACGCTGCCCATCGTCCTGTAAACGTTTATTGACCGCGCTGATCCACTCAAGCAACTTCGAAAGAAATTGGAAGCATCTTGGTTCATCCAAATCTGATTCTTGCGCTAGCGCATTTACAACGTCGCTGATTCGTTGCGGCTTGCGCCGAAAAAGCTGATTAACCCGCTCCTCCAAGGCAATCCGATTTTCTAGCCATATAGCGACTGGGTGGGTTTTCAGTAATGTTATATCGTCATTAACATTGATTCCGGTCTTGATAGCGGCTGAGAGTTCCTGCGCCGTTGGCATAGTCCCGAAGAAGGATAATGACCTGTCCAATGTTTCGTTAATGACCTGTTCCGGGTTAAAGGATTTGCCAAATAAGATAGTGGCCACTTTGGCAACTTGTTGACGTTGGGTGGCGACATCTTCTTCGGAAACCATGGTGGCCGAGGTTCCGATACAGGTCACATCATTACCGCCTCTAGCACGAATGCGGCGAATTAATAGGGCGATATCAGCTCCCTGACGCCCTCGGTAGGTGTGCAGTTCATCAAAAATAAGAAAACGCAGGTTTTCAAATATTGCATCCCGGATAGAACGCTCTCTGATGCGGGTAAGCAGAAGCTCCAACATCATATAGTTGGTGAGGAGGATCTGCGGCGGATGCTCCCTCATTTTCTGACGCGCTTCTTCTTTTTCTTGCCCAGTGTATTGCCCAAAGGTAATGGGGAACGTTTGGCCGGTTGCTTTCTCGTAATTGTCCTTGTATCGGGTGAACTCCTCAGATTGAGAATTAATCAAGGCGTTCATGGGATAGACGACAATGGCTGTGACGCCAGGTGTATTGGGATGGGATAAAAGATGATGGAAAATTGAGCCAATATAGGTTACTGACTTCCCAGAGCCGGTTCCAGAGGTGACGATAAAATCTTTGTAGTTAGTTCCGAGTCGGATTGCTTCAAGCTGGTGGGTATAGAGGGTGTATCCCTTGAAAATATCGGCAATATCAGTATGTAGAGAACCTTCTTTTACAAGGTCAGCGACCTTACCGGCCATTTCGTAGGATGGATTGAACTGTAGAAGAGGTTCGGGCCAGAGTTTTCCTTTTGAGAGTTCTTTTTCAACTGTCTCACGAGTTTCTTTATCAGAGATATTGATGAAACTTCGGATGTACGTTGCATAATCACGAACAATTTCTGAGTGGGTTTGAAAAACATTCATCGTTTATTCTCCGGTAACTGGGAGCTACTGATTACTTTTTTAATCCTTCAAATGTTGATGCTCCTCCCCTCTTTACCCACTCATCCACCTCGTCTTTCTTGAACTTCCATAGCCGACCTACTTTGTGGGCAGGCATGGCATGCCTGTCGATCCACCGATACACGGTGTCTCTTCTCACGCCCAGATATGTGGCAATTTCGTCAACGGATAACCAGCGATCTTCCATTCCCATCCCTTTCTGCAAAATAGTCCCATATAACTATCATTTCGGATCGCGTAAACGACGTAGTCTCGCCGAAATGAACTGAATTCTGCCAACATTGATTTTCTTATTTGAAACAGCAGAATCTGTCAACATGATTGCTCGACTTTAATCGACTTTAGAATGGTTGATCCGTCTTTTTCTTTGTTTCTTTCAACACGCAGTTTCTTCACTTTTTCCTACTCGCGGCCGGGCTTCTCTGTTTTATAAACAGAGTCAGGTCAACCTGCGAATCCACCAGGGTCGCGGTAAAATTCTTTATGAAGTCAAAAGGACAACGCATGAGCGGTTCATGCTCAGATAGTTTGGCGACGATAGTCGGCTAATATCATTCAAACCCGGGGCACCCTGTATTTTCAGCGTGTTCCCTTGATAACGGGTACTTCCTGCAATGGTCAGGTTTCATGTCCTGTATCCAGCAAATGTATTTATCTTTACCCGGCAACTTGCGCAGCCAGGGACACCTGGCAACATCTTCACCGGTCTTGGGGTTGATCCAAATGTCATATACTCGATGCACTTCTCCGAGATATATGACGTCCACCCATGCCAGGATATCGGTTCGGTTATTCTCCTGCCAGCGCCGGATATCCTCTTCAGTGGCGCATACCTCAATCGCCCCCGAGAGGTTCAAACAACAGTGGCCGCATTGTTTGCAGGTGAATTTCACGAAGCTTCACTCCTTCATCGTCAACGGTACTTAGTGAATCGTCCCGTCGCTCATATCCCATATCAATCCCTGCCAGCCGTCGATCATGCCTTCGTCCTCGCATTCGGGACAGAACCAGTGAATCCGGTCATCTATCTCGAACTGGATTTTTAAGGTGCCCTTACACGGTTTTCTTTTCGGCCGCCGCCAACATTTCGGCGTTTCTCCCGCTGGCAGGCCCCGGTCACGTGAGGTTATCCAGGTGATGATCTCCGTCAACTTTTTCACTTTCAGCCGTAAATGCGGCGCAGCCGGTTCGATCTGCTGTTCGTTCAGCCAGTGCCTGATGTCAATCACCCACATTGAGATCCCAAACCCAAAAGTTATTGCTGATGTTCATTCAAATATTCTGATTCAAAATCTGTTTCCCCGCCTCCGTCAGCCGGTATTTTTGTTTACTGCTTGTTGGTTTATCCGGGACGGTCATTTCGATGAATCCGGCATCAAGCAAAGGCCTGAGTACCTGGTCCCGGAACTTAGTCCTGTTGGATCGACCAATCAGGCTCATCAATTCACCGATAGCCTTTTCAGGAGCGCAATTTTTCAGGATTTCAACTTGGTCCTGACTTAGTCCCGACTTGGTCCCGGCTTCGGGAGTAAATTTGCCGCCGACAGCCTCAAAAGCCTTGCCCGGCTTCCGGCGAATGACGGTGACAAAACCATCGGTCAGCTTGAATTCCGGTTCCGGCAGGCCCGCCTCGCGGCAGCGCTCGATCATGTCGTGGATGCCGGTGCCCATCCGCTCGATATATTTGGTCAGGTAGAGAGGCTCGGCGATCAGCGGATTGCCTGGGTAGGATCCGTGCCGCTCGCGTAGCGATTTGAGAGTCAGGGCCGGCGGCAGAGTGCCAGGATTCCAGACTTCAAGCCGATCAGAAAACATCATTACCTGGACGCTGGCTGTACTCGTGTAATCACGATGAGCGATGGCATTGACAATTGCCTCCGAAATCACCTCCGGTGGTATTTCATAGGCCACCGGGGCTTCGGGACCTTTGGCGCGAGTACCCACGGCCAGGTCGATCTTGGAAAGCACGAAGTTGACGGACTGGTCGACCAGTTCGAACAGATTTCCCTTGTAAACCTGATAAAAAGGAATGGGTTTGCGCACCGTGGTGCCATGAAAGTGGGCGCACTTCACCTCCGAGGAATAGACGAACCTCTGCGGCTCCCTGGCAAAGAGAAGAACCGCGGCATTGGTCGGATAGCCATCTTTCAGCAATCGCAATTGGGTCAGGATGGCCTCGATGCCGGCATCCGCCTCCAGGGGGAAGCCACGGGCCGCCCTGGCCCTTTTCAGAAACCAGATGATTTTATCCTCGGAAAGGTCCGCCAGTTTTGCATCCTGGCACAGGGAGGCATCGAAGGGGCCAAATCGTAACAGTTCCTTGTCGGCCAGATAATCGACCAGGCTGGCATAGACGCCCGCAAGCAGTTCTGCCGGGGACACAAAGCGCCGCCGGATCACCTGGCCGGCAGCCTCCGCGACCAAAGCCGCCATTTTGGAATCGCGCCTGGAATCATCAGCTCCTTTGACAAAAATCAGCCGATGTTTTTTCAGTTCCGTGGCCCGCTGGAACTCCAAATGGGTGGGGGACAAACCATCCCTGGCCTCAAATCCATAAGAATCTCCCAACAGGCCCACGTAGATATCGCACCGTTCCACTTCCTCAAGATAGAGTTCATCCGCTCTGCGGTCCTTGGCAGGGCAATCCTCGAACAGAAAAACCTCGAAGAATCTGCGCATCAGCGGGTCGCCTCGCAGATAATCCCGCAAGGCTGCGCGTTCTTCGGCGAACTCCTTCTGGACACTGCTGATGAAGACGCGGATCGGTTTCATTGGTTGTTCCGGTGACAGGGAAAAATGTTTCTTTTTTGTGTTTAGTATTCCACTCGCGCAGTTCAATAGTTCTTGATTTTACGAAAAAAAGCAAATTGTTATGCCAATCTGTTTTGCTTATTTCGACTGAGCGTGGAACTGTTTCTTTGTTTCTTCAAACACGCTGTTTCTTCTCTTGGTCGAAGACCGGGTTTCTTGGTTTATTCAGGCTTCAGATGACTTCCTCAATCCAACCTGTGGAAACGATAATCTTTTTCTATAAGTCAAGCTGTTCGAGAACCCGTACAGCGTTCTCCCCCTGTCCGCCACGCTTACCCATGAACTTAATTGTAGTGCATATTTTAGCCCATATTAAAGCTATGCATTGAACTAAAGGATAACTTCCTTGATTGCCTTGAGTAACGTTTCCGGTTTCATATTCCTGGCATTAAACAAGAGTGCCTTAATCACCATGGTCTCAGATATTTTTTTGTAGGGGGAGAGTTCATTCACTGCCGCGGTGATTCCTTTCAGCCGTTCCTTGTCTTCGGGGGTCAGGCGGAAACTGGTGGGTTGAAGCTTTGCCTTGCGGGAGACCAGTTGCAACCCCTTCGCGGAATCACCCGGGGAATTGGTAGCGGCGAGTTTGCTTTGTCCTGTGATTTTTTTCTTAGCCATGGCTGATAATCTCACTGGTTAGGGACTGAAAATCCCGGGCACCGTTTGACCTTGGATCAAAGGTAAAAACCGGTTCATTGTTCATCTGGGCCTGGTTGATCGCCTCATTTTTACGGATAATGGTCTCAAGGATGTTGGCCCGCAGGGGGGCCAGCTGCGAATCGATAAAGGTATTCGACACACTGTTGCGGGAGTCGAAACCGTTGCGCACTATCCGATAGGCGTAGGTATCAGACTCTTTTACCTCGCTGATGGTGGCAAAGAGATCGGCTATGCCGTCCAGGGAATAACGGCCATAGGTGGTGGGGATCAGGATAAGGTCCGCGGCAAAGATGGCGTTCACTGACAACACTCCCAGGGTCGGTGGACAATCGATCAGGATATACGTAAAACTGTCGTCGATCTTCCGCAGGTGTTGATGGAGCAGTTTCTCCCGATGGGTTCTGGCATTGATCTGCTCGGCAGCGGTGGCCAGATGAATATCGGCCGGCAGGATGAACAGGTTTTCCTTTGTCGCACCGTCGACCCGGGCCGGGTGAATAACTCTCTTGATATCAAGGGACCGATCCAAAAAAATTTCCCGGACCGTTTTTCCCTTTGCCATATCGGGATGGAAGATGACACTGCTGTGTGCCTGCGGATCGATATCGACCAGGAGTGTCTTTTTGCCGGATGCAGCCAGACCGTAGGCAAGATTGACCGCAATCGTGCTTTTCCCAACCCCGCCTTTCTGGTTTAGAATTCCGATTTTCATAATACATCTCCTAATGATGATCTGAAATATTCATAATAGCCATACAGGACATTTGCAAGAAATTTTGTAGTGCATGATAGAACTAAATTCTAAATAAATTATTTAGTTCTTATTTATGCTAATAATATAGCCTATAAAATAACTATCCTGATGGGGGAAAAAGTCCGCCAGGCAATAAAAAAGCCGTCCCCGGGCAGGAGACGGCTGGCGTAAATGGAATGAATACATTTCAAGCGGATCCTCAGCAAGGCTCAGTCTATATTCCTTTCAACTCGGCCATCTTCTCGGTCAGATACCAGAGGGCCTGATTGAGCTGGATATTGCGGTCAATTGCCTTGACCGGCCGGGTGGTGGCTCTGCGCAACCTGCCGTTGTTATCTCTTTTCATGCCCTTGAGTCCTCCGCGCATGATATTTTCCTGGACCACGTTATAGGTCGTCCACAGATCCTGACCTTTATCGTCATAACGACGCTCGGAAAGTAACTG
>Ga0209164_1002392_pt1 | contig 20174 bp, 15 predicted proteins | sample MTBNYHSulfiMetaG_FD_187458 | JGI IMG/M metagenome (GOLD analysis project Ga0209164, IMG submission 187458) | Enrichment culture microbial communities from rom New York Harbor, USA that are MTBE-degrading - MTBE-NYH (New York Harbor Sulfidogenic)... | ecosystem: Environmental > Aquatic > Marine >...
TTTTGAGTGCATTCAGGAAGGCTTTTGCACGTCTGGCAGTTCTTGTATCTATGCTTCGGTAAAGGCTCGCGCCTCTTTATTTCCGGGGGGAATTTCGGAGGGTCTTTACTAGGGTCCTGATCTGTGGTATTTTTGAAGAATTTACTTAGCTTGCTTGCCCTGTTTTGCCAGTCCAGTTCAAGACCGGGCCGCATAAAGATATCTTTGAAAATTCGTAAGAAGATGAGCGTATCTTCATGCGATTGGATACCCTCGTCAGAGAGTAAGAAGGTTGTGGCTTCCCTTTCGTCCTTAACTGCAATTTCTATTTCGTAGTACATTAACTGCCTCCGCTAGCAGATCCGTAATATGTCCTGGGGAAAACCGGCACGGATATCCGGTCTTGTCGGGTCGCGATTCCCTATCCCCAGGCAAATTGCTTATATCTCACCTCCGGTGCATAATAAGCGCACCTTCCCAAGGGCGCATCTTTCTACTATCAGTTGTGGTCGGAAAAGTCAACCAATACAATCAAACACTCCCCTTGCATGACTCCTCAATTAACGCTAAAATGTAGTTTATCTGTAGCTTACGGGTTGCACTTCTTTGCATTTAGCTACACTTTTTCGCACTAAATGGAAAAACTGATTTCTGAATGATATTCGAAAGATAGCTGAGATTTCAGGGACTTGGGAAAAAGGCATTTTGGCCTTCGCAACGCACAGGTCGAGGGTTCGAATCCCTTCATCTCCACTCCTAAAATCACATTTCAATTGCACTTTCAAGAACATAGCCCCAGGTTTCAGCTCTTTCGTTTTACTCTTTCGAGTGTCTATTCTTTAATCTGATCCTCGAGAAAGCGCATGTTGGTCTGCTTGCGAATCGCCGGCGGGCCCCCGTGAGATATCACGAGGAGTTCTAAATAACAGCATGATCCCCGGAAAAAGACGATATGGCAAGAAGATTGCATGAAAGAAATAGTGAGTAATTGTCCGTCATTTGCCTGCTCACTGATTTGACTGGGGTTCGGCAGTGGTTATTATTGCAACTGTCCGTTGATTCGGGCAATTCCTCGATAGGGGGGAGTTTTCGGGGAAGTGTCGGCGATTTGACTGCGTTGAATCGGAGAAGGGCGCTCATGTCTTCTGAAAGGAAAGCCGCTGTCAACAGAAAAACCAAAGAGACCGACATTCGGGTGGAAGTGGTCCTGGACGGAACAGGAAGCTCCGATATTCACACGGGGATCCCTTTCATGGATCACATGCTCACCTTGCTGGCTGCTCACGCTTTTCTTGATCTCCGCATCAGCGCCAAGGGAGATACGGAGGTCGACGATCACCACACGGTGGAAGACCTCGGCATCTGTCTCGGAAAGGCTCTCAACCAGGCCCTTGGCGGCAGGGAGGGAATCCGAAGGTTTGGTTATGCCTACGTTCCTTTGGACGAGGCGCTTGCAAGGACTGTAGTCGATCTCTCGAATCGGCCTTTCCTGGCCTACCGAGTCACACCCAAAGAGAGCAAGACAGGAACCTTCGACATCAATTTGATGAGGGAGTTTTTTCGAGCTCTGGTTCTCCACTCCGGCATGACGCTTCATATTGACCTGATCACAGGTGACGACGCCCACCATGCCGCCGAATCCATAATCAAGTCTTTTGCGAAGGCCTTGGACCAGGCTGCATCTTCCGAAACCAGGCTGAGAGGAAACGTGGCTTCCACAAAAGGGCTGCTCTGATGGGCCGTCATGGAACGGGTCTCTTGGGAAGGGAGTGTCAGTGCTCATGAACATTAAAAGAGTGTTGCCGGTTGCTTGTGCAGCCTTCCTCGCAGTTTTTGTGGCAGGGTGTCAGACCTACGAACACCGATATGGCGAGGAGGCACCCAATGCAATAGAAGTCGACAGGGTGGCAGTCCTCGGATTTCGTTCTCTTCCCTTTTCCTTTGAGGAAGGACAAACGGTGCGAAGCCCTCTCACCGGCTCCGTTTTCATGGGCGGCCATGTGCCGCGGGAAATCACACAGGAACTCACGTACCGCGTTTACCAGGAGCTTTCCAAAAAGTACTCGGCGGAACTTGTTCCTCCTGAGGAGGCATGGCAAGCCCAGGGAGCGCTCAACGGCACCCGGTATGAGTTCGACGAACGGGAAGTGCTGATAAAGATCGGTGAGTCGCTCGCTTCCGATGCCGTTCTCGCCGGCTACGTTTATCGCTGGAGGGAACGACAGGGGACGGATTATGCCGTGAGCCGGCCTGCATCCGTGGCCTTCGAGCTGGCCCTTGTCAAGGTGGCGGACGGAAGCATAATCTGGAAAAGCCGGTTTGACAAGACTCAGGCGTCTCTCACAGAGAACATTCTGGATCTCGGCACCTTCCTGAAAGGGAAAGGGCGATGGATGACGGTTCACGAACTTGCCGGTGTGGGGCTCTCCGACCTGCTGGCTCGGCTGCCCATCGAGAAAAGGAACAATCAATGATTGTGATCCCCGCGATCGATCTTAAGGACGGCAAGTGTGTGAGACTGAAACAGGGCCGGATGTCCAAAGAAACGGTTTACTCGGAATCCCCGAGCGAAATGGCGGTGATGTGGTACGAGCAGGGGGCTGAAAGACTGCATCTGGTGGACCTGGACGGCGCTGTGGGCGGGAAACCGGTAAACAGGGATGCGATCCGTGAAGTCCTGAGGTCCGTTCCCATCCCTGCGGAAGTGGGCGGAGGAATCCGGAACATGGCAACGGTGGAAGCTTACCTTGAGCTCGGCGTCTCGTGGGTAATTCTGGGCACGGCGGCCATCAAGGATCCCGATTTCGTGGAGAAAGCCTGCGCTGCTTTCCCGGGCCGAATCGTCCTCGCCGTCGATGCGAAGAACAATCTCGTGGCGGTTGAGGGATGGACCGAATCCACGACCACGAACGCTCATGTTTTAGCTGGTAAGTTCGAAGGAATGGGCATTTCGGCCATCGTCTATACGGATGTCGAGCGCGATGGCATGAGCACTGGACCTAACATCCGGGCAACAGGGGAGTTTGCCAGGCATGTACATGTGCCCGTGATCGCCTCGGGCGGTGTTTCGGGCATCGAAGACGTCAAGAAGATCAAGGCCTTGGCCGGGGTCGGGGTGATCGGGCTGATCACGGGGAGGGCTCTCTACGAGGGCAAACTCAGCCTCAGGGAAGCCATAAAGATTGCCGGGGATTGAGAAAAATGCAATATTGTTGCTTGACATCTGGAATTCATCTTGTAATATGATTATTTAACCTTTTGCAATCGTCAAGCGGGTCAATCTATGCCTCTCGTTGACAAAATTGCGCAGGACCTCAAAGGAGCCATGAAAGCCAAGGATGAATTCCGGACTTCGTGCCTCCGAATGGCGAAAACCGCCCTCAAAAACGAGCAAGTCGCCAAGGGGCATGAACTGAGCGACGAAGAAGCTCAATCCGTGCTCATGACACTTGTCCGAAAGGGGCAGGATGCAGCCAGGGAGTTTCGTGCCGGAAACCGTGAGAGCCTTGCGGTTAAAGAAGAAAGAGAGGTAGAGCTCTTTTATGAGTACCTTCCCAAACAGATGGGTACCGATGAGATTGAGCGCATCCTCAAGGAAGTTATCGCCGAAGTATCCGCTCAAGGACCCAGGGATCTGGGAAAAGTGATGAAAGCGGTGATGCCGCGAATAGCCGGAAAGGCACAGGGCAAAGAGGTCAACGAAATAGCCAGGGGACTGCTCAGCTGACTGAAGCGACTTTTTCTTTATTCTGTATCGTTCCCATTAACCACATAACCTGATCCGCTCCTGCACCAATCCGTAAGGGGATAATCATTGCATCTCTCGCAAGCTTTAAGTTAAGCGAAAAGTATGGAAAGAACAAAGGGGACCAACTCCAAGATGAAACTCCTTCATCCGGTGAAGGGGTTTTTTCTTCTTCCCTTGCCGGCAACCCGGGCAGGTGGATGATTGTGTGTGGTTATATGGACCCTTACCACTCCGCCAAAGAGGAAATCAAGAGGGCTGTCGATATAGTAGAACTCATCGGCCAATTCGTCCAATTGAAGCGGGCCGGCCAGAACCATGTGGGGCTCTGCCCTTTCCACTCCGAGAAGGCGCCCTCCTTCTCCGTTAGCCCTTCGAAGCAGATATTTCACTGTTTCGGGTGCAAAAAGGGAGGGGACATTTTTGCGTTCTGGATGGCCTACCACCAGGTGCCCTTTTCGCAGGCCGTTAAGGATCTGGCGGATAAGTACAACGTTGTTCTTCCCGAAACAGGCCCTGCTCATTCGGGTGGGCGTGAAGCCGACGGGTGGAAAGCCATGTTGCAGGTGAACGAGATAGCCGCCCGGTTTTTTCATAACCTTTTGACCCAATCGGACGATGGAAAGCCCGGAAGAAACTATCTTGAGCGGAGAGCCGTGCCGCCTGAAATTATCACCTCCTTCAGACTTGGATTTGCCTCGGAAGATTGGCAAGGATTGGCAGGATATCTCAAAGCCAGGAAGGCCGAGTTGGAGAGCGCTGTCCAGGCCGGACTCCTCATTCCAAGAAAGAGCGGCGGGTATTACGATCGATTTCGGGGCAGAGTCATTTTCCCCATATTCAATATGAGGCGGCAGGTTGTGGGGTTTGGCGGCCGTGTGCTGGACGGTTCACTTCCCAAGTATCTAAACACCCCTGAAACGCCGCTTTTTCAGAAAGGCGAACTTCTCTACGGCCTCCACGCGGCCTACGAAGAGATCCGGAAGACGGGCCGTGTAGTGATCGTCGAAGGATACACGGATGTTCTGGCTCTGATGAAACACGGCTTCTCTGCTGCGGTCGCCACCCTGGGAACCGCCCTTACCAAGGACCACATCAGAAGACTCAAGGGATATGCCAAGGAGGCGGTGGTCGTCTTTGACGCCGATGCGGCGGGAAAGGCGGCTGCAGTCAGAAGCCTGTCTCTGTTCCTGAACGAAGGTATGTCCTCCCGAGTCATGGTCCTTCCGGAGAATGAGGACCCGGACAGCTTTGTGAACAAGAATGGCTTGCAGGCGTTCGTCGATCTTCTGGATCAGGCAGTTCCAATGTTCGATTTCTACCTGGATCTCAAGATGGCGGAAGCGGAGAACCGAATAGAGAGACAGGTCGAAGTATTGCAGGAGGTTACGCCGATCTTGCTTGAACTGAAAAACATGGTCCAGAGAGCCCTTTATGTGAGGCGGTTGAGCGAGAAGCTGGGCATAGCGGAGTCATGGGTTCTGGCGGAGATCCAGAAGGCCGCGACCCGCCGGCTCCGGTCAGGGGATGAAGCGCGCTCTCCGGAACCCATGGCCGACGGTTCGGCCAAGAGGGCCGATGACCGTCTTCTTCTTCATCTGATTGTTCACAATCCGGGCGCGATCGGGCAATTCGTCGAGAAGAACCTCAGGGTTCTCCTGTCCGATGCCACGATCCTGCGGGTTCTTGACCTCATGGTGAACGACTATCGTACGAGGGGCGAGCTGGTTCCCGAGCGGGTTATAGAGAATTTGCATGGAGATGTGGCATCCGACCTTTTGCGTGAAACCATGCTGAGCCCGCCGATCTATCGACCCGACGAGGTGGATCAGGCATTGAAGGAATTCGAGGACAGAGTACACAAGAAAAAGATATCGGAGTCGAAACGAAAGGCCATGGGAAACATTGAAGAGGCCAGCAAAATTCCGAAGCTTATCAGGAAAAGATGGGGCTAACAGGGTATCATCGACGGTTCTAGGAGGGAAAAGAATGGCCAGCAATAACACCGACACAACGAATCTGAAACGGTTGATCGACATCGGGAAAGACAAGGGATACATCACCTACGAGGAACTGAATGACGATCTGCCTAGCGATGTAATCTCCTCCGATTACATCGACGACCTGATGATGATGTTCGAAGAACTGGACATTATGGTCATCGATGAAGCCTCGAAAGAGCAGTTCGAGAAATCAAAGAAGCTGAGGAAAAAACAGGAAAAAGCGGTTGAGCGGGAGAGCTACCGTGCCGACATTTCCGATGTGGGCACGCGGGTTTCAGACCCGGTCAAAATGTACCTCAAGGAAATGGGCTGCATTTCTCTTCTCACTCGAGAAGGAGAGGTCGAGATTGCAAAGAGAATAGAGGCGGGCGAAACAGATGCCATGGATTGTCTCCTTAGGTGCGCCGTCGGGATCGAATACATCGTCGAGCTTGGAGAAAAACTCAAACAGGGCGAGATCAAGTTGAAAGACGTTATCAACGACCTGGACGACGAGGAAAGCCACACCCAGGTCGGGGAGAAAAAAGAAACCATCATCAGCATCATCGACCAGATCGAAACCCTTCGGAAAGAGCGAGGGAACCTGAAAAAAGACTTGTCCAAGAAGGGCCTTTCTGCGCAAAAGGCGAAAAAACTGGCTGCGAAGCTGGCAGAGAACAACAAGAGGATCGTGGAACTCATCGGGTCCTTCAAACTCGAGAAAAGCCAACTGGATCACATGGTCGAAAGGCTGAGATGGCTCGTCGCGCAACTCGAGCAGGAAGAAAAATGCCTGGAAGAATGTATGATCGCCGCGGGCGGGAAACCGCTCGCTCACATCAAGAAGTACGTCAACCAGATTCCGAAGACGGCAAAAGACCAACAGGTTGTAACACCATTGAAACTCAAGAAATGCGAGCTTCTAAATCTGAAGTCGAAAGTCGACAAGGCGGAGAAGGTTATCCAGGACGTCAAAGACCGGACGGGAATGGGCAAGCGAGAGTTGAAGGATGCCTTAGAAACTGTCGAAAACAGGCTGTTGAGAGCCAAGCGGGCCAAGAGCGAGCTCATCGAAGCGAACTTGAGACTTGTAGTCAGCATTGCAAAGAAGTACACCAACCGTGGGCTGCAATTTCTCGACCTGATCCAGGAGGGTAACATAGGCCTCATGAAGGCCGTCGACAAGTTCGAATACCAGAGGGGGTACAAGTTCAGCACATATGCCACATGGTGGATCCGGCAGGCCATTACCCGTGCGATCGCCGACCAGGCCAGGACCATCCGTATTCCGGTGCACATGATTGAGACCATCAACAAACTCATAAGAACTTCGCGATACCTGGTTCAGGAACACGGGCGGGAGCCCACCCCCGAGGAAATCGCCGAAAAAATGGAGTTTCCCCTCGAAAAAGTGCGAAAGGTTCTGAAGATCGCCAAGGAGCCTATTTCTCTCGAAACGCCGATAGGAGAGGAGGAAGACAGTCACCTGGGCGATTTCATCGAAGACAAGAAAATTATCTCCCCCGGCGAAGCAGTAATCAATTTCAACCTCGGAGAGCAAACGAGGAAGATTCTCACAACCCTCACTCCGAGGGAGGAAAAGGTCCTCCGCATGAGATTCGGCATCGGAGAAAAATCGGACCACACTCTCGAAGAGGTCGGCCGCGACTTCAATGTGACTCGGGAAAGAATCCGGCAGATCGAAGCAAAAGCCCTCCGAAAGTTGAGGCACCCGAGCAGGAGCAAGAAGCTGAGAAGCTTCCTGGAGCAGTGAGAATACTTTTGAAGGAAGTTGGATGTGAGCCAATTTCCCTTGACAAACTTGACTTGCCTTTGCATTTTGTTAATTATTGTTACGGTAGGTTCCCTTGGGCCTATAGCTCAGCTGGTAGAGCCACCGGCTCATAACCGGTTGGTCCCTGGTTCGAATCCAGGTGGGCCCATCATGAGTTTGTGGCAGAAAATGTTCAGAAACAGGTGTCATAAGGAATTTGTTACAAAATTCAAAGTCCTGACTTGATGAAAAGGCGCACTTTCCGAAGTGCGCCTTTTCCTTTTGTAAATGGTACCAAAGCTGGAAGATATCATTGTTCTCCTGGAAAGGATCGCACCTGCCGCCACGGCGGAGGATTGGGACAATCCAGGACTTCAGGTGGGAGACCCCTCCCAAGAAATCCGGAGGATCCTGATCGCTCTTGATCCGACGATCGATGCGGTAAAGGAGGCTCGCAGCCGGGACGCCCGGCTGGTCTTGACCCACCACCCCCTGATATTCCCTTCTCTGTCGTCCCTTAACCGCGAGCTTTCCCCTGGAGACGTAATCTATGAGGCCTGCAAGAGCGGGATCGCGATTGTGTCAGCTCATACAAACCTGGATATCGCTCAGGGGGGGATCAATGACATGCTCGCCTCCCTCTTTCGTCTCAACGGCGCACAGGTGCTAAAGAAAACGGAAAGCGGTACAGGCACGGGCCTGGGGAGAGTCGGCGACCTGGAAGAATCCGTTCCGCTCTCTTCTTTTGCGGAAAGTGTCAAGACATTGTTGGGATTGAAGTTTGTCCGTCTGAGCGGAGGCGGGGAAAAACGCATCAAACGTGTGGCCGTGGTAGGAGGTTCAGGGGCTAGCCTCGTGTCCCTGGCTTCCGCCTCGGGTGCCGACGTCCTCGTGACCGGGGATGTCGGTCACCACGATGCCCTGGAGGCTCAAAGGCTGGGCATGGCTCTGATTGATGCCGGCCACTTCCACACGGAGAAGAAGGCTTTTGACCTGTTTGGGGGTCGATTGAGAGAACTCCTCACAGGCGATGGATGGGATGTTGTTGTGGAGGACTGGCACGAGGAAAGGAACCCCTTGGATTGGGGATGATCAAACATGAGCCCTTGCACTCCGGCTCACGCCGGGCTTGCAGGGAAAACGGAGGAAGACAAAGACATTGAAAGAAAAGATACGTTTACTCATTCAACTTCAAGATTGCGACAACCGGATGAAAGTGATCAGGAAGCGCAAGGAGGAGGGGCCGGTGAAAATAAAGCGGGCCGAAGATGACCTCAGAAACGCAGAGAGGGAGATCGACGAAGAAAGCGCCAAGCTCGACGCTCTGAAGAAGGAAAGACGAAAGATAGAGCAAGAGGTCCAGGAACTGGACGGAAAGATCGAGAAGAGCGGATTGAAGCTTTCACAGATCAAATCCAACAAGGAGTACACCGCCGCCCTCAAAGAGATCGACGAGCTGAAAAAGATAAAATTCATTACAGAGGACAAAATCATTGCGATGATGGAAAAAGTCGCGCAGCTCGATCAAAAGCTGGCGGAACACAACTCCAGGCTCAAGGAACTTCAGGCGGAAACGGAAAAAAACAAGCAAAAGATTCTGGAGGAGATCGCGGTTCTTGAAAAAGAGTTGGATTCCCTGGAGAGGAAAAGACAGGTCTTTATAAACGAAATGGACGCAGACCTGCTGAAGAAGTATCTTTTTCTTTGCGAACGAAGAAACGGTTTGGCCATCAGTGCGGTGGTAACAGGTGTGTGCCAGACCTGCCACATGGGAATCCCCCCTCAGAAATTCAACGAACTCATCCGCGGAAACAATCTGATGACCTGCCCTCACTGCCATCGTATCATGTACTGGGGCGAGGACGAGGATTACCGGAAAGTGGAGGCTGTGCTATAATAAATACGGGTGCAAGGCCCAAGGCGCAGGGCAAATGGCAAGGGCAGCGTTGTCAGACGCCGACAGATTCTGAACGCTATCTTTGCAGACAACCTGCAAATGACCGGAACTACGTTACTTGAATTCTTGGTTTGAACCTTGCGCCGTGCGCTGTTCTTTGACTCTTTGTTTTTAAGCTTGCGCCTTGTGCCGTGCGCCCTTTCATGCTTGCCGGAGCAGGACAAATGACCGCTGCCTTGCCCGAAAAGCAAGGGGGAGGAAAGTCCGGGCTCCATAGGACAGGGTGCTGGGTAACGCCCAGTCCTGGTGACAGGAAGGAAAGTGCCACAGAAAGCAAACCGCCTTCCGGCACGTTTTGGACATGCTGGAAGGCAAGGGTGAAACGGTGAGGTAAGAGCTCACCAGTCCCGCCGGTGACGGCGGGAGCTAGGCAAACCCCGCCCGGAGCAAGACCAAATAGGGGAGCGCCAAGGGTGGTCCGCCCGAGCTCCCGGGTCGGTCGCTCGATCCCGGTGGCAACATCGGGACTAGATGAATGGTCATTACCCCCTCGCTCTGCAAGGGGGAAACAGAACCCGGCTTATGGCCTGCTTCGGCAAGCATGAAAGGGCACACGGCGCAAGGTTCGAGATAATCGAAACGTTGATAAATGATAAAAGAATTTGCAAATGAACGTGTCCTACGCAGATGAAAAAAACCACGAATCACCCTCTTCCCGAGCGGCGCGCCGTCCTTTCCCTGAAGGCAGTGTCATCATCATCGGGGCCGGGCACTTTGGAAAGAGAGCCGTGGACGTGCTTTCCGCGCGGCAACATGCGCGTTTTTGGGTTGTGGACAAAGATGAAGACGCTCTTGGTCGAATCAGCGCTCCCATGTCTGAAAGCATACCGGCCGATGGCGTCTCTTTCCTGACGGATCACACCGATCTCATTCCTCTGTCGGCGATTATCGTTCCGGCCTTGCCCATCCACCTGGCCTTCGAATGGCTGAGAAGAGTTCTGAAAGAGAGTCTCCTTCACCGCCTCATGAGAGTGCCGGAAGAGGTCAGGCCTATTCTCCCGCACACATGGGAGGGCAGGGAAGAATCTCTGCTTGTCAGTTACGCCGACTTCCTATGCCCTGACAACTGTCCTGAACCGGCCGACCGGTGCACGGTGACGGGGAAAAGAAGAGACAAACCCATGTACGAACTGCTGGAAAATTTGACTGTGCCCGGCTTCTCGGTTCACGTTATCCGGAGCCGGCAACTGGCGCCGGGTGTGGGAGGCTACGGCTTTGGCGATCTGAAGAGGCTTCTCGAAAGGGTGGAGTCGGAGGGGGATTCGAAGTGGCTGGTGGGCACCGCATGCAGATGCCACGGCGTGATCTCGGCTTTGGAAATTAAGAGAAAGATGAGGTGATCATGTTTATAATTTCGAATTTCCTATCGGCCATCGCCAGGATTCTTGATATCGGCTTGACGATTTATCTGTGGATCATCGTCGCAAGGGCCGTCATCTCGTGGGTAAACCCTGATCCTTACAATACCATTGTGCGATTCCTCAATAACGTGACGGAACCTGTTCTCTACCGGGTCAGGCGATTCATTCCCGCATATTTCGGGGGCTTTGATTTTTCCCCTATGCTGGTTCTCCTGGCCATCATCTTTATCAGGTCATTTCTGGTTCAGAGTCTGTTTGAACTGGCGAGCAGCCTCAGATAAGAGATAGGGCCCGGCCTCACGCATGAATACGGACATCAATATCCGACTAACCCCGAGATCGTCGAGGAACGAGATCATCGGCCGTGAAAGAGATTGTTACAGGGTTAAGGTCACCTCACCTCCCGTGGAAGGGAGGGCCAACCAGACCCTCATAGACCTTCTCGCCCGCCGACTGGGTATCCCAAAACGGGATATCGAAATCACGGCAGGAAAAAGTTCCAGGATAAAAACAGTGAGAATCCACGGATTGGGCCGAGAGGAAGTCGCGCAGGCTCTTGAGACCCGGGGGTGAGAGGTCGGTGTTCAGGGTTCGGTGTTCAGGAAAACACTGACCGCTCTTTTCAAAACTTGCGCCGTGAGCCGTGAGCCGACTCACTTGCGGAATTGTATGTCGTGTAACTGCCGAAATCGCCCGTTAAGCGCCATTAAATGGTCCCTGGTTCCCGATTCAAGAATCCTTCCTCTCTCCAACACATAGATCCGGTCGGCCTTCCGGATGGTGCTCAGGCGATGGGCCGCAACGAGGATCGTCCGACCGCCTCTCAGCTTCTCTATAGCCTCCTGCACCAGGGTTTCGCTCTCAGCGTCCAGCGCTGATGCGGCTTCGTCAAGAATCAGTATGGAAGGATCGGCAAGGATCGCCCTTGCAATGGCAATGCGCTGGCGCTGCCCTCCCGAGAGCAATGTCCCCCGATCCCCCACCACCGAATCATATCCGTGGGGCTGCGACATGATGAACTCGTGGGCATGGGCGGCCTTGGCGGCTTCCACGACCTCTTCCCTGCCCTTTTCCGGATGGCCGTAACGGATGTTGTCGCCAATGGTGTCGTGAAACAGCAAGACCTCCTGGCTCACCATGGAAATCTGTTTCCTCAGGGATCGAAGACTGACATCTCGAATATCGATACCGTCGATTCTAATGCTCCCTTCGGTCACATCGTAAAAGCGAGCGACAATATCCAGAAAAGTGCTCTTGCCTGCCCCCGTCGATCCCACCAGTGCGATCATCTCCCCTGCCTTGACGGTCAGGGAAATATCCTGGAGCACGGGGATTGCGGGATCGTAGGCAAAACTTACATTCGTGAATTCGATGGATTCCCTGTGTCGCGGCATATCAGGAGCCCCAGGCTTTTCACGGATGTCCGGGATCGTTTTCATGATCCCGAAGACCCTCTCCGTTGCTCCCTGGAGCGTGCGCAGTTCGTTGTTCACCCTTGCAAGGTTCTTGACCGGTGCGTACACCCTGGAATAGGCATAGATGAGGGAGACCAGCTCTCCCAGGCTGTGATGAAAATAGAGCTTTCCCACGACCAGGACTCCCGGCAGGACTAGGAATCCTGTAGCGTCCATGAGCGGGCCCAGCCCGAGTGCCCACCTGTTCCATTTGATCACGTTCCTGTAAAGTTCATCGGCCAGTTTCCGGAATTTCTTCGATTCGATGTGCTCCGAACAGAATCCCTGGACCACCTTGAGACACAGGAGAGTCTCCTGGTACGCGGACGTTACCTGGGCCATGGCATCCTGCACCCTTGCGGAGTGCTTCTTGACCTTCCTACCAAAGAGACGTACGGAACCGATGATCATGGGAACGGCAATGAACAAGAAAAGGGTGAGCTTGAAGTTGACAAGCAGCACATAGCCCAGGAACGCAAGCGCGGTAAGGGGATGCTCCACAAAACCGATGAGAATGGTCGCGATCCGTTCCTGCATCACCGTGAGGTCTGCAGTGGATCTGGAGATGAGTTCCCCCACCTTTCGCTTGTGATAGAAACTCAGGGGAAGGGAGACAAACCTCTCGAACAGATCCACCCTCATGGACCGGATGGCTCTGTTCGAGAAGGCTGCAGCAGCCAACTGGCTGAAATACAGCATTACTGACTTCAAAAAGATCGACGAGAAGGCGACCAGGCTCAGAACGACCAAGAGGAGATTTGGGGAGACATTCCGGACGAGAACGACTTCCGTCTTCTTCCAGTAAAACCCCCCGTCAAACCCAAAGGTAAACCAGGGGATCTTCCATGTGGCAGGGTCGGCGCCGCTCTTCATCCCTTCGTCTATGAAGGGCTGGAGAAGATAAGCCGGTATGACCACGAAAAGAGCGGAGCAAGCAGTGAGCACAATGGAGCAGACGAGCAGACGCCGGTGGGCCCTGACATAGCGGGCGAGATCTTCGCCGAGGATGTAATTTAACATGTCGAACTTAGTTTAAGGGCGCACGGCGCAAGGTGCACGGCGAATGTATTGCGGCCTGTACGCTTCTCCTTCGGAGTGAGATGCTTTCCTTGACTTCACCGTCTCAAACCCCAAACCGTTTGTCGTGCCTTGTGTCCCGTGCGCCGTGTGCCTTGAACCGTTTCTCACGCTGCTCCTATCAGCCGAGAAATCACGAGCCGCTGAACTTCCGAAGTGCCTTCACCGATTTCCAGGAGCTTCTGGTCTCTGTAAAACCTTTCGACGTCATACTCTTTCATGAGCCCGTAGCCGCCGTGAAGCTGGACCGCGTGGTTGGCGCAGCGGTACATGACTTCGGAGCAGTACAGCTTGGCCATGGCAGCCTCTTTGGTGAAAGGTTTACCATTGTCCCTCAGCCAGCAGGCTTTGTAAAGAATAAGGCGGGCACATTCGATCTCCATTGCCATGTCGGCGAGCTTAAATGCGTTAACCTGGAAGTTGGAGATGGGTTTGCCGAACTGAACTCTTTCGTGGCCGTATTTCATTGCCATTTCAAGGCACCCTTGCGCACCTCCCAGGCCCATTGCTCCTATGGACAGGCGGCCGCCGTCAAGCGTTTGCATCATCTGATAGAACCCGTGGCCCCTGGGACCCAGCAGGTTCTCTTTGGGAACCCGGCAGTCGTCGAAATAGAGCTGGCTTGTGTTGGAGGCGCGCCACATCATTTTCCCGTGCATTTCCACGGCCGTAAAGCCCGGGGTCCCCATCTCGATGAGGATGCACGACAGCTCCGGCCTGCCGTCAGGCCGCGTACCGGTGCGGCACAGAGCGGTCACTCCCGCCGTGATTTTCGTAGCCGCGTTGGTGATGAAGATTTTGCTGCCGTTGATGACCCATTCATCCCCATCCAGGATCGCCGTGGTCTGCGTGTTTCCCGCGTCCGACCCGGCGTTGGGTTCAGTGAGGCCGAAGCCCCAGAGAGTTTCCCCGGAGCACAGTTTGGGAAGATATTTGCGCTTCTGCACGTCGCTGCCGAAATAATTGAGGGGTCCGATTCCCAGAGAGTTCCCTGCGGCCACGGTGGCTGCGTGGGACTGATCGACACGGGCCACTTCCTCGGTTGCGATGATGTAAGAAATGTAGTCCATGGCCTGACCGCCGTAGTTTTCAGGGACGAACGTGCCGAAAAGACCGAGTTCCCCCATTTTCCGCATCGTCTCGTAGGAGAACTCCTCCTTTTCATCCAATTCTCGCGCGACCGGTTTGATTTCCTTCTCCGCGAACTGGCGTACCGTGTTTCTTAGAATTTCCTGCTCCATGGAAAGGCTGAAGTCCATACTCCCTCCTTCGGGCAAAAGGGTCTCTGGGTAAACGCTCCTTCTTCCTCTGGTCACAATCTTCTCGCGCCATACCCCATCTCCGTCACAGCGGGGAGGGACCTCAAGAGATTTGTCGACGCAGCTTTGAAGCAGCCCACCGGAAGCCATTGCTCTTCTTACTATCGATGCCGGGGATGCCTTTGGCCGGGACTCATTTTATAGGCTCAAAGGGGCGGATTGTCAATCCCCAACCTCCGGCTTCGGTTCAAAGATCGAAGGGGCCGGCAAAAGAACGCCGGCCCCTTCTCACACGAACCGCCGGAGGTTTATCTCCCTTCGGTGGGATTGGAGCCCCGAAGTTTAGGCGATGTATGAAATCTGCCGGGGCAGATTTCATCCTGCTAACTGATTATCACCTTCATTTGCCTCACGTCCACATCCAGGCCACTGCCGAGGCACGACGACGTTATCTCCTTCGCTTTTTCCTCGCCGTTCTGCTTGAAAGACACTATGATTTTCCTGATTTCATGCTTTCGGATGATGTCCTCAAGGTCCTCCACACCCCCTAACACTGGATAGCCCTGGATTCTTCTGCCCTGCAGCCTCAAGTCGTCATCGATGAAACCAACGGGCTGGAGTCCCAGATCGCTGTTGTTGCCGATCTCTCTCAACGTCATTTGCCCTCCCAGGCCGGCGCCGTAGATCAAGGTTCGCTCACCTTTTCGGCTGGGGATGCGGATTCCCTCGTCCAGAAGACGGAATGAAAGGCGGGAGACTGAAACAAGGATGAGCATGAGGCCCCAGTAGATGACGAAGACGGCGCGGGAAAAACTCTCGAATCGATACAGGAAGAGGAAAAAAAGCATGGGCATAATGGTGCCGATTGTAATCGCCTTGACATAACCGATTAGATCCCTGATCCCTGTTTTTTCCCAAATTCCTCTGTAGACTCCCATGACATAGAAGGCAAAGACCTGGCAGGCGATCATGATGGGCAGGGATATCAAGAAGAAGTTCAGGTTGGGGCCGACCTGCCCTTCGAATCGCAGAAGGTAGGCGGCATAATAGGCCACCGTGATGAGAACAAAGTCCAGCAACACCTCAAAGAGTCTTCTTCTGTATGTTATCTCCACCAGAATCGGCGTGAGGACCCCCGCTTTGCCGTTGGACAGTATGGACTTTTCCGCATACACCTTCACCCTCGCGAGGTACACCCAGAAAAGGGCGACGAAGAGAAGGTACAGAGCCATGAGCAGCAATGCAAGCCCTGCCTGCATGTGCCTCAACCCCAGCGCCATGAATCCGGACACTGCCGAGAAGGTGTACAGGATGACGACCGCTCTCTTCTCAGAGAGACCTATGGCCACCATGCGATGGGACGAGTGGTCCTTTCCACCCTGCGAAACGCGGCGGCTGAAGAGTTTTCGCATCAGGCTTACAAAAGCTGTGTCAAGTATGGGAATGAACACAATAAGGATGGGAACCGCGATCACCGACAAAAGGTGAGCAGCCCCTCCGCCAGCAGCTTTCTCTCCCCCACCCACAACGGTCAAACAAGCCATGACAAAACCGATGAAGAGGCTTCCCGCATCCCCCATGAAAATGGAGGCCGGATTGAAGTTGTAAATCAGGAAGCCGAAAATTGCTCCCAGATAGGTTGCGGTCAACAAAAGAACCGGTCCGTTCGTTCCCGGATCAGGGAAATGGAGCAGGAAAGTGAAAAAGCCTGCGATGAAAGCCACTCCCGCTGACAGACCGTCCATGTTGTCCAGAAGATTGAAGGCGTTGGTGATGCCGACTATCCAGAGAATGGAGAGAAAAAGATTGACCGCCCTGTATGAGGTCCACTCCAAGCTGAATCCGAAGAACATCAGGATCGAAGCGAGCACGATCTGACCGGCCAGTTTGTGCTGAGGGTCCATGTTGACGAGATCGTCTGCCAGGCCGAGGGCGAACATCCCCGAGGCGCACATTACGAGGGGGAGATAGGGCCGGCCGAACTCGCTCCAGCCCAGAGCAAAAGAGATCAAGAACCAGATTGGAATCATGGATGCGAATATGGCTACACCGCCCAGGAGTGCCGTTTCTTTCTTGTGCCATCTGCTGTCTTTGGGAACTGCAACTCGGCCGGTTCTCTTCGCAAAGCCCCTGACAAGTGGTGTCAGGCCCAGGCAAAGCAGGAAGCTCCCGAAGAAGGGAATCACATTGGTGTAGATGTCGGCCATGTTCGTCTCTTGCCCTGCCTCTTCTTCCTAATACAGATCTTTGACCACAATGAAACTTCTCTTGTCAATGCTCCAATCGGATCATCAAATAGACGCCGGCCAAGGAAAAGATGAGGTTTGCCAGCCATGCGGAAAGCAGCGGCGACAGGATTCCAGAAAGACCCAGCGACCTGGATATCCCCAAGGTCAGGAGATAGAGAAAGCTGACGGCCATGCCGAGCGACACAGCCAGAGGCATGCCTCCCCTTTTGAGATTCAGGGCAAGAGGCATGCCGATCATCAGAAGGACCATGGTGATGAACGGGAACGCCACCTTGATGTGCATGTCCACCAGGTATCGCGTGTTGTTGTAGCCCTCCCGTCCCACCATTTCAGCATAGCGCTTGAGTTGCCAATAGCCCATCTCTTCCGGCTTCCTGATTCCCCTTGTAAAGGTCTGCGGCGTCTCGGGAATCACCAGGGAGAAAGTGTCGAATCTCAGCACCTGGAAACTTCCGTCTTGCCCGGAATCCAGCAAAATTCCATCTTCAATCAGCCATGTGCCGTCATTCCAGGTTCCCTTGCGCCCCTCAATCCTTCTCTGCAGTTGGAAGGAGTCGTCGAAAAAATAGAAAGTGGGATGAACCATGATTTCTTCATTGCCGTCAAACTGGCGGATCCAATAGATGGCGCTCCTGCTCCGGTACCAGATCTCGTTTCGACCGTAGAATAGACTCGGATCCCTTTTTTGTACGTCAACGTTCCATATCCTGTTGCTCTCGGAACTCGTGTGGGGCACAACTGTCTCCGAAAAGACGAATACACCCGTTACAATGAACAGAGACGCCGCAAGGATCGTCCGGCACACTTTCAGAACGCTAATACCCGAAGCTTTGAGAGCTGCGATCTCATTTCTTTTTCCCATGGAAGAAAAGAGGATTATGACCGATATGAGTGCGGCGGGTGGCAGCATGCTCATCGCAACGAAAGGCACCTTGTACGCGAAGTATAGCAACATCACCTCATTCGAGGTCTTTGCCTCGATGAAGTTGTCTATTTTCTGCAAGAAGTCGACGGTGAGGAACAGAAACAGGAATATCCCCTCGCAGAAAAATAACAGTCTGAAGAATTCTCGCAGAAGGTAGCGATTAAGAATCTTCATAGCCTATCAGGTCTCATGAATTGCGTATCGTTCATTGCCATTTCAGAATGGTAAGAAAATTGAAAATCCGAAATTCGAAGCACGAAATTCGAAACAAATTCAAATGATCAAAACAGGAATGACCGAAACAAGAGAACATGGCTTCGACTTTGCTCTGTTTTAAATTTTGAACATTGGGATTTTTGTATTGTTTCGGATTTCGGATTTCGATATTCGGATTTCCGTGTCGCTGGCAAGTGGGCCGAATGCTAAGCGTTATCCCAGAATTTCAAATTGCCATTTTTGAGGCACAGAACTTTTGAGACACGGCACTATGTTTCCTGCACAGGAAAAAACCGATCCAGAATATTGATCGTCCGCTCCCTGGCAGCCCGCCTCAGAAGCCAAATACAACCGACGAGAAGGAAAAAGACAGGAATCCATGACCCCACGGCAGGAGACACGACTCCAGTCTCGCCGATGCTTCTGAAACCCGCCAGAAGGAGGTAGTACAGGAGAAAGACGACAAAACTTACGACGATGCCGACCAATCTTCCTCCGGCCCTCAACTGGGCACCCAATGGGACACCGATGATTCCCATCAGAAAAACGGCGCAAGGGACGGAAAATCGCTCTACCATTTCCATGAGGGCTTCGTGATATCCGCTGTCTTTTTCCTTTCGATCTTCTAGAAGCCGCGTGAGTTGCCCGAAAGACATCTCCTTGGGTGACAGTTGCCTGGCCGTCAGGGCGGGCATGATGTCATCCAGGCCGATCGACAATTCATAGGCGTCGAACCGGATGGTGCGCACTCCGGCCTCCTTCCTGCCGGATACGAAAACAGTCCCGTCTTTGAAACGAACGGCGATGGTTCTGGATTCGGGCCAGGAGACAATCCGTCCTTCCCTGGCCACAATGGTGTGGGTGGAAGAAGGATCCCTTCGGTCCACCAGAAAGACATCCTGCATCTTTCTGCCTTCAGGAGAAAAGCCGTTGACGTAGAAGGTGATCCCGTTGAACGGTTCTGAAAAGATTCTCTCCTGAATTCCCAGGTCCGCCTTTGACTGGGCGATCCGGAAGATTAAGTCCTTGAAGGACCTGTGGCCCCATGGAGCTCCGAGCAGGCTTATGAAAAGGGCCGCAGCAAGACAGACGGTCGAGATCAAGACCACAGGCGGCAGCATCTGGTAAAGGCCTATCCCCGACGATTTCAAAGCCTGGATTTCATTGTCTCCCGACAGGCGGTGAAAGGCAATGAAGACAGCCATCAAAACCGCGGCGGGCAGTGCGAAAAGGATCATGCTGGGCAGAAGATAAGAGATCATTCCCATCATCTGGGACAGCCGAACCCCATGATTGACGACCCATTCGGAGATGTTGATTATCCGCGCCGCCAGCACGATAAACACGAACACCGCAAGGCTTGCGGCAAGGGGCGGCCAGATCTCATTGCCTATGTATTTGTAAAGCGTTTTCAGACGCAAGGGATTCAGTTTCAACCAACAGGGATAAAATCTGACGGTCTCATAAAACTCAAGTAATGCTCTTTTCTGTCATTTCCGCGCAGGCGGGAATCCAGTATTTTCGAGCAATTCTGCCCTCCCGCTTCCCGACTGCCACATTCGGGGACGGGCTTCGTAGGAATGACAACTCCTGCGACTTCTGACGGATTCGTCAAGTCTAACCAGGCTCGCCTCTCTTGACTGCGGTTATGATAAGAGTCCTGCCAAGAAGAATCTTGAGAGAGTTCATTTCCTCTACTATGCGGCGATTCGTTTCATCTATAGTTCTATATTTCTTTGTTTCTTTCTTTTTTGTGACGAAGCCCAAGCATTTTAGCGGCAGCATGAGGAGTATTAGTTTGGCCAGGCCCGATCTTTGAAACTTGTCCACAACCAAGGATGCCTCGACAAAACCAGCCTCTTGAAGGCTGTGATGCAAATAGAAGTACGACAGAGGAGAAATATGTCCGGCACAAGACTCGACAACGCGGTCCCCAAGAGGCAGGGGACCAAAAAGGTCCGGGAATCCAAACCAAAGGTAGCGCAGCCGGGAGTTTAGATTGAGAACATTCGGAGTACTCAAAACACATACTCCGCCAGGTCTTAGCACCCTGCTCAATTCGCGCAGGAACAATCTCGGGTTCTCCATATGCTCTATCACTTCGGTTGCCGTGACGAGATCGAAGAAACCATCCCGATACGGCAGGGTGTCTCTATTGAGGTTGACAATATCCACCTTTTGACCTGGTACGCGCAT
>Ga0209164_1002393_pt1 | contig 20164 bp, 18 predicted proteins | sample MTBNYHSulfiMetaG_FD_187458 | JGI IMG/M metagenome (GOLD analysis project Ga0209164, IMG submission 187458) | Enrichment culture microbial communities from rom New York Harbor, USA that are MTBE-degrading - MTBE-NYH (New York Harbor Sulfidogenic)... | ecosystem: Environmental > Aquatic > Marine >...
TTCGGAGGGTTGGCGGGGCTTTTGATAGGAAAAAGCAAAAGGTTTGCAGATATCTATCAAGGTTTTGTGTTTTATAAATAGTAATCACAGAGGGAGTAGATATCGTGTTAACGGCGTGAGAGTTGGTAAAAATGCCTTGCTCCGTCATTTTTAGGCCTTGATAAACCCCTTTAGACCGGTCTGGGAGGTTTAAGTCCCGACCAGATTCACGACCAAAAGTTCTTCCTGAACTCAACAAAGCGCTAATCTATCCTTCCGATGCAGATTTCGAATTGATAATCGATAAACTGAATCGAGTGTTTGATTGGGGCCTCCCTGATAAGATTTTGGATGATAAGATTTTGCAGTTGACAAAATCAGCATGTCTTGATATTGAAGAATTAGGATAAGAAACGTTAGTAAATTTCATATATCAGGCCGGAGAATATCCTAAATAGGCAGAGCCCTTTCTGAAAAAGCCAATCATCGTGGGTTTCTCCCATAAGGGGTAAGATGGGAAATCAGCAAACACCTACCAGCTTAACACGTCGATATTGGGGTTTTGATGTCTCCCCTCCTTCCTTCTAAATAGTACGATTATAAACCACACAATCTTATTGTCGCGGGATAATCTACCGATAAAGCCAATCCTTTCAGGAGATGGAGATGGAAAGCGGCGGGTCTTTTATGACAGTCAACTGCGTTTTTCTCATATTTAATTCATCACAAAGCGAGTTCTTATCAAATCAAATTTCTACCAAATTAAGCACAATTAAAAAAAGGGGGTCTATCAATGAAAACAGGCAGCTTACGAAGGCTTCTGATGGTCATTACAATTTCGCTTGCGTTGGTTGGAGCACCTGAAGCATTCGCGCAGCAGGGTAATGACCCAGAAGAGCCAGTTCAGACAATGCCGAAGGATGGTGATTTGTCGCCGCCACCGGGCAAGGGTGTACCGCCGCCCAAAGTGAAAACGCCGCCATCGGTAAAGGCCACACCGATCGAGATACCCGGCAAAGGGCAACCGGCTGTGAAGAAGAAGCCATCTGTCCAGGCCACGCCGATCGAGATACCCGGCAAAGGACAACCGGCTGTGAAGAAGAAGCCATCTGTCCAGGCCACGCCGATCGAGATACCCGACAAACGATAGCCAGCCATCAAAAACGTGATACTGGGCAGAAGAGAGCCTTAAATGGTTTATGATTTAATAAAAATATAGAAGCAGCTTAAAAAATAAGTTGTATGAATTAAATAGAATACAGAAATGAACATCAACCGACTCGATCACCTGGTATTGACATAGAGGCGACATGCTCTTTTTATAAGAGAGTATTAGGTATGGAGGTCGTTGTCTTCGGCGGTGGCAGGAAAGCCTTATCTTTTGGAGCGCAGAAAATCAACCTGCACCAAAAAGGTAAAGAGTATGAACCTAAGGCATTAAAACCAACTCCGGGGTCAGGCGATTTGTGCTTTATCACTTCTGTTCCTATATCGGAAGTGATAGCACATTTGAACTCCTGTGGGATCGAAATTATCGAAGGCCCTGTCGGAAGAACCGGCGCAACGGGGCCAATTATTTCTGTCTATTTCCGTGATTCCGATTTGAATTTAATTGAAGTATCAAACTATGAGGACGCAAAACAAATTCATCCAGCCGACCGGGAATAACCCTGGTGCTCCTTCAATCAGACGTTTGTGCCCCAGCGGCTGATGACCGGCGTTATACTCGCTTTCAACTCGTAATCCTCGATTCCTGAATATGACTCCCAGCAATGACTTGTGGGTGGAGTTCGCAACCCCATTTTTGAGAACTGCTTCCTGAAATGTTGCTTGACGATTCTCCGTATCAAGATGTATATTTGAGCCAGTAATACTTAGTAGTGCCATACCCGATTTGTTTCATCTATCCCAAATCTTAAGAGAGCAGAGGAACTGGAAGTTTGGACTGTTCTGGATTGTATCTTACGGCGCCTGCCAACCACTGCAAACGGGGCTTACCATGTCGCTAACAATTCGGGAAATCCTGCAACTGGAGGCGAATGATGCTGCCAGCCAAACGTTAAACGCGTGGATTGCTGGTGCGGAGGCAATCGCTTTATTGCTGGGTGCCGTCGATTCTGGGATGATAGACGCCCTGCGAACGGCAAATACCCCACAGCAGATTGCGGCTGTTACCGGTTTAGAGAAAGAGCGAATTGAGGATGTCCTCCATGCCCTTGAAGTCCATGGCCTGGTCAAGCGGGAAAGCGGACTCTTCCAGATTGCACCCGATCTTGAGCTTCTTACCTCGGCTGATGCTGTCCAGCCACTCATTGATATGCTCCGGGTTGCCAAGGTTAGGATACAAAAGTTGGAGAACATCAGAGAGGCGGGCGATATCTACACAACACTATCTACCGATAATGTACTTTCTGTAGCCCAGGGAATCGTCATATCGGCATTATCATCTGCACGCCGTTTTATGGGTGTTGGGCTTGGCCAGGCTATGCCTGAACTAAAAAGACTATGGCAAGCTGGTGCACACCATCTGGAATCAGGCTGTGGAGTTGGTAATACCCTGTTTCAAATCGTTACCACTTATCCAAAAGTTACTGCGGTGGGTGTTGAAATTGAGGCGGAAACTGCTAACGAAGCGCGACGGCGTGCCGATGTTCTAGGGGTAGCCCACCGCGTTGAGGTTCGACAAATGGACGCGAGTGCCCTGAAGGACGAGGCTGTCTTTGACACTGCTCAGTGGAGTCAGTTTTTCTTTCCTTCATCATGTCGGGCCGATGTCCTACATGCGCTATTCAGAACAATGAGACCGGGAGGATATGTATTCATGCCTGTATTGCCTGCGATTTCGAGCAATATCTGGGGATATCGCCGTGACATGTTACACATGGCACTGAGAGCTCTAGTATCCGAACCTTATATTTCGCTCGTATACCTGAAGGCGCTTCTGTGTACATCTCCCTCGCGTCAGCAAGCGGAAAAACGGCTTGCCTCTCTAAAAAAAATAGTACATGAAATGTGGGGGGTGCCCGTAAAAACTGCGAGCGAACTACAGTCAGAGCTAGAGGGTTTTGGTTTCCGCGTACTGCGAGCGATACCAACGCCTGCGAGCCAATTCTTCCCGAACCGTGGGTTGTTGCTCGCGCAGCGGCCATAACTGCCGGCGGTAACACACAGAACAGACCTGTTCATAGAGGAGTGCCAGTGGAAATCCGTGGTCTTTGAGGCACCTCTAAACATTACACGGACCGGTTGGCTGCCCAATTCGTAGGCATTAAAGGGGTCACTGTTATAATGTTCCTTCCTCTTGTTTGCACGGTTTTTTCTAATACTGTGGACTTCACCTGGAAATATTTGATTGCCAGGATGATGATTGCTCCCGCAGATCATTTGAGGGTTAAACCATCCGAACATGGGTTACTTTACCTCGATGGCAGAGGAATCGTTCAAGACAGATGACGAGGGCCGCAAATTGTTTTACATCGGAGGCCCATTGTCACGGCCATACTTGGTTCTCGACTCCGACACACAAAAGCGGTTGTTTAGAAAGAAGACGTGGTACAATAGACTCCTTCTTCCTCCTTGTTTATCGTGATTTTTTAAAATTTTCTTCTCATACAACCCTTAAAGTAGTAATCAATAATTCATATGTTATCCCAAAATGATAATGTCCTAATTGGCCAAGATAGAAATGTCCTCTTTGAGACATGCTACAATGCCCTTTTTTTTGGAGGAGGGCATGATGGCAGAAGAGGACATGATCATGGCACGTCAAGGAGAATTGAGGCGATTGCACGTCATTGAGAAGGTTTTGGAGGGGATTGTCAAGCAGGGAGAGGCGGCGGAGATTCTGTCGCTCAGTGGGAGGCAGATACGAAGGATCGTTAGGCGGATAAGGAGTGAAGGGAGCAGAGGGATCATCCACAGATCAAGAGGGAAGCCATCAAACCGGAGGATATCGCATCAGATTAAAGCAAGGGTTATGCATCTTTACCGGACCCAGTACAAAGATTTTGGTCCGACCCTGGCCTCGGAGAAGCTTTTGGAGAGAAATGGGATTCGGATCAATGATGAGACCTTGCGGATGTGGCTCCTTGGGGCGGGGGATTGGAGGAAGGCCCGGAGACGTAGGAGACATCGTCAATGGAGAGAGCGGAAGCACCATGCTGGGGAGATGGTCCAGATGGATGGTTCTCATCACGATTGGTTTGAAGGGAGGGGGCCGTGGTGTGTTTTAATGGGCTACATTGACGATGCCACTGGGAGGGTGTTTGGGAGATTTTACGACTATGAAGGGACGATTCCTGCGATGGACAGTTTCAAGCGGTATATCAGGAAGTATGGGTTACCGTTGAGCGTTTATTTGGATCGGTATAAGACGTATAAATCGACGGCGAAGCCTACCCTCGAGGATGAGTTGAATGATGTGGAGCCGTTAAGCGACTTTGAGAGGGCCTTAAGAGAGCTTGGGGTGGAGGTCAAGCATGCGAACTCACCGCAGGCCAAGGGTCGGATCGAGCGACTCTTCGGGACGCTTCAGGACCGGCTGGTCAAGGAGATGCGTTTAAGAGGAATCAGGACTCTCGAAGAAGCAAATGCTTTCTTAGAGGAGTATCTTCCCATTTATAACCGGAGGTTCTCTGTGAGTCCTAAGGAGCGAGGCAATCTACATAGACCCTTAGGGAGAGGGTTGGATCTGGATGCGATTTTATGTATCAAGACAGAGAGGGCGCTGCGAAATGACTTCACCGTGGCGCACAATCGTAAGCTCTATCAGGTTGAGGATAAGGTCAATACTTCGAAGGTGATGGTTCAAGATCGAATGGATGGTTCCATACGCATCACCAATAAAAACTGCGCCCTGAGATTCAGGGAAATCATCGAAAGACCAATAACAGAGAAAAGACCTTCGCCTGTTGTGAGAATGAGAAAATCATCCACTCCCCCAACGAACCATCCCTGGAGGGGATTCAAGTTTGGTAAACATCGTTATGAACGAGGAAGACCCATTGAATCTCAACCCTGAAAAGAGAACATTTCTACTTTGGTAAGAATAGGACATTTCTAAATTGGCTTGACAATAATCAATAATTCATATTGACTTTTTCGATTAGAACTAGTAGTTTCTTATCGAATCACATCGTTTTTAAAAGCCAACCTTTTGAAATGTGAAATGAAATAGGGAAAAGGGGGGGCATTATGAAGTCACTAACAATTGGGCTGGTATTAGTTCTTGTAATTTTGGAAGTTATTTTTGGGGGTTGTTCAACACAAAAAACTGAACAGATTCCTTCTTATATTCAAGAGAAATATGATGCACCAATCTGGAATGTTGGGGACTACTGGAAATTTCAACGAGAGGATAAAAGATGGTGGGAATATAAGGTGGAGAGAAGTGAGGATGATATCTATGTTATTAAAAACCCATTTTCAGGGGAGTGGGAAGGGTATGATAAAAAAAATCTTAAACTGAAATACTATATAGATTCCGTTGGAAATAAAAGGCAACTTAGAGAACCCGCAATATACTATTTTGATTTTCCTATCTACGTGGGCAAAAAATGGTCTAAAACAGAGACACTCGAAAATATAGACGGAATAGATTTAAACTATCTTATTGATTTTGCAATCAAATCCTATGAGGATGTTACTGTTACTGCTGGAACATTTAAAGCATTCAAAATTGAGCAGAGGATAATTAGCTTGCAGCATATGAGTGGAGGGAAGGCATATATTTGGTTTTCCCCTGAGGTAAAAAATGTCGTTAAAGTCACACATGAAAAAATTAGTTTTTGGAATAAATTCAAAGATTATGAATTGACCACATATAAATTACCCGCTCCCAAAAAACTTATCGAATATTATAGGACTCGAGCTACTCAGCAAATGAAGTTAATTTCTCCACCTGCTGGAGTGGATATTTTTCCAATACCCCAGTTAGTGGTTGGCGATACATGGGTTAAGCAAACTGATATAGGAAAATTTATATATGAAGTTGAAAAGGTGGATGATTCAGGGATGACATTAAGACAAGGTGAAAAAAAATACTACTATGACAAAGAATATTCTCACTTTAAAACAGAAATAGAAGGAGAAATAACTCATGAATTCATACCCCCATATAAAGGGTGGCATTTCTTTCCAATATGGATTGGGAAAAAATGGGAAAATAATTATATGGAGAAAAATCTTAAAAAGGGAACAATATACAACTTTAGAGAATTAGTAGAGGTTAAGAACTTGGAAAAAATTCAAACTCCAGCGGGAAACTTCAACGCTCTAAAAATAGATATATCAATAAACAATCTTGATACAGGAGGGCATTGGAGTTATACAGTTTGGTATTCCCCTGAGTTAAAAGCTAATATAAAATCCGTTTGGAAAGAGTTACCTAATCGAAATTGGATTTTATCCGAATTTAAATTGAAACAGTTTGGATTCTTACCTAGAACAGTATTACCTGAAGAACTGCAAAAATGATACTTAATACCCCATCTACTTCTAAAAACATTGTGACTATAATTAGTAATTTTGCAGATATCAGATCAGGAGCGGGTAATGAGTTTTCAATTGTCACCACGGTAAAGCAAGGGAACAAACTGGTGTCGCTTGGCGAGAAAGGAGAATGGTTTAATGTGAGATTGGATAGTGGACAAGAAAGATGGATTAATAATAAATTTGTGAAATAATTGAAAATAGTTATGAAACTAATATATAAAGCTAACAGTAGGATAAGATTGTCCTACCTTTTTGTTTGTTTCCTTCGGTAATCATCAACACCCAGACCACTTCGCCATTGAAGAATAGTAGGTGAACTTCGCAACCCCCTTTCCCGTGGACTTCTTCCGAGACTGTCGAAAAACCCTTCAGTATGGTTAATGGGTGGTTTTCAAGGGTCTCATGACCCCTCCCTATTATGAGATCGTTGATTGTGGCGCATTCTGTGAGGTCATTTCTTACTGCATCTCACCCGAGAATCTGCTTAGGGACTTTTTCGACAGTCTCTCCTGAAGTCCTCAGACCCGCATATGCCTTATCTATGCAATATTTCAGGTGGAAAGCCTCAACCTCGAATTTCCATTGACAAAAAATAGTTGAATGAGTAGGATTCTTACAAATAACAGATTGCAGTAGAATAACTGTTAGGTAGAGTATTACGACAGTCGCAGGATTGCACTATCATTGAATGTGAAGTCCTCGCATAAAAGGAGGTGGCTAATGTCAAGAATCGAGGAAAGCATCGAGATCAAGCGTCCGGTCGACAAGGTGTTCGCCTACACGACTGAAGCGAAGAACTGGCCGAAATGGCAGTCGTTCATACCGGAGGCGGAGCAGACATCTCAGGGACCCATGAATGTCGGCACCACGTTCAAGGGTGTCAGCCGCATGATGGGCCGGAGCATGAAATGGACCGCCATCGCCACGGAATACGAGTCAAACAAGAAGTGGAGGAAGAATATTACTTGCGGCAGCCTGGCGATCGAGGAGCACGTAACCTACAACCCCGTGGAGGGAGGCACAACCTTCACCATCGTGTACGATATGAAGGCGGGTGGGTTTCTCAAGCTGTTGTCGCCAGTGATGGCAGGTTCGATGCGCAAGGAGACCAAAAAAAGTCTTGGCAACTTGAAAAGCATTCTGGAAGCACAGACTCAGTAACGGTCTCACAACAAGTCGCTCAGGAGGGACGCGGAAAAACGCAGTCGCGCCGTGATTTAGACTCTGACTTTTTTATTTATCTCCTTCGGTAATCACCAGAAACAAGAATAACTTGGCATTGTAGAATATTAGGTGGAACCTGCAACCCCCTTTCCCGTGGACTCCTCCCTGAAGTGTTGTTTTTCATTTTCCTATCTTCAATACAATATGTTACACAAATATCAGCAAGAGGAGTTAAATCTCCGAGGAAATTTTTCCCTTGACGGTCAATCCATTTAAGAGTATTTTTTAACTGTTTTTTCCCGCCCCCTAATTAACCTTGCAACTGCCTAATGAGAAAGGAGGTTTTCATGGATAAATCAAAAACCTTGAGGACTTTAGCAATTGTTTTCTTCTTAAGCGGTATATGGGATGTCGTTGCAGCTCTCGTTTATTCATTTATGATTGGAACAGTTTTTACAGAACCACCGGTTCACCGATTCTACGCTATATTTATTGCATCGTTCCTTTATTGTTTTGCATACCTGCAAATTCTCTCCTCTTTCAATATCAGACGTTATCTTTTAAGCATTGGTTGTGTGATTATAGGAAGAATCTTCTATGTGATTCTATTGTTTTCCTACATTTTCGGGTTTGAAGGTTTCCCCAATACTTTTTGGTGGACTGGTGTTGTAGACTTGATTTGGTCGATTCTCTATATTGTGATTACCCTGAAAAGTGATGAGATTCATTTAAAAGACTTATTCCTCCCACACAAAGGAGATAGCTGATTGGTGGTTTCACCCTGCAAGTTAGTTGGTCACGGCTCGTAAAAAGAGGGAAGGCAGGGTCACTCGATGGTCCTGCCTTTTTGTTTATTTCCTTCGCTAATAACCAACTCAAAGATTAGCCGGTCACTCCAGGTTTGTAGGTGATATTCGCACCTCATATCTCCTCTCTTTCTTCCTCCTCAAAAGCATGTAGACCTTATACATGCAAAGATTCAAGTGGAAATCCTCAACCTCGAAATTTCTTTGACAAAGAGGAGTCGGAATGGGTAGTATTATTACAAATTGCAGTATAATAAATGTTAGGGTGCAGCAGCCTTAGCGGCAATACGTGAACACATCCATTTCAAACAGAGAGGATTCTCACAACTGATGGAAACCTCACCTTCCTGGATCTTCTGGGCGTTTCCTGTCGCGTCCACTATCCACAATATTGAAGAGGCACTCTGGCTTCCTGCGTTCTCGCAGTTCGCCGGGAAATATCACAAGCCTGTGGGCAGGTTTGAATTTGTGTTCGCCCTCATCGTCATTACCGTGTTAGCTGCAGTCATCACTTTTCTCTTTTATCTTTCGGGCAAGCAAAGCGTTGCATGTTATTTGTTCTTCTCCTTCAACTTTGGGATGCTGATCAATGTCTTCTTTCCGCATCTCGCGGCCACGATTGCTCTAAGAAGGTATTGCCCAGGCCTATTGACTGGGATCCTGCTTTTGGCTCCAACGACAATCTACCTTCTGCTCTATGGGTACGGCAACGGATACTTTCTCTTTCCGACATTTTGGCTTGTCACGATTCCGTTTGCCGCAGTTATTGTAGGGGCTATCCCTTTCCTCTTCAAAGTGGGCAAATATTTGCAAAATAGATATGGCATGAATCAGTATTCTGCTACTTCGCCTTAACAAGCGCGAGCCGTTATACGCGATTTCAACCGGAAATCTTGACATCATGCAGAGAGTGCACCTTATTTCTTTGTAGGTGCTCGCCAAGTAAACCCGGCAGTAAGAATACCCATTTATAAAAAGTTATAAATTCATTTTAAGAATACTAGAAGCTCTATGGTAGATTTTGGGTTCAAAAGCCATGACAACCTGGAGAAGGTCCTTGAATTATGTGAGAAGGGATCAAATCCACTGAGTCCTGTCAATGATCCCTGATACATATTTCAAAGCCCACATGACAGAAATTTTGTAGGCGATCCGAAGGATGCCCGTAGTCCTTCATCCGGGATACTGAGAGAGACTACAAATTTCTAAAGGGCGTGGCCTTCGGAGGGTTGGCGGGGCTTTTGATAGGAAAAAGCAAAAGGTTTGCAGATATCTATCAAGGTTTTGTGTTTTATAAATAGTAATCACAGAGGGAGTAGATATCGTGTTAACGGCGTGAGAGTTGGTGAAAATGCCTTATTCCGTCATTTTTAGGCCTTTTTAACTCGTTTTTAACCTGTATTTGAGGGTTGAGTCCCGACTAGATTCCCGACCAAGAATAACTCCCTACAACTCTCAAGGTTGTTTTTTTGGGAAATGTCAAGGTTGCTAATAGTTATCCTCATTTTTTCCAAAACACAAAAAGGTATCTCTTCCCCTCCCTTTGATTTTTGACAATGGAATTTAGATCCCATTCGTAAACCCCTTTCTGTGTCTTGCTCTATCGAGTAGGAACAAGCTAAAAATGAGCTTTCCGAAGAGATGAGTGTCTCATCGCTATTGAAACAAATTATTAGGGAGGCATATTACTGAGGCAAAAATTTTCCATTGTCGGCGAAAATTGGCAATAGGAAAAAACGAAGCTTTGCTAACATATTGAATCTTATGTGAGAAAAGTATAAGTACTCCTTGGCATTAATCTTGCTCAAATAAATATTTTTGTACCAATTTATTTTGGGGTTTTGCGATGTTCAAAAGCATCAGGCTTAAACTTTGCGGCTTCCTATTTGTGCTTCTCAGCTTCACCACTTTTGCTCTTTCTCTTGCCACCATAAAAATCGTGAACAAAACCATTCGCAACGAGATTATCAAGAGAGCTGAAACCTTGAACAAAAGCTCAGCTGCTGCGGCAGCGTTCAGTCTCATCTCTGGCGATTCATTGGGCATTGATCACATCGTATTTAAAGGGAAGAGTTCAAGCAGTGACATCGAGTACATGGCCATCGTTGATAAGAAAATGAAAATCCTTGCTCATAGTGACATAAAGAAGAGAGGGGAGATTCATAAAGATGATGAGGGAGGCATCATCAAGAAAAACGGGGATGGGACAATTGTCAAACAAATCCCTTTTCCCTCGGACAAAATATTCGAGATATATACTCCTATTTATTTTAAGAGCAAATTGCTCGGCGCTGTTTTTGTTGGGGTGAATCAATCGGTTCTTCTAAAAGCCCAACGGACAGTTCGGGAACAGATCTTCTGGTTGTTTGCTATCACCTTTCTTGTAGCACTGGTCGGTGTTTTGGGCCTTTCTGTTCTCATCACAAGACCTGTCATGCAACTTGCTGCAGGTGTTGAGGAACTTAAACAATCGAAACGGACCAGACCGCTTCGTGTTTATTCGACGGATGAACTTGGAAAGTTGACAGAGAGTTTCAACAGAATGAGTCAGACCATTACAGAACAACAGGAAGAACTTCGGCGATACACGCAGGAGTTGGAAGAAGCCTACGTGTCGATTGTCCAGGTTCTGGCGGTGGCCATCGATGCCCGCGATCCGTATACGCTCGGCCATTCGTCAAGAGTGGCTGCCCATTCGGTGAGAATCGGAGAAGAAATAGGTCTAAATAAAGAAGAGCTTGAGGAACTTAAAATTGCCTCTCTATTCCATGATGTAGGGAAACTCAAGACTCCAGATTCAATTCTCATGAAGAAACGGCCTCTCGACCCCTGGGAACTCAATGCGATCAAGCATCATCCTGTGGATGGTGCTAAAATTCTAGGGAAAGTCAAGTCTCTGCAGAAGTACGTCCCTACCGTCAGGCACCACCATGAACATTATGATGGTCGGGGATATCCGGATGGACTCGATGGAGACAGGATTCCCCTTTATTCAGCCATCATCGCCATTGCAGACACATTTGATGCCATGACTTCGACAAGGCCATATCGAAGGGCCATGTCAAAAGCAGAAGCACTTAGCGAACTGAGGAATTGTGCTGGTAAACAGTTTCATCCACATCTGGTCGAGGTGTTCCTGAAGGTGATGGGAGAGATAGAGGGTAGCCAGCGACATTTACTGGAATCCTGCGTTGCAAAGGTGATTTGATGAAAATTCAGACCTCAATGAGAATCGTCTGCCTTTCAATATGTTTGATCCTCATATGTTCATGTGGAGGGGGAAAAGGGACGGTGGTGACCAACACAACCAGCCAAATCCGTCAGGACCTTACCTCGGGTGATTTTCAAAAGGCCTTGGACAAGTGCCAAGTCGAATATCAGAAAAACCCAAAGGAAGCCGGAATACTGGAACAATTCCTGGGAGCAATCGAACATATCAAAGTCTTTGCAGACAAAGCCTTTAAGAGGGAAAATTTTGTTCTGGCCGGAAGTACTTATGCCCTTCTGTTAAAGAACTTTCCACAATTTGCCCCATTTGCCGGTAAGCTTTCATTCGATACAAATTACCTAATCTTAAAGATCAGGGTGAGTCAAACCCGTGTGGTTGAAAGGCAGGACCAAATTTACCTAAAGACAGGAAGCCTTCAAAAAGCGATTGATCTCTACCGGGAGCTTCATCAACAATACCCTCGGGATCTTGTGGTTCAGGACAGCTGCATAAGCTTCCTGGAATTGATCAAGGCCAATGCAGACCTTGCTTTTAAAAAAAATGACCTTGTTCTGGCAGGATACACTCATAGAATTCTATTAAGGAACTTTGGTGCCTTTAACTTCATTGGCCGTTCCCTCCCTTACGACCGAGAACTCTTGAATACAAACATCAAAGAATGCCAGAGAAAACTCTTTGAAAATGGTCTCAAACAGTATAGATCTGGAAATCTGAGTCTGGCCATTTCCATCTGGAAAAGTGTTCTGACATTTGATCCTGAAAATCCAGAGGTTAAAAAAGCGGTGGATACGGCCATTCTTCAGTCCAGGAACCTTGAAAGAAATGAAGTATACGATGTCAAGTGATGGTAGGATCTAAGAACACTTTGACTATAAGAACACTTTAGAAAGAGAGACAGAAAATGTCCTTTTATAAGGTACTTGTCGTGGATGATGAAGAAAATGTAAGAAATTTTCTAGTATCCTTGTTTTCCAAACGGGGTCATAAGTATGAAATGGCAAAAGATGGCCTAGAAGCTTTAGAAAAAATCAAAGAGAATTCTTTTGATTCTGCAGTAATCGATGTAATGATGTCTCCTATGGATGGGATTACTCTTACCAAGGAATTGCTAAAATTATATCCTAAGTTTCCCGTCATGATCATGACTGGGCACACTGAGGAAAATTCTGCTGGGTCAGCAATAGCTGCAGGAGCTCGGGAATTCATAAAAAAGCCATTTTCCATCGACGAATTCATCCTCCGTTTTGATAAAATGATGCATGATTATAAGGAGAAGGAAGCATTGCTGACTCTATCCCTCACGGATGAACTTACAGGTTTATATAATCGGCGAAGATTCTTTGTTTTGACAGAGCAGTGTTTAAAAGTAGCCGCTCGGACAAAGAAAAGACCGTTGCTCCTCTTCATCGATATGGATGACTTAAAATGGATTAACGACCACTATGGACATAATGAAGGAGACCAAGCACTAATCGGCCTTGCTAACATCCTTAAAAAAACCTTTCGTGAGTCTGATATTATCGCTCGGATTGGAGGAGATGAATTTGTAGTTCTATTAGAATCCACTGATGAGGACAGTGAGACACTGTTGACTCGCTTGCATGAGAATATAAGGGATTATAATACCAAGCAGTCCCAACCTATCCTATCGATTAGCTTGGGAACTGCTCAATTTGATCCTGAATATCCTATTTCGGTAGATCAATTCCTTTCTAAGGCGGACGTCTCGATGTATGGCCAGAAACGGAGAAGGTGAAAGTGTTAGCGAATCATAGAATTTATCCAAAACTCCAGAGGGTCAGGGTAAAGGGATGGCCAACTTAATATTAAAATTAGCGAAGGAAATCCTTCAAATAAAACATGGGATAATGGCGTTATTCGTCCCCCCGATCTCCTCTTTTCCTTCCTTGTTTATTCCAGTCAAGTGGTATTTAATTTTTTGGGCGTTATAGGTTTTGCCCTGCTAGATTACCCTGACCCCTCCATTATTTCAAAAAGTAGCCTTATTTGTGGGGAATAGTATGGGGAGCGATGGATTCAGGAAAAAAATCAAGGGATTAAGAATTAACCTAACCCCTTCATATTATTAATGGCGTCCCCAAGGGGATTCGAACCCCTGTTGCCGACGTGAAAGGCCGGTGTCCTTGGCCGACTAGACGATGGGGACGGTTGAAAAATTCCAATAACCAAATCCCAAATTCCAGATAATCTCCAATTTTCTAAATATCCAATATTCAAACCACTCATCAATCAGCTTTTTCAAAGTCGGTCATAGAATAATTGGTTATTATTTGATTATTGGTGCTTGGAGCTTGGTCATTCACAAATTGGTGGGCCGTACTGGACTCGAACCAGCGACTCTCTGCTTAAAAGGCAGATACTCTACCGCCTGAGTTAACGGCCCATCGTTTTAGATTAAGAGAAAATGGATTAGGTTGTCAAGTAAAAATGAAGAACTATCGTAACCCCTCAGTTACAAGGCGCCGAACAGTCGATCCGGCAGGAATATTTCCAAAACCTTATCAAGTGTACGTTCGAAAGTGATGGGTAATAAGCATTGCGGCCTCCCTCAGCCCTGTCAGAGCTGTTTTGTCTCGGTAGAGTCCATGGAGGGGTGGCACTATAAAGTTTTTCCAGTATCCCTGCCAGATCTCCAAAATCTCCTGAGACTGGGGGGTTACGAACTATCTTCTAAGAGACTTCTTTAAAAAGGGGTTTTTAACCTCCACCGTCTCATCTCTTTCCGAACCGACAGAAGTCATCGTAATTTTCGTACCAATTAACTTTTGTATTCTTTTGAGATATTGCTGTGCATGACGAGGCAGGTCCTTAAAATTTCTTGCCCCTTTGATTTCGGATCTCCATCCCCTCAATTCTTCATAGACAGGTTCAGAGTGCTTCAATATTTCCAGATTTGAAGGGAGATGATAAAAGACCTTTCCGCCCACACGATACCCCACACAGATTTTGATCGTATCAAAATCATTTAAGACATCCAGTTTTGTAATGACCATTTCCCGGATGCCATTGACCCGGATGGAGTGGTTGACCACCACTGCATCGAACCAACCGCATCGTCTCGGTCTCCCTGTGGTGGCTCCGTATTCCCCTCCCCTCTCGCGAATTTTTTCCCCTATTTCATCTTGAAGTTCCGTGGGGAGAGGCCCCTCTCCTACTCGAGTCGTATAGGCCTTGGCCACCCCGATCACGGAATTGATCATCGTCGGACCGATTCCCGAGCCTGCACAAGCATTTCCCGCCAACGTATTCGAGGCAGTCACATAAGGATAGGTCCCGTGATCCAAGTCCAACAGGGCTCCTTGCGCCCCTTCAAATAGGACATGCTTCCCTTTTTGAATTTCTTCATGAAGGGTGAGCGAAGTATTTTTCACATATCTTTCAAGTCGATTTTTATATTGAAGATATTCATCAAAAATTTCTGAAAACTCAAAACCTTTCTCCCCTAGCACTTGTGTCAAATAGATATTTTTCTGGACGAGATTGGCTTCTAACTTCTCCCGAAATATTTTTTCATCGACGAGATCCACCACTCGAATTCCGCACCGAACCACTTTATCCTCATAGGCAGGTCCGATCCCCCTTCCGGTGGTGCCTATCTTGAAAAATCTTTCTCTGGCAACATCAATCCTCCGGTGATAGGGGAGAATGAGGTGAGTTTCTTCGCTGATCATTAACTGAGAGTCATCTTGGAAATACCCTCTCTTTTTAATCTCATCGATCTCCTCAATCAGCACGGCCGGGTCCAATACCACCCCATTGCCGATCACACATTTTTTGTCTTGGTAAAGGATACCAGAAGGGATGAGATGGACGACAAACTTTTCGCCCTTTAAAACGATCGTGTGGCCAGCATTATTTCCTCCTTGAAACCTCACCACAAGATCGGCATACTGGGTCAACAAGTCGACAATCTTTCCTTTCCCTTCATCTCCCCATTGAGCTCCGACGATGACAACATTGGCCATTTTAAATCAACCCTCCGATTTTTTAAAATGAGGGGATGAAAAAATCTTCATCCCCTACAATTGAATTTGTCGAACCGAGATGATATTCGGCAACCTCAAAATCTCGCCCAGCATCCCCGGGGGTAAGGGGGCATCCAGGTGAAGCAGCGAGATCGCATTGCCACCCATTCGATCACGTCCGAATTGCATCGTCGCAATATTGATATTTCTGCTCCCCAGAGCATTCCCAAGATTCCCAATCACCCCGGCCTTATCATAATTGTTCACTAACAGAACATATCCCTCCGGAATGGCCTCGATGAAAAAATCGTTAAGCTTCACAATCCGCAATTCTCTCCTTCCAAAGAGGGTTCCTGCGATATAATTCTGCTCCATCTTCGAACGGGCGGTGAGGGCAATTAAGCTCGTAAAATCTTCTGCTTTAGCACTGGTGGACTCAGTGATTTTTATTCCCCTTTCTTTTGCCACGACTGGGGCATTGACAAAGTTTACGGTCTCCCCGACAAAAGGGGTGAGGAGGCCTTTTAAAACCGAAATGGTGATCGGTTTTGTCCCGTATTCCACGACCTCGCCTTGATATTCGATCAGCACTTCTTCAATGGCGTAATTAGAGACTTGACCTAAAAAGCTCCCCAGTTTCTCCCCAAGCCGGAGATAGGGCCTTAAAAAAGGGAGGATAGCTGGGCTGACGGCCGGCATATTGACGGCATTGCGAGCCTCTCCCAAAGTTAAATAATCGACAATCTGCTGGGCAATAGCGATCGACACATTCTCCTGGGCTTCTCCTGTCGAAGCCCCCAGATGCGGGGTACTCACCACCTCTTCCAATTCCAAAAGAGGATTTCCAGTGGCAGGTTCTTTTTCAAAAACATCTAAGGCGGCTCCGGCCACCTTCCCTCCTTTAATGGCATCGTAAAGATCCTTCTCATTGATGATTCCCCCTCGAGCACAATTGATTAGAATAACCCCATCTTTCATCTTATCCAAGGTATTTTTGTCAATAAGATTTCGTGTCTCATCCGTTAAAGGGGTGTGGACCGTAATGAAATCAGACCGGCTCAGCAATTCATCGTAGGAGACCAGGTCAACTCCCTTCTTCTCCGCAACCTCTTTTGAAAGATAAGGGTCATAACCGATCACCTTCATCTTCAGTCCTCTCGCCCGATCGGCGACGATCGTCCCGATAACACCTATCCCAATCATTCCAAGGATCTTATTATAAAGCTCCACCCCCAAAAACCTTTTCTTTTCCCACCTGCCGGCTTTCATGGAAGCGGTGGCCTGGGGAATTTTCCTCGAAATAGAAAGGATCATGGCGATGGTGTGTTCGGCCGCGGCAATGGCATTTTCTTGGGGAGTATTCATCACCACGATCCCCTTCTTCGTCGCCGCTGAGAGATCCACATTATCTAACCCAATCCCTGCCCTTCCGATCACTCTCAAGCGTGCTCCGGCTTCGATAATGTCACCTTTTAATCTCGTCTCGCTTCGGATAATAATTCCATCATATTCCGGCAAAATTTTTTTCAACTCCTCTGGAGTAAGTCCAGGTTTCAGATCATACTTCAGACTTTTCGCCCCCCCTAATATCTCCAATCCTTTATTCGACAAAGGATCGCTGACTAAAACTTTTTTAATCTCCTCCATCTCCCCTCACCTCAAACGCTTGCGTATTCTCTTATTTCATCAAGACTTCTTCAGCTGCCTTCACCCCAGATCCCAGCTCAAAGGGGTAGCCCATTTCCTTTAAAAGCATCTCCAGAGCAGAAATGACCATGATCATATCCAGTCGTTCATAATATCCCAAATGGGCAATGCGAATAATCTTGCCCTTTGCTTGACCCTGACCTCCTGCTACGGTAATGCCGAACCTCTCAAAAAACAGATTCTTCAATTTTCCCCCTTGTATTCCCTCTGGAAGTTTGACGGCTGTAACAGCATTGCTCGGTGAATCCGAGGCATAGAGCTCAAGACCCAAAGCCTTCACGGCAACACGGGTCGCATCTGCCAGCTTTTCATGGCGTTGAAAAATTGCCTCCAGGCCCTCTTTTCGAATCAGATGGAGCGATTCTCTTAGACCAACGAATAAAGAGATGGCCGGGGTAAAGGAGTTCTGATTTTTCTGAGCAGACTTCAACTCCTTTTTGAAGTCAAAATAGAATTTGGGAAGGTTCGATCGCTCCACGAACTTCCATGCCTTATCATTCAAAGCGGCAAAGGCTATTCCCGGAGGAAGCATCAGCGCCTTTTGAGAACCGCTGATCAGCACATCGATGCCCCACTCATCCATCGGAATATTAAAGACGCCAATTCCTGTAATAGCATCGACCACGAGGACGGTTTCTTCGTGTTTTTTTACGATCTCTGCAATCTCTCGAATGGGATGCCTTGCTCCGGTTGAAGTTTCGCTGGCCTGAGTGTAAACCGCTCGAATAGCGGGATCTGATTTTAGAATTTTTTGAATCTGCCCCGGATCCACGGCTTTCCCCCATTCCACATCAATGGGAACAATCTCAATTCCATAAGCCTTGCAGATTTCTCCCCATCTCTCACCGAATTTTCCCCCACGAATCACCAGGGCCTTGTCCCCTTTGGAGAGGATGTTGGAGACCGCCCCTTCCATGGCACCCGTTCCAGAAGAGGTAAAAATCAATACCTCGTTTTTCGTCTGAAAAAGGTATTTTAATCCCTCTCGGATCTCTGCCAAGATTTTTTCAAACTCGGGTTCCCGGTGGTGCATGATGGGTTCTGCCATCTTGAGAAGCACCTCCGGTGGAAGCATGGTTGGTCCAGGTGAAAATAAATATTTCTTTTCCATTTTCATAGCCCCTTTCCGTTTAAAAAAGCCGTCTAATATTATTTTATATTTAACCCTATGTCAATACTTTCTCCACCCTTGCCCACCTTTATGGCAATCCTCTTTTCCCTCTTTTAGCTGGAAGGGATTGACTTTTAGAGAATTATTTTCTAATTTTAAAAAATCCTCCCTGGAGGGGAAGGCATATGGATCAATTGGCAACCAAAACCTTGGCTGAAATCTATCTCCGGCAAGGATACTTCCAGGAGGCCTTCGAAATTTTTAAAGCCCTTGCCGAGAAAGACCCCCAGGATATGGAGATCCAGAAGAGGCTGGAGGAGCTAAGAGAAAAGCTACATCCCCCGCCCGTCCGTCTCCCCTATCCTCACACGAAAGAGGACAAGATACATCATCTTGAGAAATGGCTCGAGAATATCCGAAAGCGGGGAAAAAATTAATGGAAACCACCTTCTATGAAACGAGAAAAAAAGTTGCTCGAGAGGTGATGGATTCCAATCAACTGGATGGAATTCTCTTTACCGGGCTTGAGAATATACGCTATTTATGTGGATTTACCGGGAGCGATGGAGCACATATCCTTACTAAAAGAGAGTCCTTTTTTCTCACAGATTCGCGATATTGGACCCAATCGGAGAAGGAAGTGATCGGCTCTCAGATCGTCCGTTACAATAAAAAACTGGAGGGGATTGCCTTTCACCTCGCAGACCTGAAACTGAAAAGGATCGGTTTCGAATCTCTTTCCCTCTCTTTTTCACTCCATCAATCCCTTATGAAGAAGATCACCAATGGGGTGGACTTTCTTCCCCTGGAGAATGAAATAAGAAATTTGAGGATCCTCAAAGATGATCAGGAACTCCTTTCGATGAAAAGTGCGATTGATATCTCCTCGAGGGCTTTTGAACACATTCTGGGGATAATGAAGGAAGGGGCGATTGAAAGAGACCTCGCTCTGGAGATGGAGTTCTTCATGAAAAAGAATGGGGCGGACGCCATGGGTTTTGATGTCATCCTTGCCTCTGGAAAGCGGTCCGCCCTTCCCCACGGAAAGGCAGGTGAGAAACGGCTTGAAAGAGGGGATTTGATCCTGATCGATTTCGGCTCCCGGTTTGATGGATATCACTCCGATCAGACGCGTACGGTCATCTGCGGAAATCCTTCCCCTGACCAAAAAAAGATCTACCAGATTGTGAAGGATGCCCACGACAGAGCAATTGAAAAAATTCGTCCCGGGATTCCTTTTCAGGAGATAGATGCAGCGGCGAGAAACTATATCCGGGATTGCGGGTATGATGAGTATTTCGGTCACGGAACCGGACACGGGATTGGCCTCGCCGTCCATGAAGAGCCTGTTGTAAATCGGGACAACAAAGAACCTGCTCAGGAAGGAATGGTCTTTACCATTGAACCAGGGATTTATCTGCCAGCCTCTGGAGGGATCCGGATCGAAGACATGGTTCGGGTAACTTCAAACGGAGCAGAGCTATTGACTTACCTTCCCAGAGAACTAAAAATAATTTAGGTTAAGGCTAAGGTTGAGGTTAACTTAAGAAACCAAAGAAACTAAATAAACAAGAAAAAACCTTGACAACTTCTGCCACTTTCTATTATTTTAATCTTGTCACAGGGCGGGCATAGCTCAGTTGGTAGAGCATCGGCTTCCCAAGCCGAGGGTCGCGGGTCCGAACCCCGT
>Ga0209164_1002394_pt1 | contig 20163 bp, 16 predicted proteins | sample MTBNYHSulfiMetaG_FD_187458 | JGI IMG/M metagenome (GOLD analysis project Ga0209164, IMG submission 187458) | Enrichment culture microbial communities from rom New York Harbor, USA that are MTBE-degrading - MTBE-NYH (New York Harbor Sulfidogenic)... | ecosystem: Environmental > Aquatic > Marine >...
GGGCACTACAATCAACTCCTATTCCAGCAGCAGCGTGACTGGTGATGTGAATGTCGGCGGCATGGCGGGAAAGAATAGCGGCACTACGAGCAACTCCTATTCCACCGGCAGCGTCACTGGCGATGTGAATGTTGGCGGCACGGTGGGAGATAATCCGGGCACTGTGAGCGACTCCTTCTGGGACATCGAAACCAGCGGACAAGCTAGTTCAGATGGAGGGACCGGCAAGACCACCGAGGAAATGATGGACTTCGACACTTTCGATGGCGTGGGGTGGGACATAACTACCGTTGACCCTGGCGAGACCAACACAGGCTACATCTGGAATATCGTTGACACTGTGACCTATCCCTTCCTGAGCTGGCAGCCCGTCGTTTAATACAACCAGTATCAAACCAGGACTACAGATCTCGTGTAGCCAGGCCCTGCGGCTGGCTGCGCAGAATCAAACCATCCCCACCGGATCGACATCTATAGTCCAGCCCCGCGGCAAAGTGAGCCGAGATAACATCCGAGTTGAGTCAGGGCCACGGAGGAAGAGTTGCCAGCGATACTTACCCCTGGCCCTCAAGGCAAAAGCAGGCACAGGACCAATTATATTGAAATCAACCATGCCCTCCCTTGCCTTTTCACCAAGAATTAGACGATACACCCTCTCTGCCTCACGGCGACATAGCTCTTCATTGGTGTGGCTGTAAACCAGTCGGACTAATTGGCTAAAAGGGGGATAATTGTATCGGCGGCGATAATCTATTTCCTTATAATAAAACCCGAGATAATCATGCCTGGCAGCAGCTTCAATAATGTAGTTATCGGGGGAGTAAGTCTGGATGATGACCTTTCCCACTTTAACCCCACGCCCCGCCCTGCCAGCTACCTGACACAGGAGCTGAAAAGTACGCTCGCTACTTCGGAAATCAGGAAAATTAAGGCCGGTATCGGCACTGATTATCCCGGCCAGGGTCACCTGAGGCAGGTCCAACCCTTTGGCTATCATCTGGGTGCCAATAAGCACATCTGCCTTGTGTTCACGAAAATTTCTTAGCAACTCCTCATGAGCATATCTCCTGGTAATCACATCCCTGTCCCAGCGAAGCAATCTTGCTTCAGGGAAGAAATGCCTTATCTCTTCCTCCACCCTCTGCGTGCCAATGCCCAGAAACCTGAGATTGCGCCGAGAACACCGGGAACATCTCTGAGGTACCATAATAGAATAACGACAGCGATGGCAAATCAGTCTTTTCTCCGCCGAATGGTAAGTAAGGGCTATGGAGCAGCGGGGGCATCGAAAGACAAAGCCACAGTTACGACATCGAACAAAGGTAGCTGTGCCCCGACGGTTAAGGAAAAGAACTATCTGCTCGCCCTGTGCCAAGGTTTCTTTCATGCCAGCTAATAAGGAACGGCTAAGCAAGCTTGTGTTTCCGGCTTTAAGTTCTTCCCTTAAATCCACTATTCCTACTTCGGGGAGAGGGGAATAACCACGAGGAGTAATTCTTTCCTTTAGCTCCACAAGCTGATATTCGTCTTGCTGTGCCTTATGGAAACTGCCGATATCCGGGGTAGCACTGCCCAGGATGACAACAGCATCACTGAGTTGAGCCAATCTAATGGCCACGTCGCGGGCATGATAGCGAGGCGACTTATCCTCTTGTTTGTATGTCCACTCATGCTCTTCATCGATAATGATAAGACCGAGGCTGGGCAGGGGCGCAAATAAGGCGCTCCTCGGTCCGATGACGACATCGCATTTTCCTTCCATTATCCATTGCCATTCGTCGAACTGCTCTCCCAGGGAAAGGCCACTGTGCAACACTGCCACACGCCCGGGAAAGCGATTAGCAAATCTCTCTACTGTTTGCTGGGTCAAAGCGATTTCCGGGATAAGGCAAATGCCTCGCTTACCGGCGGCAATAACCTGAGCTAATGCCCGCAGGTAAATCTCAGTTTTGCCGCTACCGGTCACGCCAAAAAGGAGAAAAACCGGTGGACTGCCAGATTGCCTCGCTTTCTTCACAATGACATCTTGGATCGATTCCCAAGCAGTTTGTTGAGACGAAGTGAGAACCGGAGGCGGAGAAGTTGTGAAGCTGAGTTGAGCTAAGGGGTCACGTCTTACCCTGAGCCTTTCCACTGAGACCAAATGACGACTCTCCAGGGCCTTGATAGTGGCAAGAGAGCAATTGAGACGTCCCCTTAGTTCGCTAATTGAAATAGGTTGAGTCTGCCCGGTCAGAAAATCTAAGAGTTCTGCCTGTTTATAAGCTCCGGACTTATCCAGGCGAGCTTTCTCCGATTCAATATCTTTTCTGTCAGCTATCAGCTTAATATAAGGAAGCGTTTTGGGCTTTACCCTTGCCTTTTCTAATTCCAGAGTTTTTGTAATTAGCTGACGGCCTAGCAACTGGTCGGCGATTTGCCTGGCTTTCCTTATGCCAATTGCCTCTTCCAGCTCAGGCAAGCTCATCGTCTTTTTTCCTCTCACAATATGAAGGATTTGCCTTTGCTCTGGTGTCAGGGGCAAATCTACTTGGGAATCTGTTAGCTGAAAGCAAGTAATAGCCCGCCTCTCAAATCCCGGAGGCAGCATTAAAGCCAAGGCATCGAAAGGGGAGGCAAAATAGTGATCGCTTATCCACTGGGCAAGCTTTATTTGTATCGGGGAAAGCAAATGAAAATCAGCAACGATGCCAGCTATTTCCTTAGTTTCTTCAACCGATGGTTCATCTGATAACCGGAGCACAATCCCCTGAATAACCCTGGAGCCAAAGGGCACCCATACTGCTTGCCCGGCACTAATATTGAGCCCTGGCGGTATGGCATAGCAAAAAGTTGACCGGCTCCCCGGTGAATTGACTGCCACCTCGGCGTAGTTCATTCAGAGGTATGTTCTTCTTCTTGAGGCGTGGCTTGCTCTTCCTGAGACACAACTTGCTCTTCCTGAGACACAACCTGCTCTTCTTGAGACACGGACTGCTCTTCTTGAGGCGTGGCTTGCTCTATTGCCCTCTCCCGCCTTTCTTTAAGTCGAGCCCGCTTAGCACTGAGCCTGCGCATATAGTAGAGCTTGGCTCGGCGCACCTTTCCATGCCTGAGTACCTCTACATTTTGCACCGAAGGGGATTGGAAAGGGAAAGTACGCTCCACTCCAATGCCGTAAGATACCCTCCTCACCGTAAAGCTTCCACCATCAACGCCCTTCCTCATTTTAATCACCACTCCCTGGAAGTGTTGCAGTCGCTCTTTATCCCCTTCCATAGCCTTCAAACTAACCTTGACTGTGTCACCCGGGGAAATTGGAGGAATGTTGGGGTTCATTTTGGGTCTAACAAATTCTCTAACATCCATTTCCTTTCCTCATCGCAGAGATTGCCCTTCTCCAAAAGATCAGGGCGTCGTTTCGCCGTTCGCAGGATAGCCTGACGGCGTCGCCATTGAGCAATTTCACCGTGATTTCCCGAAAGCAAAACCGAGGGCACTGACCAACCCTGATATACTTGAGGCCTAGTATATTGTGGATATTCTAAAAGCCCGTTGCTATGAGAATCACTGCCGGCGGAATCTTGTGAGCCAAGCACTCCTGGTATAAGTCTAACAATAGCATCCACCACAACCAGGGCAGCTAATTCCCCTCCACTAAGTACATAATCCCCGATACTGATTTCATCTGTAGCTAAGTGCTCACACACCCTCTCGTCTAAACCTTCGTAATGGCCACAAATTAACAAAAGATGAGGGTGGCGGACCAAATCCTGAGCAACAGCTTGAGAAAAAAGCCTGCCCTGAGGAGTGAGTAATATGATAGGCATCTCACTTACACCAAGTTGCTGTTTTACTGCCTCTGCTGCCTCAAAGATAGGCTCGGGCTTGAGCACCATGCCAGGTCCACCGCCGTAGGGATAGTCATCCACAGTATGATGTTTGTCATGGGTGTAGCCGCGAATATCATGAATCATTATGTTCACCAATCCCTGTTCCCGAGCACGCTTGATGATGCTCTGGTTGAGCGGAGAGGCAAACATTTCAGGGAAGAGACACAAAATATCAATATGCATGGATCCCCTCAATAAAACCCTTCAAAGTGCATATCTTACCACGCAGGCGGCGACAAAATAAAGTCTTGTGCTTACCCGTGACTTTGGCTCTCAGGGAGCAGTGCATCTATTGGGCTATATATAGCACCACTCTGTTCTCAATCTCCAAGACGAAATTTGTTCGAAAATTTTAAAAAAGCGCCAAAAGGTATTGACAAAATAAAGATAAGGTTTATAATAGAATTGTGGGGAAAAGTGGGGAAAAGGGGTAAAAGGTAGTGCACTATGACAGAAGGTGTGGAGTCAGAGGCATTGTCTGGCGTCTACGGGAATTATGGACACAGCCTTAATATACTGCGAGTGCTCCTTTTTTGCATGAAATACCCCAAACTGAAGTTCACCGCTGAGTGCATTGCAGTGAATCAAGGAATGGATAGAGTTGTATTGGAGAAAGAGATAGAGGGTCTAATTAGCCAAGGAATACTGGGCAGAAAAAGCGATGCAGGTATTACCTATTATTGCCTAAATAGGACGCAAAAGGAATTGACGGAATTAACTGAGGAATTTCTCAGAGATTGGCACTTACATGAGATTGGAGTAAGAGCTAGGAGCGGTTAATATGTTTTTTGGTGAGTATCTATATAAGGTTGACGAAAAGGGAAGAGTACCTCTGCCGCCAAAATTCAGGCGACAGATGAAGGAGGGCGTGATATTAGCCAAGGGGATGGGAGAGAAATGCATTGCCGCTTACCCTGTAGCTGAGTGGAAAAGATTGTCCGACAGCCTGACTGCCAAGGCGGTAACTCCAGCTAACTTGAGGAGGTTAAATCGCGCTATATTCGGCTCCGCCTTCGGTGCCTCACTTGATGGGCAAGGCAGGATAATATTGCCATTCTCTCTGCGCGAGCACGCCGGGATTGGTGATACAGCAATTGTTGTCGGTGCCAATAACTGTGTTGAACTCTGGAGCGAAGGTGAATGGCAGGCTGAGAAAAAATCGGCCGAAGAGCAGGCGTCAGAGATAATTGAGAGTTTTGGAGCATAGTAGGAGCATAGTGAATGATCGTAGCCATGTCCTTACCCGTCCACAAGCCTGTCCTGCTTGATGAAATTGTAGCAGGGCTACAGCCTCAGCGAGGAGGCTACTTCGTTGATTGCACTGTTGGTCTGGGGGGACACGCGGCAGCGATACTGGAAAAAATTTCAACCTCGGGAAGACTTTTAGGCATTGATGCCGACCCCGAAGCCATCAAATTAAGTCAAGATAAACTCAGTGACTATGGCGAAACAGTTACTTTAGTTAATGACAACTTTGTTAACCTTGAGGCTATATGCGGAAGATACCATTTTCATCCAGTTGATGGTATTCTTTTCGACCTTGGTGTTTCTTCTCTACAACTGGATACAGCCGAACGTGGCTTCAGCTTCCACCTCGATGCTCCCCTAAATATGAGGTTCGATCCCGGGCAAGAGTTGACCGCATCGGATATCGTTAACAGCTTCTCTGAGCAAGAGTTGGCTAAGCTCATAGAAAAATACGGTGAAGAGCGTCGTAGCCGACGGGTAGCGCGGTACATCGTTCAAAACCGCCCTATCGCCACCACCGTGGAGCTTGCCCGCTTGGTAGAGCAAGCTTTAGGCGGCAAGCGTGCCAGAATTCACCCTGCCACCAGAACCTTTATGGCACTTCGCATCGCGGTCAACAGCGAACTACAGAATCTGGAGCTGGCTCTCAAACAAACTATTAACCTCCTTCGACCGGGGGGGAGGTTAACAGTCATCAGTTATCATTCTCTGGAAGACCGTATAGTTAAACAATTCATGCGATATGCAGCCAGCAGCTGCCTATGCCCCCCGGGAACAGTAATATGTCGCTGTGGGCATAAGCCCACCTTGAAGCTCATTTCACGGAAGGTTATTAAACCTACCTCGTTGGAGATAGAATCCAACCCGCGCAGCCGTAGCGCCAAATTAAGGATAGCCGAGCGACTCGACTAGGCAGCATCCTCAGCAAAAAAGGAGGTGAACATGGCAAAGAAAATCATTTCAGCTATTGACGTGGGCACAACTAAAGTAGCCACCATCGTGGCTAATGTCAAAGCGGAAGACGACATTGAAGTCTTAGGAGTGGGAGTCGTTCCCAGTCGTGGCCTACATAAAGGTATCGTTGTTAATATGGATGAAGCCAGACAGTCTATTGCCGCATCAGTGAAGGAAGCTCAAAGAATTAGCGGCATACGCATAGATTCTGCCTATATCGGGGTTACCGGCAGGCATATAAGCAGCCTGAATAACCGGGGAGTAGTAGCTATCCCCCGAGATGATCGATTAGTGCGTACTCAGGACCTTAAACGGGTGCTATCTGCGGCTCGTAACATCGCCGTCGCTGAGGGAAAGAGGGTACTCCATGCCATCCCTCGCTCTTACGCCCTGGATGGACAGGAAGGAGTGAGACAGCCAGTAGGCATGCATGGGTCCAGGTTAGATGTAGAAACCCATATCGTCACTGCCTCAGTAACTTCGATACAAAACTTGGCTAAATGTGTCCGCAGCATTGGCGTTGATGTCGAAGACCTCATCCTCGAGCCTTTGGCTAGTGGAGAAGCAGCATTGACTCCTGAGGAAAGAGAATCAGGTGTTATCATGGCTGACATCGGGGGCGGAACTACGGATATAGCGGTATTTAAGAATGGTAGCATCTATCACACAGGTATCCTTCCAGTAGCCGGTTACCAGGTAACCAGCGACATCTCCATAGGCTTGGGCTTGCCTTTTAATATTGCGGAAAAGATGAAGAAAAGATATGGCAATGTCACACCTACTTTAGATATGGACCAAACAGCCCAAGTGGGTATTGAGAATGGTCATAGTGCCTCTTATAAAGACCTGTGCAATATTATCCGGGCTCGCATGGAGGAGTTGCTACAACTCATATTACTGGAGATGCCCACCAGCGATTATCGCACCATGGCGCCTTGTGGTTTGGTGCTCACCGGTGGCACATCCAATCTGTCCGGGCTTGACGAGTTAGGAGAGTCACTGTTGCGAATTCCGGTGCGCAAAGGCCGACCTTTGAGTACAGGTATCTATGGCATTTCCGATATCCTTAATGATCCGGCTTACGCTACTACCCTGGGACTTATCCTATGGCAGGTACGAGGCAAAGAAGGATCAACTTACAACGAAAAAAGGGCTGGCGCTTGGAGCAGCTTTATGAGTATCGTTAGAAAGCTGTTTCGTGCCTAACCTGTGAAAGGAGGTTTAGAATGGCAAAACAAATTTATACTCCAACTCCAGCGAAAATCAAAGCCATTGGCATTGGCGGCGGTGGTTGCAATGCCATTACTCGCATGGTCCGTGAAGAGATAAAGGGGGTTGACTTCATAGCCATGAATACCGATGGCCAGGCGCTGGCTCTGGCCGAGGCTCCCACCAGAATTCAACTGGGCGAAAAATTGACCAAGGGTCTGGGCGCCGGTGGCGACCATAGGATCGGAAGCAAAGCAGCCGAAGAAAGTTGCAGCATAATCGAAGACCTCATTCAGGGTGCTGATATGGTGTTTGTCGCCGCTGGTATGGGCGGTGGCACAGGCACAGGTGGCATTCCCGTAGTGGCTGAGGTGGCTAAGCAGAGTGGCGCTCTCACCATTGCAGTTGTGACCAAGCCCTTCACCTTTGAGGGAACGCATAGAGGTCAAGTAGCCGAGGAAGGGCTGGTTGAGCTCTCGGACAAGGTTGATACACTTATCATCATACCTAATGACCGCCTTCTTCAGCTCTGCGATGCCAAGACGAGTGTGGAAAACGCCTTCAGGCTAGCAGATGATGCTCTTCTGTTGGGAGTTCAGGCTATCTCAGAAGTAGTTACCGTCCCGGGACTGATCAACCTGGACTTCGCCGATATTAAATCGGTAATGAGAGACGCTGGCCCAGCTTGGATGTCTGTGGGTAAATCCAGCGGACAAAGTCGCGCTGCTGAAGCGGCTAAGGCTGCTCTGGCTAGCCCCTTGCTCGACGTATCCGTAGACGGAGCTATGGGGGTGCTGTTCAATATTACTGGTGGCCCAAGTCTCACTCTGTTTGAGTGTAATGAGGCTGCCCAAGTAATCAGCCAAGCAGTGGACCCCGGTGCCAACATAGTTTTTGGGGTGGTGTTTGACCCCAAGATGGATAGCGAGGTTCGAATTACCGTTATCGCCACTGGCTTCGCTAGGCAACAAGGCAAGGGAATATACAGCGCCGAGGAGCTTCGTCGCCTGATAAAAGGCAGCAGTGATGTTCTCGACGTACCCTCTTTCTTACGCCGTGCCCAGCATTTCCCTGCCTCCAATCTGGATAGTGGCTCCAAAACTCCCGCACCGGTTACTCCAGAGCCACACAAAATGTCTCGACAGTAAACCTAAGCCTCATTAGGTATTAGGGGAAAAGGGTAGCGCGAGCTACCCCTTTCCCCCACGATGCTGTAACAAATTCCCCTCAGCACTCAGAGCTCTAAGTGCTGGGTTGCATTATTTTTATAATTGTGGCATAATGATTGATTAGACCTTTAAATCAGTCCAGTGAGGCTGGTAAGGGGAATTATGCTTAAGCATACCGCAATAGAAGCACCAGTTGAGACCTCTTGCCAGTTTGAAGGCAGGAGGTTTTTTAATGCCTGAAAAGGTTCTCCTGACCTCAAGGGAGATAGGGCGGGCGCTAGCTCGCATTGCTCACGAGATTGTAGAAAAGAATAAGGGTGCAGAAGATGTTGTGCTCGTAGGCATGCGAACTCGGGGAGTGCCTTTAGCCAAGCGCATAGCTGAAATAATCGAAGGTTTCGAAGGAACCCCGATCCCCGTGGGCACTCTGGATATTGGCCTTTATCGCGATGACATTTCACCTTCGGAATTAAATCCAGCGAACCAGAGCCACACTGATATCCCCACTAGTATTGCGGATAGGCGAGTAATCCTAGTTGACGATGTTCTCTATACTGGACGAAGTATTCGTGCCGCTATGGATGCCTTGATGGACATGGGACGTCCGAGCTCCATTCAATTAGCTGTACTTATCGACCGTGGCCATCGAGAGCTTCCCATCCGGGCCGATTATGTCGGTAAAAATATACCAAGCTCTCAAGATGAGGAGATACAGGTCCAACTTGAGGAAATTGATGGTGTAGATGAGGTGGTAATCGGGAGTCTAGCCAACAGACAGCTAATTAGAGGAAATTGAGGGGGGAGACATCGTGAATCTGGCAAATAGAGATCTGGTGACCATAGATGATTTGTCCAACGGGGAAATCGAAGCGCTGTTTTCTCTGGCAGACGAGATGGCAAACTCCCCTAATAAGCAGTCTGGATTATGCCAAGGGAAAATCATGGCCAGCTTGTTTTTTGAGCCAAGCACCAGAACAAGGCTTTCTTTTGAAGCTGGGATGCTCAGGCTTGGGGGGCGTGTCATAAGTGCAGTCGACATAGGGGCAAGCTCCCTGGCCAAAGGCGAAAGCATTGCTGATATGGCGAAAGTGGTCGGGAGCTATGCCGATATAATTGTTATCAGGCATCCCTGGGAAGGAGCAGCCAAGGTGGTTGCCGACTACGCTGGCATCCCAGTGATAAATGCTGGCGACGGGAGCCATGAACATCCCACCCAAACCTTGTGCGACCTCTACACTATTAGAAAAGAAAGGCAGACCATTAAGGGACTCAGAATTGCTCTCTGGGGAGACTTGAAACACGGACGAACAGTACATTCCCTGATCTATGCCTTAGCTAGATTTGGGGCCACTATTCTTTTCTGTCCCGGCCCGGGGCTTGAGATGCCAGAGCATGTCCTCAGGAGACTAAGCACAGAATATAGAGGTGAGTTGAAAAGATGCAGGGATCTGAACCAGGATCTTGAAACGAGGCTCTTCCCTATCGATGCCATATACATGACCCCAGATAGCCCACATCAACTTGCCATGCTGCCTGGCATAAGTATCCGAGTGGAACTGAAGGCGGGGGTTGACGCCCTATATGTCACCAGGCTTCAAAAGGAAAGGCAAGCGCCCACGGTGGAGGAACAGGAGTTGAAAACAGGCTACCCTGTGGTAGATAAAAAATTCCTTAAAGGAAAAGAGTTTAAGAAAACACTTGTTATGCATCCGCTACCCCGTGTTGATGAGTTGACCCATGAGGTGGATGCTGACCCCAGGAGCATGTATTTCAAGCAGGCAGCCTATGGGATGCCTGTCAGAATGGCGCTCATAGCCCTCTTATTGGGTACTAAAGAAATCACAATTCCTGAAGAAGAGGATTCCTTTGTCCGGAAGATAGATTATCCAATTTACAAGCGAGATTCCGGGGTTAAGTGCCCTAATGTACACTGTGTCTCAAACCAGGAAACAGAAATAAAATACATAAAGCCTGAGTTCAAAATAGTGAGTCGCGAGCCTTTAACGTTGCGGTGTATCTACTGCGACCATGATCTTCACCCTCAATATATCGCCAGTTCAGATTGGCATGAGGGAAAGTTGGAGAGCAAGAAATATCACAGCGCTGATAGCCACTGGGCTCGGAAGATTAACCCAGAGAATCTGATTATCTTTGCTTCGGAAGAGGAAGCTCAGGCCCAGCAGTTTAAGCCTAGCAGCTATGCCAGATAATGAATAAAGAGGCTATCTTTCTGCTTATCCGTGGCGGCCATATAATTGACCCCAGCCAGGGCATAGACCGGGTTGGTGACCTGCTTATTGCCGAGGGCAAGATTGTGCACATCGGGGGCAGTATCTCTCTGAGCCCTTCACCTTCTGTCATTCTGAGCAAAGCGAAGAATCTTGATGCCACGGGACTAGTCATCTGCCCCGGCTTTATAGACCTCCACTGTCACCTCCGGGAGCCAGGTTTTGAGGATAAGGAAACAATCGCCACGGGGACAAAAGCAGCCGCCATAGGTGGTTTCACCACTGTATGTTGTATGGCAAATACAGAGCCCCCTCTGGATACTCCGGCTGCTGTAGCTCGGGTAAAACAGAAAGCAAGCAAGGATAGCCTGGTTGCCGTTCTTCCCATAGGCTGTATCACTAAAGGTAGAAAAGGCGAGGAATTAACCGATATGGGCGAACTGACTGAAGCCGGAGTAGTTGCTTTTAGCGATGATGGCAACCCAGTGGCAAGCTCACAGCTTATGCGTCGTGCTCTGGAGTATAGTCGAGACCTGGGCTTGCCAATCATTGACCATTGTGAGGATAAAACTCTGAGTGACAAGGGAATCATAAACGAAGGTCAGATATCCACCAAGTTGGGACTAAAAGGAATTCCTGCAGCTGCCGAAGAGATTATGGTAGCCCGGGACCTGACTCTGGCAAAGCAGACCAAGGCCAGACTTCACATTGCCCATGTCAGCACCAAAGGCTCTGTGGAGCTTATTCGCCGTGCCAAGGAAGAAGGGATTTCAGCAACCGCCGAGGTCACACCTCACCACCTGACCTTAACCGAGGAAAGGATTATAGGTAAAGCTTCAAATGGATCCTTTGACACCAATGCCAAGGTAAATCCACCCCTGCGCACCAAAGAGGATGTCCAAGCCTTAATTAAGGGACTTAAAGACGGGGTAATCGACGCTATCGCCACTGACCATGCACCGTACACCCTGGCAGACAAAAACTGTGGGCTAGAGCTGGCTGCTTTTGGCATCAGTGGCTTTGAAACCGCTTTCGGCTGTCTCATGGACTTGGTGCACCAAGGGAAAATAAGCCTTACCCGGCTGATTTCCAAGCTCACTTATGAGCCAGCGAAAGTCATCGGTAGAAATGGTGAACTAGGCACCTTAGAGGCAGGCGCTCCGGCCAACATAACAATATTCGACCTCGAGCGAGAATGGGTAGTAAACAGCAGCAACTTCGCCTCCAAGGGGAAAAATACTCCTTACGATGGCGACAAGTTTACAGGCAAGGTGATGGCAACTATAACAAATGGCAGGATAGTTTATATAGATGATTCCCTATCCTGTCCTGCCCTCTCCTTGGAGGAGAGAGGGAGAGGGCGTGGGTAAGGGTGAAGTAAAGGATTCTATGGCTAGGAAAACGATTTTAGTTCTCGAAGATGGCTCGGTTTATGAAGGCCGTTCCTTTGGTGCCGAGACCACTGCCTATGGTGAAGTAGTCTTCGACACCAGCATGACCGGTTATCAGGAAATGCTTACTGACCCGTCCTTCGCCGGCCAAATCCTAGTCCCTACCTATCCCTTGATTGGCAACTACGGCATCAACGAATCCGATTTTGAATCCAAGCAAATTCAGGTCAGGGGCTTGGCTGTTCGGGAATATTGCTCCCAGCCCAGCCACTGGCAGAGCACCCGTACTTTGCACGAATTTCTGCTGGCTTATGGCATCCCTGGCATCTGTGGCATAGATACCCGTGCCTTGACTCGTCACTTGCGCATTGAAGGAGCCATGATGGGAATGGTCACTTCGGAAATGACAGTTGAGGAGGCATTAGGAGAGCTAAAAATCTTGCCCAGATATGATGTTACTGATTTTGTTCGTCAGGTTAGCACCGAAAAATCTTATGAATGGCTATCCAGCAAGAACGATGACCAACCACTGTCATTGCGAGCGCAGCGAAGCAATCTCAATATTGTAGTAATTGATTTGGGCTTGAAATACAACATACTGCGCCTCCTGAGTCAACTGGGCTGCCAGACAACAGCTATCCCGTGCACCACTCCAGCAGAAGACATCTTAGCCTTAAACCCCGATGGCATTGTCTTATCACCCGGCCCGAGCAATCCTGCTCTACTTGAAAATATAACGGATACGGTAAGAGAGCTTATCGGCCGAAAGCCCATAATGGGCATCTGCCTGGGACATCAACTCATAGGCAAAGCTTTAGGAGCCAAGACATTTAAGCTCAAGTTTGGGCACCGGGGCGGCAACCATCCTGTGCGGGATTTAGCTACTGGCAGAGTCTATATCACCGCTCAGAACCATGGCTATGCCCTGGACGCCGATACTTTGAAAGGGGGGCTTGAGGTCAGCCACACAAATTTAAACGATGGCACCATGGAGGGTCTTTGCCACAGGGACCTTCCCATCCTGTCCATTCAATACCACTCGGAAGCCTCCCCCGGCCCACTGGACAATATGTACCTATTTGAGAGATTTCTGGAGATGGTGAAAGGCTAAAATAGAAAAGAGATGACATGTCCAAAATATCGAAAGTCTTAGTGATTGGCTCGGGACCGATAATCATCGGGCAGGCGGCGGAGTTCGATTATTCCGGGACTCAGGCATGCCGGGCTCTACGAGAAGAAGGAGTAACCACCGTTCTAGTGAACTCGAACCCGGCCACCATCATGACCGACGAGGGCATTGCTGACATCGTTTATATCGAGCCGCTCACCGTGGAAGTCCTGGCCCGCATAATCGAGAGGGAGCGCCCCGATGGGCTATTGCCCACCCTCGGAGGGCAGACGGGGCTCAATTTGGCAGTGGAATTAGCTGATGCCGGCATACTCGACAGGTATAATGTGCGGCCTCTGGGCACACCTATAGAAACAATAAAGAAAGCCGAGGAAAGGTCTCTATTTAAGCAGCTTCTCGTTGGCATCGGGGAGCCTGTGCCCACGAGCGCCACGGTGAAGTCGGTGAAGGAGGCGAAAGAACTGGCAAACTCCATTGGTTTACCTCTTATTATCCGCCCTTCCTATACCCTCGGAGGCACTGGCGGCGGCATCGCCCATACTATGAAAGAGCTTGAACAGATGGTTGCCAATGGCCTGGATTCCAGCATGAGCCACGAGGTCCTGGTGGAGCAATGCGTCTTAGGCTGGAAGGAAATTGAGTACGAAGTCATGCGGGATGCTGCCGACAACTGCATCGCTATCTGTTGCATGGAGAACATTGATCCTATGGGCGTGCATACCGGGGATAGCATTGTAGTAGCTCCCAGCCAGACTCTCAACGATAAAGAATACCAGATGCTCAGGTCAGCCAGTTTGAGAATCATAAGAGCGCTGAAAATCGAGGGGGGCTGTAATATACAATTTGCCTTGACGCCCAGTCCAATAGTGGCGGAGAAATGGGCTCCGGACCAGAAGGGAGTCGCCAAAAGCGAATACCATGTAATTGAAGTCAATCCACGTGTCAGCCGCAGCTCGGCTTTAGCCAGTAAAGCCACTGGCTATCCTATTGCTCGAGTGGCTGCCAAAATAGCCATAGGCAAGAGGCTCGATGAGATACCCAATAAGGTTACGGGCAAGACGTCGGCCTGTTTCGAGCCAGCCATAGATTACTGCGTAGTCAAGATTCCTAGATGGCCCTTTGATAAATTTGCTTCGGGTGACCGAAAGATCGGCAGCCAGATGAAAGCCACTGGTGAGGTAATGGCCATTGACAGGGGTTTTGAGGCTGCTCTACAAAAGGCAGTGCGCTCCCTGGAATTCAGCAAACGCACCCTGCTTTGGGAAGACCCCAGTTGGAGTAAAGGGAAGGGGCTTAATTCCTACCCGCTTCACCCTAACGACTTAAGACTATGGGCGATTATGGCGGCGCTGCGCAGGGAAGCCACGCCCGAAGAACTTTCCCACGTCACTGGGATAGACCCCTGGTTTATTTATAAGTTCCAGAATATTGTGGACATGGAGAGGAGGCTTCTTTCCGAACCGTTGAGACCGGAGCTTTTATGGGAGGCGAAGAGGCTCGGTTTTTCCGATGAGCAAGTGGGCACTTTGGCTGATAGATTGCCGGAGCAGGTAAGACAGGCTCGCCACCAATGGCAAATCCGCCCGGTTTACAAGATGGTAGATACCTGCGCTGCCGAATTTGATGCTGAGACCCCCTATTTCTACAGCACTTATGAGAAAGAGAATGAAGCCAAACCGTTGTCAGAAAAGAAAGCCGTGGTCATCAGCAGTGGGCCTATACGCATCGGGCAAGGCATTGAGTTTGACTACTGCTGCGTCCATTCAGCATGGGCGCTTCAAGAGGCAGGAATCAAGAGCATTTTGGTCAATTCTAATCCCGAAACAGTCTCCACCGATTTTGACACTAGTGATCGCCTTTACTTCGAAGCGTTAGATGAGGAAAGCATCCGAGATATACTTGAGAATGAGAGTAATAATGGCTCCGCTCCAGCATCTATCGTCCAGCTCGGTGGACAAACACCCATTAATTTGGTTGGGCTCTTAGCTCGCAACAATTTGCCGATACTCGGCTCGAGTGCCGAAGCTATAGACATCGCTGAAGACCGTCATCGTTTTGAAGATTTCCTGGACAGATTAGGTATTCCTCAGCCGCCGGGGGCTGGAGTGAAATCCATCGAAGAGGCGCTAAATGTAGCCAGGAACTTAGGCTATCCGGTCTTAGTGCGCCCTAGCTACGTCCTGGGGGGCCGGGCTATGGAAATAGTATACAACGAACCTGAGTTAATCCGCTACCTGACACTAGCTCTGGAGATGGATAGCCAGCATCCTGTGCTCATTGATAAATATTTCTATGGTAAAGAAGTCGAGGTAGATGCCATTTGCGACGGGGAAAAGGTTCTTATTCCTGGCGTGATGGAGCATATTGAAAGAGCTGGCGTACATAGCGGTGACGCCTTATCTATATACCCGGGAATCAATCTCACTCAAGACGAAGTAAATGCCATGGTGGATTACACCACCAGAATCGGACTGGCTCTGGGAATTAAAGGGTTGATGAACGTCCAGATGGTAATCATGAGGGAAAATGGTCGCTCAACGGTATATGTTTTTGAGGTAAATCCCCGCGCCAGCCGCACCGTGCCTTTTATCTCCAAGGTAACCGGCGTGCCCATGGTAAGAATTGCCACTAAGGTCATGGCCGGGATTAGCCTCAGGGAGCAAGGCTATGAAGGTGGCCTACGGAGGAGACAAAATTTGGTAGGTATAAAGGCTCCTGTTTTCTCAATGTCCAAATTGACCGGAGTAGATAGCTACCTTGGTCCTGAGATGAAATCCACAGGCGAGGTTATGGGGATTGATTACAGCTTTGAGGCAGCCTTAATTAAGGCACTTTTAGCTGCTGGATTGATGCTGCCTCAAGGAGGTAGTCTGCTACTTAGCATTGCAGACAAGGATAAAGATGAAGCCTCGCCTCTAATTAAACAATTGCATTCCCTTCACCATGAGCTCTACGCCACGGAGGGGACCGCAGAGATGATTGAGTCTATGGGGCTCCCGGTAAAACTGGTGACCAAGAAGCTAAGCGAGGGGCACCCTAACGTTATTGATGTTATTCAAGATAATTCTGTGAGCGGAGTGATTAATACTATCACTGGAGGGCGCATCCCGCTAAAAGACGGGTTAGATATCAGGCGTGCCGCGGCAGAAAAAAGGATACCATGCTTCACCTCATTAGATACTGCCCGGGTAGCTATAGGAGCGCTGGCAGATAGTAGCCAAATCTTTAACGTTCAACCACTCAGGGAGTATCTAAAGAGGAAAAATAACGCAAAATGACCGGACAAAATTAGAGCAAAGAGCAAAATGGGAAATGCAAAGAAACAAACCTTGTGCTCCGTAGCTTCTAATGTGGAGGTCATGCCCGGCGTACACCTCATGTGGATTGAGGCACCCAATATAGCTTGTTCAGTACTGCCAGGGCAATTCATCACAGTGCGGTGTGGGGATTTTACATTACGTCGCCCTTTCAGCGTCCATAAAGTTTCGTCCCGAGAGATTGCCCTCCTGTTCAAGGTAACGGGCAACGGCACTTTCTGGCTGTCACAGCGACAGAAACGTGACAGGATAGATATTCTGGGCCCTTTAGGCAAGGGTTTTAGTATCAAGCCAGCAGCAAGGAGCTTACTGCTGGTAGCTGGGGGAATTGGCATCGCTCCGCTCATTTTCTTGATGCAGTGTGTTTCGTCACAGCACCAGGTAACTTTAATTCATGGGGCAAGCACTGCTGCTCAGCTGTATCCTTTTTCTTCTGCTGGCAAGAGGCGAAGCAAACTCTCGCCTTTACCAAAAGGAGTCCAATTTATTCCCGTCACCGAGGACGGCAGTATGGGCAAGAAGGGCATGGCCACGGATATTCTGACTGATTTCTTAGAATGGGCTGACCAAGTGTATTCCTGTGGTCCACCGGATATGTATAAGGCGATGGCAGAGATGTCACGGCGAGCGAAGCAAAGTAATCTCAAACTGAGCAAATGTCAGGTTTCCCTTGAGGTGAGGATTGGGTGCGGTTTCGGAGCTTGCTATGGCTGCACTATAAATACCAAGAAAGGCTTAAAACAGGTATGCCGTGATGGGCCTGTATTTGAGTTAAACGATATCATATGGCAGGAGGTAAGGATATGACTGTAGTCACTAAAGATATTGCCCTTCAATCAAAAGGTAATTGCGATATTATCGATATAACCTCTCAAGTGGCAAAGAATGTCGAGGAATCTGGGGTTAATAGCGGAATAGTCACCTTGTTTATAGTCGGTTCAACGGCGGGGATAACCACCATAGAGTACGAACCAAATCTAGTTTCCGATTTTAAGAATATGTGGGATAGGGTGATACCCCAGCATATTCCTTATGAGCATAATAAAACTTGGGGGGATGGGAACGGCCATTCCCATGTGCGTGCTTCCACACTTGGAGCTTCACTAATAATACCTTTTGTGAATAAGCGGTTAACTCTGGGCACCTGGCAGCAGATAGTTTTGGTAGATTTTGATAACCGCTCTAGGTCCAGAAAGATTGCTATTCAGGTATTGGGTGAGTAAGCAAAATTATAGGATCAGGTTTTCATTATCATAAACTTAATAGGCGGAGGCGACGCAGCAACAATCTGATTGCGCATCCTTATGGACTATTAATTCTTTCCTATTCGACTGCCCAAATGTCTTGCTTCTTCCTTTCCTGAGTTGTCAGTAGGAATGAAAACTGCTAGATTTATGACAATGTCTTACCGTCGCATAGTGGCTAAATTCGGCACAAGCCTCCTTACCTCGGGGGCTGACCATCTCGACTTGCAAGTTATGTCAAGTTTAGTGGAGCAGGTAGCCCGACTCCACAGCCAGGGAAATGAGATAGTAATAATCTCTTCCGGGGCTATTGCCTCGGGAAGACAGAAGCTTAAAAAAGTTCCAGAACGTAAGAACACTCCTTTTAAACAGGTCCTGGCTTCGGTGGGCCAAAGCCACCTCATGTATACCTATGAACAACTTTTCAGCCAGTATGATATAACCGTAGCCCAGGCATTGCTCACGAAGGAAGACCTCTGTGACCGCAGTGGCTATCTTAATGCCCGTAATACCTTGCTGGCCCTTATCGAGCTGGGCATAATCTGTATTGTCAACGAGAATGACGTTGTTGCCATTGACGAGATTGAAGGGCTCAAATTCGGGGATAACGATAATCTTTCCGCCATGGTGGCTAACCTGGTTGATGCTGACCTTCTAGCACTGCTCACCGGCATCGGAGGCTTATACACTGCCGACCCATGTTACAATCCTCAGGCTCAACTTATTCGCCGGGTGGACAAGATTGACGCCGAAATCGAACGCATGGCTAGTGATACTGCTGGTCGCCAGGGGATTGGCGGCATGGCAACCAAGATTGAGGCAGCCAGGCTAGCCACCTCTTCAGGTGTAAACGTAGTCATCGCTGACGGGCGGGAAACTGACATACTGGTGAAGATTAGCCAGGGAGAAGACACAGGCACTTTCTTTCCTGCACAGGTGAACAAAATGGAGAGCAAAAAGAGGTGGATGCTCAGCGGGCTGGCTTCCAAAGGCAAGGTCACGGTGGATAAAGGCGCTGTCTTGGCCCTCACGGAGCACAATAAGAGCCTGCTCCCTGCAGGGATTATGAAGGCGGAGGGCGAGTTTCAGCGCGGCGATATTGTGGATATCCTGGACGAGCAGGGCAAACACATTGGCTGTGGCATTTCCAACTATAGCTCCTCTGATTTAGCTATCATCGAAGGGAAACATTCCAATGAAATCTTCAGCCTCCTCGGCTACGATTATGGCGACGAAGCGATTCATAGGAATAATATGGTGATATTGTGAACGGTGTGAAGAGTAAGAAGTAACTGCAAGAGAATGCTTATGGACAGTTGAAACAGAGAACCGAAAGGAATTTTTAAAAGGAGGCGTGGAAGCATCATTACTATGAAATCAGCCATAAGAGAACTGGAGGAAAAGGGAAATGCTGCTAAGGCAGCTTCGAGGAAGCTGGCTTTCCTTTCTACCGAAATTAAGAATAAGGCTTTGGTCAATATTGCTGAATCCATTATTGACAAGCAGGATGAAATCCTAGCTGCCAACAAGATTGATTATCAAGAGGCTAAGGCTTCAGGGATGGGCAAGGCCATGCTGGACAGGCTAATGCTATCGCCCGCCCGACTTGAAGGCATAGCCCAAGACACAAAAACGGTGGCTGCCTTGCCTGACCCCGTAGGCGAGGTGATTGACATGCGCACCTTGCCCAATGGTTTACAGATAAACAGGAGGCGAGTCCCCCTAGGAGTTATCGGTGCGATATATGAGAGCCGCCCCAATGTTACCATAGACATATCAAGCCTGTGCCTTAAATCAGGCAATGCGGTCATCCTTCGGGGTGGCAAGGAAGCCATAAACTCCAACACTGCCTTAGCCAGGGTGGCCCAGGAGGCCTGCAACCAGGCTGGCGTGCCTCAGGGAACAATCCAACTTATTGAGTCCACAGAACGGACTTTAGTGAACCAAATGCTCAAGATGAAGGGAATAATTGACCTGATGATTCCCCGTGGCGGTGCTGGCTTGATAAAGCTCGTCTCGGAAAATGCCGCTATGCCCGTACTTACCGGCGGCATCGGTGTTTGCCATACCTACGTGGACAAGAGTGCTGACCTGAATAAGGCGGTAGCCATTGCCTACAATGCCAAAGTCCAGCGTCCCACCGTGTGCAACGCGCTGGATTGCATCCTAGTCCATAATCAGATTGCTCAAGATTACCTGCCTGCTATTGCCAAGGAGTGGGCTAAAGCCGGGGTGGAAATGCACTGCGATGAGCGAGCCATGGCTATACTTAAGCCCATTCCATCCCTGAAGCTAATCCCGGCAACGGAAGAGGACTGGGGGAAGGAATACCTATCGCTAAGAGCGGCTATTAAGGTGGTCGACTCCCTGGACGAAGCCCTGGAGCATATTGAGAAATACGG
>Ga0209164_1002395_pt1 | contig 20159 bp, 22 predicted proteins | sample MTBNYHSulfiMetaG_FD_187458 | JGI IMG/M metagenome (GOLD analysis project Ga0209164, IMG submission 187458) | Enrichment culture microbial communities from rom New York Harbor, USA that are MTBE-degrading - MTBE-NYH (New York Harbor Sulfidogenic)... | ecosystem: Environmental > Aquatic > Marine >...
TACAACGAAACCGCGCATCCGTTCATCTGGACCAAAGCGAATGTCAAACCAACAAGCCCAAAACATACATACTCTGATTTATGCAAGTAGGTACTAGTGATAATAAACCTAAGTTTGTATACGTTGGGAAAGCGGTAGAAATAGGCTATGAGCTTGGGAAAAAGAAATATATGCCTAATGATAAGAATGATCTACTAATCATGAAGGAAAAGAGTGAAGTTCTATTTGAAGAGTTGTTTCAAACAGTGAATGGGGGTGAATGTGGATGGATATCTAGTAATATGATTGAGTATAAAAGGATAGATGCACCATATTTATTGAATATTATAGCAAGAGATAAGTTAAAAGAGGAACATAGTCAAACGGTATCATTAGGCGAATTATATAGTATTAGCGAGCAGTATGTGGCAGTAAGTGCCGAAAAAGAGTATAGATACCTTGAGATACCAGATTTATCTGACAATACAGCCATGATTAGCAATATAAGGACTTTGAAAGGTTCAGAAATATTGTCATCAAGAATGCAGTCTGTGCGAGGTGGCGATATCTTGTTCTCAAGAATTAATCCAAGGAAGAGTAGGGTTACTCTTGTTCCTAATGAAATGGGGCTAGTATTAACATCTGGTGAAATCTACGTGTTACAATACAAGGAGAATAATTATATAAGTTATGATAATAGGTATTGTGTGATCCCGTTGTTGCAGTCTAAGATGGTAAAAGATCAGTTGGTGCGGCTTTCAACGGGTTCCTCATCATCACGAGCAAGAATACCGCAAGATGAGCTACTTACTGATGTATATGTTCAGATACCAAGCAGAGAAGTACAATGTAAGCTTAGCAATAATGTGGTAAATATGACTGAAAAGTACTGGTTACAGGCGCAGGATGTATTGAGTAAATACATAGAGAACCAAATACTTCTTGGTGGAGAAGAAGAGACAAAACATATTCGATCCATATAAAAGTGACACTTTTTAGGAGTGATCGATGGCGAAACGCACCTTCAGGATTTTCCGCTTCAACCCGGAAACGGATGAGAAGCCGACATACAAAACCTACGAAGTCGAGTGCGAACCAGCCTGGACGATTCTCGACGCCTTGAACGAGATCAAGTGGTTCCAGGATGGCACTCTCAGCTACAGAAGGTCCTGCCGTCACGGCATCTGTGGCTCCTGTGCAATGATGGTAAACGGTCTGAACAACCTCGCCTGCGAATTGCAGATCGCAAGCCTGAAAAAGGACCCCATCATCATCGACCCCCTGCCGGGATTCGAGATTTACAAAGACCTGGCAGTCAACATGGACCCCTTCTACGAGGCACTGAAGCGGGTGAAACCCTGGCTGATCAACAACGATCCGGCACCGAGCCGTGAACGTATCCAGTCACCGGAAGAATTCGCCTTGATGGGCAATTCCATCGCCTGCATCCTCTGCGCCGCCTGCACCAGCTCCTGCCCGAGCTACTGGACCGACGGCGAGTACCTCGGCCCGGCGGCACTGCTGAAGGCATTCCGGTACACCTTTGATACACGAGATCACGGCCTCGACCAGCGAATCGACGCCCTCGACAACAAGCATGGGCTCTGGCGTTGCCACAAGATCACAAACTGCTTCACAGCCTGCCCGAAAAACCTCAACCCGACTGAAGCGATCTCGAAATTGCAGCGGCGGATTGTGGAGGAGAAGCTGTAGTCGGAAAGTTGTGAGATGTGCTTTAGTGGACGTCCGCCGGTCTTTGCGATTGGCGGACGTTCTGTATACTCCCTTCCTGGTCGAACTGCACCATGTCGCCGCGACGGAACCTCTGACCATCGAGCACGGCATCCCGTGCCAGCCAGGCGAGGGCCAGCCTGCCATCGGGATGAAAACGGGTTTCAGCTTTTTGTCGGACCGCACGCCAGAAAGTCGCTTTTCGGACCAGCAATCCCTGGATTTCCGTGTCCTCGAACAACCAGACGGTTTTTACTCCACCGTCGGGGTGAAAGGTGGTCATCCAGTTGTGGCCGAGCCCACGACAGGGGAGCGAGTCAAGCCAGGTGTTTTCGGCGAGGAATACATATTTCGGAGTTACCCCATCCTCGAGAAAATGGATCATCGAACGGGCCGGGATGATCCATTTCAACAGGGTATCCGGTTCGGCGAGGTCGACACGGTACAAAAGACCGTTCTCACGGTATCGAGCCTCCTGGCAGGTGTACCCGAGGATGTCAACAGGCGGGTCGAATGTCTCGATACGGACTTTTTCCCCGCTCAGGAGTTGCGCGGGTAGTAGAAGGAGCAGTCCGAAAAGGATAAACCCTGCATGTGGACGGTTCAATGTGCATTCCCTCCAGTCTTCCTGACCTTACTAAGCCCCCACTCCTTTAACTCCGACAGAGTGTAAGACACCATCTCCTGCCGACAAGTTTCTGTTCGTCTCCACTGAGCGACCTCTCGCTCTGAAGCAGTCTTCAACCAAGCCTGTGGTAAAAATACCACAGCTGCAAGGTACAGGTCTCAGTTTCAGAGCGTCCAGCACATCTGTTAAATTCACTCCCACCGGCACACGCTATCTGTAAGTAGTTGAATATCAATGACTAAACAGGCTTGAAATTAATGGGTCACAGATTGGCACGCCCTTCGCATAGGGAATTGCCGAACGGGGCATGTACCCCGGGAAGCCGGAACAACTTGTTGACCTGAGGAAGAAGATGTACAGCTTCGAACATACGATCACACTGAGCCGGACATCTGCTTACTCCATGGAGGGGAAAATGTACCGCATGCTGAGAACGTCCGCGATTTTATTTGTACTCATGGTCTCGATGGCCGCATCCGTCTTCGCGGCGCCGCGCACACTGATCGACACACGTACCACCCAGATCGGTGGATTCGGCGCACCAACCGTCCATTATTCGCAGTTCAACGGTGAAGATGCGGTTCTGGTTGGCGCACAGGGCGCGATGCTGATCGACCAGCGAATCTACATCGGCGGGGCCGGTTATGGGATGGGCTCCCGTCACCGGGCACCTGATGCCGGGCTGAATACCTCCGACTCACGTTTTGAACTGGGGTATGGCGGCCTGTTGCTCGGCTGGATGCATAATAGCGACGATGTGGTACACCTGGCGGCAGATGTCCTGGTTGGCGCAGGTGCAGTGGTCAACAGCTATCGGGATGATCTGCTGTACCAGAGTTCAAGCCGTTACCATGATTGGGACAATGGCCGCAGCTACACGGACGATCCCTTCTTCGTGGTCCAACCCATGCTTCATGTCGAAATGAACATCCTGCGATTCTGGAGGGTTGGGTTTAATGGCGGCTACCGTTATGTGAGTGGGGTCGACAGCTTTGGCCTGACAGATGCAGATCTGAGCGGTCCTGTGGCAGGTGTGACCTTCCGGTTCGGCAGGTTCTGAAAACCCTGAACTGATTGCGGAAGCACGGACTCAAACAGGCTTATTGCCAGGACTTAAAGGAAACAGACCGATGAAGAGAAGCATTGCAACCCTGAGCGTGATGCTACTGCTTGCCGCATCAGCATCCGCCGCCCCACAAACCATGATTCGCTCCGATGTCAGCCACGGCGGAATGGGTGCCTTCAGCACCGGCGGGATGCAAATCAACGGTAAATGGGCGGCTGTCAGCGGGGGACGCGGTCAGTGGATCATCAACCACCAGTTTGGCCTGGGTCTGGGTAGCTACAACATCTACCCATCTCCGGATGTACGGTGGCAAGGCAACGATTACGATCTGCGCATCGAGTTCGGTGGAGTGGATCTCGAGTACTTCATCCGACCGGATGATATGCTTCACTATACACTGTCCGCAATGATCGGCGGGGGCAAAGTGGAAGCCACGGCAGTTGGCATGGCGTCGCCGTCGGATGACTTCTTCAGTTTTCTCCCGCAGGCAGGCGCAGAAGTGAATGTGACCCGCTGGTTTCGGATCAGCGGTACAGCAGGATACCATATCGTCAGCGGCGTGAACCTTGTCGGTCTGCAGGACGATGACCTCGGCGGTTTCATTGCGAACCTGACATTCAAGTTTGGGAAGTTCTGAGGCTTCCCGGATCGAGTGTAGCGGGGTGAATGGCTCCCATCCCGTTGCTGGCAGCACCATTCCCAATCCCAGCACCCCTCTGTCTCCCGAAAGGCAGAGGGGTGCACCCTTTTACCAGGCTTCAGCCGGGCTACCGAGCCTCACCACTGGATTCACGCACAAACCGACAGCAGCGCTCGCACACCACTCGCCTCGAAATTTTGTATACTACTACACGATTTCACTGTGAGGCCCGGATGTTTCTCCCCACCACACGCGATGAAATGGCTCGTCTCGGCTGGTCCGAGCTGGATGTCATCCTCGTGACTGGAGATGCCTACATCGACTCCCCTTTGATCGGGGTTGCGGTCATCGGGAAGGTGCTTGTAGATGCCGGGTATCGTGTCGGTGTTATTTCGCAACCGACACTTGAGGGTGAAGAGATCACTCGCCTCGGCGAACCACGCCTTTTCTGGGGGGTGACCGCAGGGTCGATCGACTCGATGGTGGCGAACACGACCGCCCTGAAAAAACGGCGCCGTGACGATGACTACACACCCGGCGGGGTGAACAACCGCCGTCCTGATCGTGCTTGCATCGCTTACACCAACCTGATCAGACGCCACTTCAAGCGAACCAGGCCCATCGTACTTGGTGGGCTGGAAGCAAGCCTGCGCCGTATTGCGCACTATGATTACTGGTCTGACTCCATCCGACGCTCAATCCTCTTCGATGCAAAAGCCGACCTACTTGTTTACGGGATGGGTGAGCGCACGGTTCTCGAGCTGGCCGGCTGCCTGCGTGACAATCTGCCTCTCGATCAGCTCCGAGGCGTCTGCAGGATTGTCCGGGAGTTGCCTGACGACGTCCTCGAACTCACTGCTTACGAGGATGTCTGTGAGGACAAAGCCGCTTTCACCGAGATGTTCCGCACCTTCTACACCAACACGGATCCACTGACCGGCAAAGCGTTGGGCCAGCGTCACGGTGACCGTTACCTCCTTCAACACCCTCCCGCCATGCCTCTCACGGCTGCGGAACTGGATCATGTCTATGCACTTAACTATGAAAGGGAGGCTCATCCCACGCTGGCAGCACAGGGGGAGATTCGGGCTTTGGAAACGATCCGTTTCTCCATCGCGACCCATCGCGCGTGTTACGGTGAATGCAATTTTTGTGCGATCACGGTACACCAGGGACGGATTGTCCAGTCACGAAGTGAGGAGTCGATCTTGAACGAGGCACGGCGTTTGACCGGACATCCGCGCTTCACTGGTGTGCTTTACGACGGCGGTTCTCCCACAGGAAACATGTACGGCAGCGACTGCGCACGATGGTCGAAAAAGGGGGCGTGCAGCGACAAGTCCTGCCTGACACCGCACATCTGCAAAGCTCTGCGCGCCAGCCACAAACGGCAGCTCGAGCTGCTTGGCAAACTGCGCTCGATACCGGGCGTGAAACATGTTTTTGTCACGAGCGGGTTACGTCACGACATGATCCTCGCGGACGAGCATTTTGGCCAGTCCTACCTCGAGGAGCTGGTCGAATATCATGTCTCCGGGCAACTGAAAATCGCACCCGAGCATACCGAGCAGAAGGTGCTGAAAGCGATGCGTAAGCCCGGTCGTCAGGCCCTCGATGAGTTCCGTGAACGGTTCAAACGAGTCGCGGCGCGGGTCGAGACGAAAACCGGGCGTAAAGCGTTCCTCACCTACTACCTGATCGCCGCTCACCCCGGTTGCAGCGAGGAGGAGATAAAGGCACTACGCGACTACACACGCCGTGAACTGAAAATCGCCCCCGAACAGGTCCAGATCTTCACCCCTTTGCCGTCGACCTGGTCGGCGGTGATGTACTGGACAGGCATCGACCCCTTCACCGGAAAAGAGATCTTTGTCGAGCACAATCCCGACCGGAAGAAACGTCAGAAGGAACTGGTTACGGGGAAACGGTAGTGACTCGTAGTATAGACGGCGGTATTAGGAAAGGTAAATGTATGCGGATTCCTGAAACCCTTTTTGATCTGACCAACATTGATTCCTTGAATATCCAGGGAAAAGGTGGGCGAGAACGTGTTGTGAGTAAGCTTCTCCCATCATGGAGACGTGTCAATGCCACTCTCTATGATTTCGAAACAGATTACAATGGCGACAAAATACTCCTTGAGATAAAAAAACAACATAATATTCAGTGGTTTGATATTGGTAAGTACTATAATTTGGAATACTCGGACAGGAAAATTATCATGATGTTCATTCTCCATACAAATGGATCAATCAATAGGATATAGTCATTCTCACAAGTATGTCGTGATAGCACAGGCGGACTGCACCAGGTTCGGATGCTGTTCGTAGAACCCGATGGCGTTGGTCACGCGCTGTTCGAGGGGTTCGTTCACACAGGGAATCCATCCGTTAAAGAATCGTTTTTTCAGGACCAGCCACAGTGTTTCAATCGGATTCAAGTTGGGGCTGTAAGCCGGCAGATACAGTGGCTCGATGTTGCCCCATTTCAAGTCGTGCCGGTGATGGAACCGGACGTTGTCAAGCACCATAATCGTGCGTCGGCTCGGGTCGATCCGTTCCTGCATCTGGTCGAGGAAATGCTGGAACAAGGTCGCATTCCCATGGCTGGCGATGAAGGCATAGAAGCGTCCATCTTCCGGACGGACCGCACCGAAGACATTGACATGCTCATGGGTGACCAACCGCGGTACGCTGGGTTTGCTGCCCCGTAGCGCCCAGACCTTGTACGCGGCAGGATCGGCCCAGAAGGCCGTTTCATCCTGGAACCACAGATCCGGCTTCTTCGGCAGCAACCGGTGTACGGTTCGCACAAACCCGGCCTGTTTCACGGGATCCGCCTTGACCGCCTTGGGACGTGGCTGAATCTGGCTGTAGCCCCATTCGTGTAGGTTGCGGCAGAGGGTGGAATAGCCGACGTTCACGGAGTTTTTTTTAGATACCCGTGGATTGCGATGGCTGTCCAGGGCTTCCCGTCCGGATCGACACCACCGATCCGTTCAACAACCAGGTCTTTGAAATCCGGATCGATCGTGCGCGGGCGTCCCGATCGTGGCCGGGTCTTCATCGCTTCGATGCCGCCTTTGTTCCATCGCCGCACCCACTTACGTAAGGAATCGGGGTGGATCTGCAGCAGCTCGCAGACGTGTTGGATGCTTTTCCCGAGCAGGCGGTGACGAATCGCCTGCAGCCGGATCACCTGGCCGGCATCGTGCGCAGTTCGGATCGCGGCTTGAACGGCAGCCGCATCCCCAAAACGCGGATCGGGGCAAATGGCTCGTGGCATGACCTGAAAATACGGTCAAAAAGCTCTCCGTCCGAGAACATCACGATGGACTTTCAAGAATGACTATAGCTATCACTTCTTTAGGTGAGATAATTGATTGGCTGTTAAAAAACAGAAAGTTGTTTGGTTGGGATCTCGGTGTCATGGAGGTTGCCGCTAAGTATAAATTAGCTTATCCCACCTTACAATTTAAGGTAAAAGCTGATATGGATGAGATTATAAGCACTAACAACGAACTATTTGATATTATTTATTAATGAAATGGTCATAAATGACTTTATCGCTTCACTGATCTTTTTCTGCTAGACAGTTTATCCAGATTGTTCCAAATAAAGTAGCAGAGTATTATTCTTCACTTTGGCAAACCGTCTACAACCATCTACAGCATAGAGGATGACCAAGGTATACTTACTCGGTACTCTGATTAAAGACCACATCACCATAACGAGGACCGATCGATTCGTTCTGCACAACAATGAATCTGTCACCACCCCCGCCTTGCCTCCGTGCCAGTCCGTCCGTACGTTATCCCATTCGCATTCGATCCGCACGCACCAACCAGCAGGGGGAACCGTGTTCCGCATCGCTTCGCAGGTCCAGACCTCCGATCCCGAGTTTCAAGCCAACCGCGATCACCATAAAAAAGTCGAGGCTTATTACCTCGAGGTGCTGGAGAAAATCAAAGCGGGAGGGCCTCCGAAGTATGTCCAACGCCACAAGGAGCGCGGCAAGCTGACCGCGCGTGAGAGGATCGAAGCACTGCTCGACCCCGACACTCCCTTCCTCGAATTTTCGACACTCGCCGCCTTTGGCATGTACGACAACGAAGCGCCTGCCGCCGGGGTGATCACCGGGGTTGGTGTGGTCCATGGGCAGGAGGTGGTGGTCGTGGCCAATGACGCCACAGTCAAGGGCGGAACCTATTTCCCGATGACGATCAAGAAGCACCTGCGTGCCCAGCAGGTGGCCATCGAGAACAACCTGCCATGTGTCTACCTGGTTGATTCCGGCGGTATTTTCCTGCCTGAACAGGCGGGCACTTTCCCGGACCAGGAACATTTCGGACGCATCTTCTTCAACCAGGCGTTGATGAGCCGTCTTGGGATTCCGCAGCTAAGCTGTGTGATGGGTTCCTGCACCGCAGGCGGGGCGTATGTGCCCGCCATGTCGGACGAAACGGTTATCGTCAAGGAGCAGGGCACCATCTTCATCGGCGGCCCGCCCCTGGTGAAGGCGGCGACCGGAGTCGAGACGACCCCCGAGGAATTGGGCGGTGCGGACGTTCACACACGCATTTCCGGAGTCAGCGATCATTTTGCCGAGAATGACGAGCACGCGCTGAAAATCTTGCGCAACATCATCGAAAACCTGGGGCATAGGCCTCGATTTGACATCGGCCGTGAATCACCGGAAGATCCCCATTACGATCCCGATGAGCTGTATGGTGTTGTCCCGCGTGATCTGAAACGGCCCTACGACAGCCGCGAAATCATCGCAAGGATTGTGGATGGCAGCCGTTTCCACGAGTTTAAAACCCGTTACGGCAACACTCTGGTCACCGGCTTCGCGCGGATCATGGGTTATCCGGTAGGAATCGTTTCAAATAACGGCGTCCTCTTCAGCGAAAGTTCAAAGAAAGGTGCGCACTTTATCACCCTCTGCGCGAAACGTAAAATCCCCCTCGTTTTTCTGCAGAATATCACCGGCTTCATGGTGGGTGTCGAGTACGAGCATGGCGCGATCGCCAGTGACGGCGCGAAAATGGTGCACGCTGTCGCCAATGCCGATGTGCCGAAGTTTACGGTGGTGGTCGGCGGCAGCTACGGTGCGGGCAATTACGCCATGTGCGGACGGGGCTACTTCCCGCGGATGCTCTGGATGTGGCCGAACGCGCGGATCAGCGTGATGGGTGGCGAGCAGGCTGCCAACGTGCTGTCACAGGTGAAGCAGGATCAGCTCGCAGCGTCCGGCAAACCCCTCCTGACCCCCGAACAGGTCGCCGAGATGCAAGCGCCGATCCTCGAGAAGTACGAGACCGAGGGGCATCCCTTTTACGCCACTGCACGCATCTGGGATGACGGTATCATCACCATGCGTGACACACGCCCCGCCCTGGCGCTTGGCATCGCAGCTTCACTCAACAAGACAATCCCCGAAATGGAGATGGGGATTTTCAGGATGTAGGTTTTCAAAGGAAGGACAGCGTTCGCAGACAGTATCACATTTTTCATTTCACAACTCTCAGCCGACTCGGAGCGGATTGTTCCAATTTGGCTGATCGTAAAAGCATATGCTGAAAAATGTTAAACTGTCCGGACGTCTGGATCCCTGGGCCTGGGATACCTCAGGCCCGCTTCCTGAAGCGCAGGATCGCGGTCCCGAAAATGAGCACGCCCAGGATAAACATCGGCAACAGGTCCGGCAGGCTGTCTTCGAAGGTCAATCCTTTCAGGAATATCCCACGCACCAGGCTCAGGAAAAAACGGATCGGGTTAAACCAGGTCATCCACTGCACACCGGGCGGCATATTCTCGATGGGGTAGAAGAAGCCGCTCATCAGGATGCCGAAGACCATAAAAAACCAGACCGTAAACATTGCCTGTTGCTGAGTTTTACTCACCGTGGAAGCGAGAATCCCCCCGCCAAGCGTGACCAGCAGATAGACAAACGCACTCAGCAGCAGCAGCCAGATCGGCCCGGCGATGGGAATGTTGAACCAAAGCACGGCAATCACTGCGGCGAAGCCGAGTTCCGCGAATGAGAGGATCATAAAGGGGATGGTTTTTCCGGCGATCAGTTGCAGCGACGTGATGGGGGTGACCATCAGCTGCTCGAGGGTGCCGATCTCATGTTCACGAACAATCGCCATGCCGGTCAGCATCCCTGAGATGACAGTGACAACCAGAACGACAATTCCCGGAATCATGTAGAAACGGGTTTCCAGTTCCGGATTGTAGAGGAAACGTGTGACCGGGACAATCTGGGCAATTTTCGTCTTGAGCTGTGGATTCGCGAGGAGCTGATCTTCACGCAACCTTCGACTTTCCTGCTGCAGCAGCGCCGCGACGTAGCCACCCGCTCTTCCGGCAAGGTTCGAGTTTTTGCCGTCGATGGCGATTCCCGCCTGTGCTGTGCCACCCTCCATCAATTTTTCTGCGTACCCTTTCGGGATATGAACGGTGACATCACATTTCCCCTGGAGCATCAGATGGTCCAGGTCAGAAGCCGTAGTAGCAGCAGGACCGGGCAGGAAGAGATTGGAGTGGTAGAAAGAAGCGATCAGCTGCCTGCTCTGAGGGCTCCTGTCTTCGTCCAGTACGGTCAAACGGACATCCTTCAAGTCGTTGTTCACCGCATAACCAAAGAGGAAGAGCTGCAGCAGCGGCATCAGGAAGATGATCCGCAGCATCATGTGGTCACGCAGGATTTGCCGGAATTCCTTCTGTACGAGGTAAAGGATCGGTTTCATGGTTGCCTCTGCATTCCTCACATATCCAGCCGTGACTGGAATTTCTTCGCGCTGACAACCATCAGCAGCAAGCCCATGGAGAGCATGATTGTCAGCTCGACGGGGTACCATGCACGTCCGGTGAGCATCACCCCGCGGATCACCTCGAGGTAGTAGGTAGCCGGGATGATATGCGCGAACCACTGCAGCAGTTTGGGCATGCCGGCGATGGGGAAGAGGAAGCCGGAGAGCATCAGAGTTGGCAGCATGGTTGCGACCAGGGCAACGGTCATAGCGATCTGTTGAGTTTTGACAAGGGTCGAGACAAATAACCCTACTGCGAGCGAGATGAAGAGGTAGAGCAGGCTGTAGCCCGTCAGTACCCACCACGAACCCGCCATCTGGACCTTGAAGACAAAATGACCCACCAGCAGCACCAGTGTGGCATCGAATGCCGCAATCACCATGTAGGGGATCACCTTGCCGATCAGCACGTGAGAGGGACGGATCGGCGTGGTCAGAATCTGTTCAAGGGTTCCAGTCTCTTTTTCACGGGCGACTGCAACACTTGTGAGCAGGGCACATATCATGATCATGATCACCGCGGTCATGCCCGGCACGACAAAATCCGGACTACGCAGCTCCGGGTTGAAGAGAAAACGGATCCTCCCCTCGAGTGGTGGCCGTGCCTCACCGAATGTTTCACGCAGCAAGTCCAGGTTTTTCCGTGAGATGACAGCGTTCATGTAGCTTTCGACAATCTGGGCAGTGGCAGCGTCCGAGCCATCGATAATCAGCTGAATCTGGCTGTTTCGCCCCCTTCCAAGCTCCGACTCCAGCCCGGCGGGAAGGATCAACGCTGCACGGAACCGTTTCTGCCGGAAGCCGCTCTCGATCTCTTCACGTGCGCTCAACCTGCCGGCATCCACGATGAACCCATCGGAGGTCATGTCTCGGATCAACCCGCGACTCGTCTGGCTCTGGTCGAGGTCCATCACCGCCACTGGCAGGTCACGCAGCTCCATGTCGAGGGCATACCCGAAGAGCAGCAGCATTCCCAACGGCATGAAAATCGCCACCGCGAGGCTGCGGGGGTCACGCAGGATATGTCGCACTTCTTTGCGTGCGAGAGCGAGGATACGTCTCATTGTGCCGCCAGGCTGAGGAAAAGCTGCTGCATATCCTGGACATCGTGGTCACGCTTCAGGGAATCCGGCGCACCCATCGCCTCGATACGGCCATTCACCATGATCGAGACCCGAGAACAATACTCCGCTTCATCCATATAATGAGTGGTCACAAAGACTGTCGTACCGCCATCCGCCAACTCGTAAATGAGGTCCCAGAATTGACGTCGTGCGATTGGGTCCACACCACTGGTGGGTTCATCGAGGAATAATATCCCGGGCTGATGAAGCACAGAACAACCCAGGGCAAGCCGCTGCTTGAATCCGAGTGGCAGGTCGGATGTCATGCTTCTGGTATAGTCCAGCAACCCGAGTCGGGCGAGTAATTCTCGTGATCGGGTCCGGATATCCTGATTGCCCAATCCATAGACACCCCCGTAGAACTCAAGATTCTCGATTACACGCAGGTCATTGTAAAGGCTGAACTTCTGACTCATGTAGCCGATTCGCTTCTTGATCTTCTCGGCACTGGTGGTCACAGGCAACCCATCCACCCAGCCCTCACCACCGCTGGGAGTGAGCAGACCGCACAGCATACGGATCGCGGTAGTCTTCCCGGCACCGTTCGCTCCGAGGAAGCCGAAAATCTCGCCACGATGAACTGCGAGGTCGATGGCATCGACCGCTGTGAAGCTCCCGAACGTGCGGGTCAGCTTTTCGGTACGGACCGCGTAGGAATTGTCCTTCATGCCGCATGGCTCCCTGTACGCAATAGCGAGACAAAAGCATCCTCAATCCCCGGACGCACCTCCCTTACCTCCGCTTCCAGGTTACCCAGGGCGGACCGGATCGCTCCCTCCTGCCTGGTGGTGTCATAGACCACATGAAGCCGATCCCCAAAACGATGGACCTCGACTCCGGGTAAACTCAGGGCTTCCAAGGTTTTTCGAATCTCACGAATTTCTCCGCCTCGTACTTCGAGAAGCCTGTGCCCGAAGGAGTTTATGACCTCCTCCGGAGTGCCCTGCTCGATGATTTGACCGTGATGCAGCAGCGCGAGTCGGTCGCACAGTCCGGCCTCATCCATGTAGGCGGTGCTTACCACGATGGTCATCCCGTCGCGAGCCAGCTCCCCCAGGATGTCCCAGAACTCCTTCCGGCTCACCGGGTCGACTCCGAAGGTTGGTTCGTCGAGAATCAGGATCTCCGGCGTGTGGATCAGGGTGCAGATCAGCGCGAGCTTCTGTTTCATTCCTCCTGAAAGAGCTCCGGCTCGGCGCGGACGGAAAGGTGCCAGCCTGCTGAAAGCCATCAACTCGGGTTCGCGACGCCTGAATTCCTCCCTGCTAACAAGGAAAAGTTCCGCGAAGAACGCGAGATTTTCCGAAACACTCAAATCCGGATAGAGGCTGAATCGTTGCGGCATGTACCCGATCCTTTCTCGAACCTCCTGCGGTTGAACGATCGGGTCGAAACCGTCCAGCGAAATGCTGCCGTCATCGGAAGCCAGCAGCCCGCAGAGCAGACGCATCAAGGTGGTCTTTCCAGCGCCGTCCGGTCCGATGACACCATAGATTTCCCCTCTCCGAACCTCAAATTCGATTCCCCGGAGTGCCTCATGGCTGCCGTACTGTTTCCGCAGATTTTCCACCCTGAGGTGTACTTCCTGGGTTGGCACGCTCACTTTTCTGTTCCCCCGGGCAGACGCACTTCCGCAGGCATCCCGATGTGCAGGTTGCCACCCCGGTTCGGGACACTTACACGGACCGCGTAAACAAGCTGCGCCCGGGCGTTACGAGTCTGCGCATTTTTGGGGGTGAACTCCGCCTCTTCGCTGATCCAGGCAACCCGGCCCTTCAGCACCTTCCCTCCGAGGGCATCCACGAGCACATCCAGGGAATCGCCGAGGCGAAGACGGTCAACATCGCCGATCTCGAGATAGACCCTCAGATCGAGAGAGGAAAGGTCCGCCATCCGAACTACCGTACCGGTTGGTCCCACGACCTCCCCGGGGCGGACGTTTTTCAGCAGAATGGTGCCTGCAGCAGGCGCGGTGATGATCCCCTCCGCGATCTGATGGTTCATCACGTCCAGCCCCGCATCCAGCTTGACCTCCTCGGCTGCGAGTGCCGCAAGCTGGTTCTGTGCGGCAGATACCTGGGTTGCGGCAATCTGGAGACGACTGGCGGCTTCATCGTACTGCTGACGAGTCACATTTCCCTGTTCGACAAGCCGACTCATGCGTTCAAAAGTGACCCTCTGCAAGTCGTGACCGGCCGATGCCTGGGCGAGGTTGGCCTCCGCGACCCGCCGTTGCGCGGCGAGTGCCGCCCGGTTGGCTTCGGTTTGGGCACGCTGGAGGCGCAGCAATTCCGTGTCGAGGACCACCAGGGTGTCCCCGGCGGAAACACGCTGTCCCTCCTCGACTCGCACCTGGACCACGCGGGCTGGCAGTGTCGCGCCGATGTCAATCCGTTCGGCTTCGAGGGTGCCGGATGGGTTCGGCTGTTTTCCGCCGCCGCTGCAGCCCAGGATCAGAAACCCGGCAAGCAAGGCGATTGAAATGGGCTTCGCAAGTTTTGAAATGTGCCTGATCCAGCCCCGTAAGGTTTGTCTTTTCATCGCTCACTCATGTTTTTCCACCACATCCGCATGCCCTGTTCACTTCCCTGACAGGAAAAGGAGGTCGGCTTCCGCAATCCGCAGTTTTGCGTAGACAGATACCAGCCGAATGTCTGCTTGTGTTCGATTATCCTGGCCATCGAGCATCTCGCTTTCGCTCGCGAAGCCATTGCGGTAACGCTCCCTCAGCAACTCCAACCGTGATTCGGTATGCGTGACCTGCTGCAATGCCAGTTGCAACTCCTCGTTGGTTGCTTGAAAACGTTTCCATGCTGTTGCCAGGCGTGATCGGTACTGCTCTTCCAGCTCACGTCTCATCTCACTAAGGCGAGATTGTGAGCTTTGCGCGATCTGAACCTTGCTGGCTCGAACCCCCCAGTCGAAGAGTGTCCAGGATGCTCGTACGCCGATGGTGGCGTAGTCCATCCACTCGTTGCTGATCTGATCGACACCGGGTTTGCCGTAATGCAAGCCAGCCATTGCGGAAACCGTGGGCAGGTAAGCGCTTTTGACTGCACCAGTCCGAAGGCTGGCGCTCTGGATACGAGAATCAATGGCGGTCAGATCGGGACGGTTTTGCAGCGGCTGTTCCGAGTCGACGTCAGCAGGCAGAATCGAAGTCTCCAGCGCTCCTGCCGGGATTACTTCGCTCCCCGTGCGTCCGACCAGACGCCCAAGTTCCAGCCTTGCGGCAGAGAGTGCAGCAGCCCCCTGGAACAGCGCTTTCCTGGCATCATTCAGATGCGACTCGGTCAGCAGTAACGCTTCCTGCCCGGCCATCCCCTGCTCTATTGCAGCCGTGACCTCGGTGCGGTGACGTTCCAGCAGGTCGACCCCGATCTGTGCGGCATCGCGTGCCGCTTCGGCACTCAAAGCACGGAAGAAGGCGATCCTGAGGTCATACAACACACGCAGGGAATCCGCACGCTGGTCGTGTGTAGAGGCTTCAAACTCCCGTTGTGACGCCAGCGACATCGCACGCATGGCCCCACCGGTGTAAAGGGGCGCTGCGATACCGAGTGCGAGATCGTACTGGGTGCCGTCGCCGAATTCCAGCTGGGGTGGGGTGTAGCCCGGGATCGGCGGTAGAGGGATGTCGAGGCTCATGGTTTCACTGACGAAATCACCCCTGCCGCTCAGGGAAAGTATCGGGTAACGATTCGCCCGGTCCAGATGCTGCTGCTGTCTTGCCGCTTCGAGCCGGGCACGACTGATCGCCAGGGTCGGCGAAACCTGCAGCGCCTGCTCACTACAGGCTTCGAGTGACCAGGTTTCGTTTTCGGTGGCTTGAGAAGGCCCGGCGATGAGCAGAAGCAGACCAAGCATCGGTAGGAAAGGTCGTTTCACTCTTCCTCCTCGCTGCGGCTCAAACCGTGCAGCAGGATGTCTTTCAATGTTTTACGGTGTCCAGCCCATTGGCGCTCGTCCGAAAAATCGATCCCGGCCACCAGCGAGTAAAAGGTCTCGACAAAGATCGAGCTGTACCCGATGCTGAGCAGGAAGTAGATCACGGTGTCGCTGGGGAAGTCGTTCAGCGCGCCCGACCGTACACCTTCCCCGATCAGCGAGCCCATCAGCTTGCGGAGCCCATGCGGGCCGCCGGGGCCGAGTTCCTCAATGATTTCGCGAATTGTGCCGCCTCCTCCAGCGATTTCACCAAGCATGATCCGGCGAAACTTGGGACGTTCACGCAAGTGCTCAATCAGGCGCAGAGGGAACTCAGCGATGAAGTGTGTCGGAGTAATTCCGGGTGGCATCATGGAGGTGATCATCAGAAATAATGTGTAGATCTGGTTTATGATCACCTGCTTGTAGAGGGCGCGCTTGTTCCCGTAATAGTAGTGGATCATCGCCTGATTTACGGATGCCAGATCGGCGATTTCGCGGGTGCTTGCACCGTCGAAGCCCTTCTCTGCAAAAAGGGTGCGTGCCGCCTCCAGGATGCGGGCCTGGGGGCTTTCAGGGTCGGATGGCGGGAGGTGCTTTTCCGGAATCCCCCGGACAAACTCAGCCACGACAGGGTTTTCCTGGTTGTTCAGGAGGCGATCAAGCTGCCCCTTGATATCAAAAAGGCTCTCTTTGCTGGGCTCTTTCATGGCTCTGACCCGGTCGTTTTGTGTCAATCGACTGACTTAATCAAGCGACAAATTAATATCTCAAATTCGCCACTGCAAGAGGCGCAGAGAGACACTTTAGTCGTTCATAGAAGACCGTAGCGAAACGTTGCTGCGAACGTTGTGTCAGGTCCTTAGCGAAGCGGAGACCTGACACTCGACCAATCGTGATAGAGTTTTGAACATGATTGCTGTAGTCAGGTGCCCAAGTATGTTTTCGGGAAAAATCTCGAGAAAGTGAGGTCGTTTAAGGGGCGTATCTGGGCGGTCAGGCGAGAGGTGCGCGCACCTCCGATAGAAAGTGAAGAGGGGGCGCCTGTTTGGAGAGGTGAGTGAGGGGTGGCAAGTCAGTTTATCGTGAATTGTCATACTGTCTCTATGCCTGGAGGAGTTGGGCGCTCGAGTGGAGAATGTTCGCGAACCGGGACAGAGAGGGAGCGGAGGTGTAAGTTACTCCGGCGGATCCCCCTCGCCCCAGGGGGGAGTGTCGAACTGGGGGGGCGGGACAGTGACATGCCCCTGACCGGCGAGGGGCACCCACGCCTCCCGTGCGCCGTAACCGAAGAGCGTATCGAGCTGCACTTTCACCCAGGGGGTGGAGGCGGGACTGCCGAAAGGAGTGGTCGAGGAGCCGGGTGTGCCCGGTGACGGATCCATGCCCGGTGGGGTTTGGATGTAGACATCCGAGGAGGCGGTGATGGAGGTGACGGGCTGACGGACCACTTCGTAGCTGGCTTTGGAGCGTGGCGGGGTGGCGCGCCTTACCACGGTGACACCATTCTCGATTGAGACGAGCACGCCCTGCGGTGAACCCCAGGGCGCAACACCCGCCTCGATTTTCACGCCAGGCAGCGTGATCTGGATTGTGGGCGAGTTGTCCGGCAGAACCAGCCAGTAGCCATGTCCGGTGTGCAACTGCTTGAGATTGCCCCGCCACTGTTTCCGCGTGCGGTCGAAGTAGCATCCGGACGGCGGAGACTGGTCCGCGCTCAGAATGCGGCTGGCGTTCTTCCACTGAAGGCCGGAGGGGAGACGGTCGGCGAAAAGGCTGTCCGGGCTGCTCTGCTCGGGTAGTTCGCTGAACCGGAGGTAGTAGACGCCCGGTCCGAGGGGTAACGAAAGATCGTCTGCGAGTGAAGGTCGCGGAAGTATCGCAAGAACAAGAATCAGGCTGAGGAGGCGGGTGAGGAGTCGCTTCTTCATCTGTCCCTCCGAGCTGGTTGTTGGAAGGAAGGGAGTCTTCACCCCCACTGTCAATGGAGGCAACGTAAACCGAGCAGGTACTTGCTCGGATCAGGGGCTTGCGGTAGCTTTGCATTTGGCTTGACCATCAAGGAGAGCATCATGGCAGATGATCTGCGTCTCGACCATTACCTGCACCGTGCCCGTCTGTTTAAAAGCAGGACCCAGGCGACCGATGCCTGCCGTGATGGACGTGTACTTGTGAATGGCAAATCGGCTAAATCCTCCAGCGAGGTCCATGAAGGAGATCAGCTCGACATCCGTGAGAAAGGGCTTTACCGAACGATCCGCATTGTCACCCTGCCCGGGAAAAACATGTCGAAGGAAGCGGCGCGTGAGACCTGGCGGGATGAGACACCGGAGGATATCCGTCTGCAACGTGAACAGGTGAACCAGGCGAACCGCCAACGTCTCGGGAACCAGGAAGGCGCACGGCCTACCAAGAAGGAACGGAGAAAGATCGACCGCTTCAGGGGGAGGTGAGTGATTCACGGACCAGCCGTCGGCTGAAGTACATCCGACCAAGTCTTCAACGGCGGACCTCGAAGAGAACCAGGTCACACGAAGGTGACAGACTCCAATACTATAGCTCCTCCTGTGTAATTGAGCGTGAATTCAGCGGTCAAATTCGCTGAGAGGCAAGCGTAGCGCGGTCTCCCGGCGTGACTTGACCGCCACAGGACAAACAACTTGAAGCGACCCTCGTTTTATTGAAAACAAATATGCTGGTTGGGTTCTATGGAGGAACTGCCGACAGATCAACAGAGGCTCTTACTTCATCATCTCGGAACATTTGTTTTCAATAAAACAAGGGCTTACCGCGAGGTGTTTGCAGATCGGTTGTCAAGACACCCCTGGAGACCTGCGGCCTCCAGGGGTGTCTTGACAACCCGATCAGCGAGTGATGGCCGCTCAAATTCTTATGACGATCCAATGTCTCTGCATGTGACTGATCTCTGTGATGCTGCGAAAAGGTGCAAATCCGCAGGTTGTACCTCGGCGTTGAATCCATCACCTCCACTTGAGGCACCTGGCCCTGGCAGCGCAGGTCCGGCAGTGCGAAGTGTTCAAGGTCTGCCTGGAAAGCGCCGAATCCCTGATTATATGGCACGTTCTGTGATTAAGGCTCCCACCGACCTCTTCTTGTTGAAGAGGTGGTTCATTTTGGTACTCAAGAAATGGAGTATGCCTGCCGATAGGTAGAGTGAAGGTGATCCTACTTGGCAAGGGGGGATACCTTCAGGTCAACAAGCTCACTCGGCACGGCCGATGAACCGTGTCGGCAGGAAGGGAGCTTCTCATGTCCGTAGGCGACAATCCGCGCACAGATCGTGTCCTGTACAGCATTTCGCAGGTGAATGCGCTCACTGGTGTCAGCACGCCTACCATCCGTAAGTGGGAAATGGCATTCCGCGACTATCTCGCGGTGGTGCGCACTCGTGGTGGGCAAAGGCGATTCAACCAGGATGCGGTCGAGAAGATTGAGACACTCAAACGACTGATTTACGAGGACGGCCTTTCACTCGAAGGAGCGCGAAGACGACTCGAACACCTCGATGGAGATGAGCGGCCGGAGGTACCGGCGGACAACAACTCCTTCGAGAAACTGTCGGAACTGGTGACCGATCTTCTGTTACGCAAGCTGTTTCGGGAAGGGATCAATCCAACGGTGAACAACCTTGATCCGGTCTCCTCCCGTGGAGATGCCTGAGTCGTAAGCCAAATCGTCCAAGACCCCATGCCCGGGTTTCCCCCGGGCATGGGGTGCTCGATCAAAGTACAACGAAGGTGATGCCCGGATTTGGAATGCCCGGATCCTTAAACGCCTTCGGGTATCTGGACAGCAGTTGTTTCACTACTTCGCTGTCTTCTCCGAAGGCCACCCCACGCAATTTGCCAGCATTCTTCGATTTGAGCAGAGATCGTCGAATCTCCCGCCCGATCACACCGCCGGATCCGGATGAACCGTAGCCGTGGATGACCTTGATCACTTTGACTTTGTTATGGCGGGCTTCTGCGATCGCCTTTCTGAATCGGATCATCGCCTCTTCGAGTGAGGGATAGCCGTATTCAAGATCGAGGCTCATGTAGGGTTCACTTCGACCGGCCACATCACCGCAGTAGGGACAGCTGGCACCATCAACGGGGTTGCCGCAGGTCGGGCAGATCATTTGTGTCTCCTCGTTCGGGGAGCAGCGAAACCAGGGTCTTCACAAGAGTCTGCACGGCTGTCTCCGCCCAGTCAAGCCGTCAAGTCGCGCTGAGGGACCGCGCTGC
>Ga0209164_1002396_pt1 | contig 20159 bp, 16 predicted proteins | sample MTBNYHSulfiMetaG_FD_187458 | JGI IMG/M metagenome (GOLD analysis project Ga0209164, IMG submission 187458) | Enrichment culture microbial communities from rom New York Harbor, USA that are MTBE-degrading - MTBE-NYH (New York Harbor Sulfidogenic)... | ecosystem: Environmental > Aquatic > Marine >...
CTTTTGGCCTTCTTAATCAGATTGGCATACTCCACGGGGTCCTCGATCAGCCTGGCCGATTTGATTCCCGTTAAGACATTTACTCTGTGGCGTGGTATTACTGCACTCATTTTCTCCTCCTTTTAACCCATTTTCCCTGTTACTAATGTATCACTGCATCCACAGGAACCTTAGTGGGATAGGTGCCGATAAGGGTAGGCAATCCAATGGGCTCCCTGGGTTGCCAGCCAATTTCCTGTAAGTGTGCTCGCACTTCTTTCTTATAGACAAGAGGAATATCGGCATCCCTGCGGACAAAGAGGTGGATATCTTCAGGAAGCCCGGCTCCAATATATTTCTTATACAGGGAAATGTAGTGATTTAGTTTTATCGCTCTTCCCTGAGGAGTATCGTTTCTTCTTATGCAAAGCTTGGCCATCATTGGCATAGCTTTCTCTTTAGTCTCACATACATAAGCCAGGTGCTCAGGTGCTGGCTCCACAGTATCCACAATCTCCTTCTTCCTGGCATCCATGACTCTCCAATCGTCCTCTTCCTTCCTGGAGAGGTATAGCCTTCTATATTTAGAGGAATGCGGACCTAAGACCACGGGTATACCTAATCTGTTGCATCCTGTAGCGATGGAGGCAGCCTTCTGTGAGTATGCCCCCCAGGCCACACCACAGGCACCTACTCGGTTAAGAACATAATCCGCCATTACCTCATAGTTGCCTCTCAAAGGAAGTGCGGCAAATATATTGGCTATCTTTATTGCTGCGCCAGTGATATGGCTATTGGAAACACAGGAGCCAACATTTACTACCCCGCCGCCATCAAAGTCAGGAGGGTATTTTTCATACACTGTCAAGCCGTCCTTATCCTTTTTCATTCCAGCGACCATGGCAGAACAACCTGAAAGAACTACAATGTACTTTCTCTTGGCAAACTCGTCCACCATGGCAGTCACATCATCTATGTCAGGAAAGTTAGAGCAGCCGACGATTGCAATGACCCCAGGAATAGTTCCCAGAGTGATAGGCGCACCAACGTTCCTTATCTCGGTATCCATAATCGGACCGCGCCCAGCCCTGCATTTCCAGGTCTCCATGCTTGCTGCTGTCTGCATTATCTTAAAGATAGCAACATTATTGGGACACTCCTGTTCACACTTACCGCAGCCAATACATTGCAGGAATTGCTGCCTTATTAAGTCAAAATTCCCTTTGGCGACCTCGGTTATACCACCGCCAATATTAAAGAGGTTGGGACACACCTGCTCACACATTCTACAGTTGGTGCATTTCTTAGCCAGCTCTATGGCTTTTTCTTCTGTTAACCATTCCTTCTTTCTCTGGGGAGCGATTTCCATGGCAACTTTAACCGCCACCTCGGCCGCCTTGGGGGAGTCCAGGATAGCAAATTGCTCCTTGTTATCCACCATTCGCCTTACTATCTCATCTGTATCCATTTCAGTGGCATCCTCGAGTCCATACATAGCCTTGTCCAGGCAAGCGATCATTGCTGATCCCACCTTGGCTGCCTCTTGAGGCGTATCTGTCCTGATGCACTGCTCGTCAGTCATTATCACATCAGCAATGCCTGTCCTCATGAAGAAAAGTGCACGGGAAAGAGGACCAACTATTTTGGCTTTGTCCGAATACCTCGTTGTTTCCAGTGCAGTGCAACACAGGCCACAGACCTCCACCTGATCTTCAAGGTTGTGTTCTCTGAGGTAGTCAATTACCACCGTCGAAGTAGCTGGGTTATGCCCCGATACCAGGATCACAGGCTTACTCTTATCTATTGCCCCCCATCCCATGTCAACAAGAGGTGTATCAGCAACAGAGGTGGGGTAATTGAATCCCACTATTTGTGCGATATCAGCTGCTTCCATTCCAACGTGATCCAGCATACCAGCATGCAAGGCTTTGGACTCATAATCCAGGGCGCTTCCTTCCTGTCCTGTATGGCAGGAATCAAGTAAATGGCCAATCTCTTTGAAGACATATTCTATAGCTATTTTAAGATCCCCTAATGTCTCTGGTTTCAAGCCCAAGACAGTCCTAATGTGCGGTGCTTCGATTTCGATTGATCCGCCTAAATCTAGCTTCTTATCCGGACCGTGCCTTTCAATCAAGAACTCCAGAATGTGCCCACCATGAGCAGCATGAGCGGAGCATCCCATCAAGCAGGCGAGAAGTACAAACCTGGCTTGTTGAGTAGCTATATCAATACCGCAGGCGCCTCTTCTTCCTTCGGTGAGGTCACACTTACCGTAGGTACAGAAACAACACAAATCACAGAATGGCGCGTAAAAAGGCGCATACGTTTTCAATAACCTCATATCCCATTGTCTGAGGTCAGGGATCTCTGGCATAGGTGTAGGACCTATTGGCTCCCAGTTAATCTCTGCTTTTATCTTTTCATGAATTTCCTCTAATTTTCTGGTTATTTCTTTTAATTCTGCCATTCTTCACCTCGATTCTATTATTTCCTTTATTAATTTCAAGGTCTCGGGATGCCTTAAGACAAGGATATTTGCCCCAGCCAGCAAAAGCGATAGCGCTGTTATTCCTTCCCAGAGCAATCCTTGTTCCTTGTTTTCCTTAGCCTGTTTTGTTTTCCAGCACTCCGCACCAAGATTGGCAATAATCGGCATCATGGTCATACTGTCTTTGGTGATAACTCCAATCTGTTTTACCCGCTCGATCAAAGAGAAACTATATTCCATACCGTAGCCTAACGCAGAAGATAAGGAGTCGATCACGATCCGCTCTGGGGGAAAGAACTTACTGAGCTTGACATTCAACTCCTTAAGCAAATTGATATCCAGAGGACTTTGAGCAATAGCCGTATGCCCATGATCCAGAATTGCTCTACCCACCACTTCGTAATTTTCCTTAAGCACCGGGCCTATAAGGAGGTTCATTCCATCGCATACTTCAGCCACCTTGGGAAGAACCTCAGCATCTTTCTTCTCGTCTCCGGAGCCGTAGACAATTAAAGGCACATCTATAGCCTCGGCTACTTCTTTTGCCAATGCCGCTGCTTTGTCAGCAGGAGCATTTTTGACCGCTGGGTCGGTACTAATAAGGGAAAGTGAAACAGCATCCACAGCAAAATCCTGGCATTTCTTAGCCCAACTAACCGGGTCGGAAATTACATCTTTGAAGGGCTCAACTGCATGCTTTGGCCAATCCTGAGGCTCCATATCAAGAACTTCCAGGGCAAACTTTGCCGGATTGGGATTTGATCCCTGGTCAAAAAAATGAAGAGGGAGCATATTCTCTCCCCCAATCTTCAAACTTTTCTTTCCCTTCCCGATAGTTACTTCTCTAACTACCCCAGTATACGCTTCAACTGGTGCTTTATATTCCATTCTTTACCCTCCTTAACTTTCAAGCCAGGCATCAGAATAAAGGGTTTCTGCCATAAGGACCTTGGCTGTCTTAACGTACTCAACTTCCTTTTGAGATAAGGATGAGAGGTCTATATCCTCCCCGTCCATGGTCTTGTAAATAAGTTCGACAATTCCCGTAAGCTCCCCCTTGATCAAACTCATAAGCTCTTTATCCAAAGGGTCAGCGATGGCTGAATAGAGTCCGTTCTTACCCAGCATAACCGCGTAGGTGCGGTTAAGAAGCGGCCTAAGCTGGTCTGGTACACCATTGGATGTATTGGAAAGCCCTACTGTTGATTTAACGCCAGGCAAAACATCCTCAAGTATTTTGATAAATTCTAGATTTAGCACAGTGAACCTTTGTCCCTCTCCAGCAGTGCTGATGGGGAGGAGTATGGGGTCAACCCAGATGTCCTCGTTAGGAATCCCCAATTCATTGGCATATGCCACCGTGTCCATAATACTCTCTATCTTAGAATCAACATCCGGGGGCATCCCTCTATCTGTCATCACCGAAATCACAACATCACAGTTATACTTTTGAGCTAAGGGAAGCATTTGCTCCTTGGAGTCAGTCTTCCCCGAAGCAGAGTTAAGCAAAGGTCTCTTCTGGCAAGCTTTTAGGCCTGCCTCCATAGCTACGGGATTCATAGTATCTATAGATAAGGGTAAATCAGTAACCTCCTGAACTGCGTTAACCAACCATTGCATGGTCGCTTCGGTGTCTTTTTTCATGGGGCCAACATTCAAGTCAATATAATCGGCTCCAGCTTCAGCTTGGGCTTTAGCTAAATCCTGGATTACTTTGGCATCTTTCTCCCTTATCGCTATGGAAACTGCTTGGGCTATGACATGTATGTTTTCTCCAATAATGACCATATCCAATACCTCCGATTTATTGGTTTGGTGTCTTGGATAAACCATAGCAATATAGCAAGGAAAAAGCTGTTTGTCAAACTCCTTATTGGCCCTTATTATAACAATTTTGGCAGCTGTATCTGCGCATGTTAAAAATTCCTTTTGGCAAGGAAAGAAATAAGGGGCGATTAACGCTAATGTTGCCGCTTTGCTATAATTTTTGTGAATATTGGGGGTAGATGGACAGCAAAATTCTGGCAATTGCCTTGGAGTAAATGGCTAAAGATTACTATGGGATTTTAGGCGTACTAAGGAACGCCACGGATGGAGAGATCAAGAAGGCCTATCGAAAACTGGCCATGCAATATCATCCCGATCGCAATCATGGAAAAGAGAAATGGGCTAATGAGAAATTCAAGGAGATAAACGAGGCTTATGGAGTCCTTGGTGACCCTCAAAAAAGAAAGCAATACGACCAATTTGGCACTGTAGGTAATATAGGCGACATCTTTGGCAGTCCCGTCACCAGAACCACTTTTCAGGAAATGATGAAGGACTTCGGCGGGGCTGGCCTGAGATTTGATTTCCTCGACGACATATTTGGCGATTTCTTGAAGGGCAGAGGTTCCTCTTTCTCTTTTAGAAACGGCAGGCCTGGGAGAGTAAGATTGGAAGTCTGGCCGGGGCAAGAAATCAATCTGGATGAAATACTTGGCCAGGCTCGAAGACCTCAGGAAGTTCATTATGAGCTTGCAATTAGCCAGGGAGAGGCTTTGCAGGGGGTGAGAAAGGTATTAAAGAGAAGTGGGAAAAGACTGGAGGTAAAGATTCCTGCCGGCGTAAGAACGGGTAATGTGGTGAGATTGAGGAATGCTCGCCAGATAAGCGATAGCTCGCCTGGCGACATATTGATTAAAGTTATCGTTAAATAAGCCCGCGGCTTGTACAGGGACAATGAAAAAGACAAGAGTAAAATTCCTCTCTGGCGAGCTCTTCCTCGAAGGGATATTGGCTATACCCGAAGGTGCCGGACCCTTCCCGGCAGTAATAGTTTGCCATCCTCATCCCCTCTACGGCGGCAGTATGGATAACAATGTGGTCTGTAGCCTCTCTGAGACACTTACACAAGCATGGCTTGCTTCATTCAAGTTTAACTTCCGTGGAGTAGGTGGGAGTCAGGGGGAGTTCGGTCAGGGAATAGGTGAGCGCGAGGATGTGGAAGCAGCCATTTCCTTTATAAGCACGGTAAAGGAAGTCTATTCTAAGAGAATCGGGCTTGCCGGCTATTCGGCTGGCGCTGGCTTTGCTCTTCCCGTTGGTTTTAACGATGCTCGAATTAGAGCTCTGGCTGCCGTCTCGCCTCCGTTCCCTATGTTCGATTTTGATTTCCTCAAAAGCTGCCCCAAGCCAAAACTTCTTATCTCGGGAAGCAGGGATGACCTTATACCGACTGACCAGTTCCTTAAATTTTGCCGGAATCTTCCCGAGCCCAAAGAGTGCGAAACTATTGAAGGGGCAGACCACTTTTGGTGGGGATATGAATCTAGCCTGGCTGCTAAGGTGACTGCCTTCTTCACCAGAGTATTATAGTTTCAGCCTGACTTTACATAACATTCCTTCTCTTATAGAAAGAGTTTTGCCTGCCCAATCGCAAAGCAGGTTTTGCACACTATATACATTAATGATAGTATTTGGGGTTACATTGGTGCATTTGAAGAGCTTTTCACCAAAGGACTCCTCTCCAGAACTATTAAAGATAAAGGCCCTCATGTCATGCGTTGGAATTTAGATTGGAAGCCACTTCGAATATTCTATGGGTGGTGGATTGTTGTTGCATGTTTCTTTATTTCGCTATATGTAGGTGGAGTTGTCTTCTACGGGTTCACCACTCTTATTGAACCGCTAGCGAACGACTTTGGTTGGAGCTACACGCAGATTTCATTTGCCGCCTCGCTACGCGGCATGGAGATGGGCATTCTTGCCCCGTTCGTCGGGATGCTTGTCGACCGCTGGGGGCCGAGAAGACTGTTATTCGGCGGAGTGATTATTACTAGTCTGGGTTTGATGCTCCTGAGTCGCACTACTTCTCTGGGCACATTCTACGGAGCCTTCGTGTTAATGGCTATAGGCATGAGTACCTGTAGCAGCACGGTGTTGATGACGGCAGTTGCCAACTGGTTCCGGAGAAGAATAGGCATAGCCACCGGCATTATGATTTGTGGCTATGGATTTAGTGGCTTACTAATTCCAGTTATAGTCAATCTTATCGATGCGTATGAATGGCGAATGACTCTGGTCCTCCTTACCATAGGTCTTCTCGCTATATGCCTGCCGCTGGCTCTTTTAGTCCGGCATAAGCCCGAACAATATGGCTATCTGCCTGATGGTGAAATGAGTAACATTGCGATATCCAGCGATTTGAATAAAGCACAAACTGTCGAGGCGGATGTCGGAGCGAAGCAGGCCGTAAAGAGCCGCACCTTCTGGCACATAGCGCTGGCACTAATGTGTCAGGTTATGATATTAAGTGCCGTGATTACGCATGTGATGCCTTATCTGACCAGCATTGGCTTCACCAGGGCGATAGCTGGCTTGGTGGCTGCAGGCATCCCGTTGGCAAGTATTGCTGGCCGCCTCGGTTTGGGCTGGCTTGGAGATAAGGTTGACAAAAGGCGGATAGCGGCTGGCGCCTTTGCCATGATGAGTTTGGGTCTACTTTGTTTTGGATTTATTTCCGCGGGAGATACTTGGCTGCTTGTCCCCTTCCTCATTATTTTCGGTATCGGTTACGGGGGCAACAATACTCTGAGAGCTTCTTTGATAAGGGAATTTTTTGGCAGAAGCAAATTTGGAACCATTCATGGCTTCATGGTAGGCATGATGGCATTAGGAGCTATCGCAGGCGCACCCCTGGCCGGATGGGTATTTGATAACTGGGGTAGTTACCAGCCGATATGGTTTGTGTTTGCTGGCCTTGCTATTGTCGCTCTATTGTCGGTGGCAACCACTCCCGCAATTAGCGGCACAGTCCAACCGACTGATAATATGTGACCTTAAGAAACAAACTCCAGTATTTCTCTTAACGCTTTCTCCTGCATTCCCAAATATTCATCATACCCCTCTAAATTAAGTTTCCCGGCCAGTATTATCTTACCGATAGGCCTGTCTATAACGCTGGCTAAAATGTAGTTACTCGTAGAGTCCATTAATCGCAGTGCCCATAGTTCCCTCTCTGTAGGCGGCTCCATTATCTTCAGTTCTTCCGCCACTTTCAAATCCCAGGGGAAACTTTTCCTGACTTCTTCAATGTCTTCCTCATCCTGCCAGGGGAATACCTCGGCTAAATATAACTCATGGGTCTCGGGGCTGAATCTGAAGACTCCTCTGTTAGTGGCCACAGCGGAAGGCCCTCCTCCCACCAAGTTCGCCTTCTTCCGGGCATCACGACTGCCATCGAGGAAACCTAACTCAGTCATATAGTCAACTTTATTCACCCATTGCCGGGGATTAAACTCCACAGTGTAAACTACTCTCCCCGCAGACGATGCTATATCGCCTCCACCACCACTGCCATTCATTTTTAATTGTTTTCCAGTTATATAGCTAACATTCACATTTCCATACTTATCCATCTGGGCAAATCCCAGATAAGCTACATCAATGAAGCCCGATTGCTGGTCTATGAACACCTCAGGAAGACTCTGATGGCACATAGCCATTGTGCCTGCCGCGTTATCGGCCGGACTGATTAAGACAGCAACGCTGGGGAACCCAATATAGCCGGCCTCGGCCACCAATATGACATTTGGCGTATGAACCAGTTTCGCTACGGCACCGGCCAGGTCGGAAATGCCGATGCCCACAAACACGACTTCTCTATCTATTATTTCCCTGGACCCGGCGCAACATACAATCTCGGGAGGTGTATATTTCCTCTTCAATTCTTCAAGTTGCTCTGGCGCATATTTCTCCCTGGTGGTATACAAATGTCCCATTTTCATACTCCTTCTATAGTTTTTATCAAGGTACCTCACCCGGGTATCCTGTTCAGCTTGTGCTCTGATTTAGCCAGCCTATCCAGTTTTTCCCAGCCTAACTTATCGCAATACTCGAAGTGGTTTTTGCAGCCATAGACCCATTCGTCAAGCCATTTCAAGGCTCCGTCACGACTTTGCCTCTGTAACAGGAGAGCTATGAAGTTTATGCTGTCCACGGTGTAGCATCCAAAACAACCTGTGGGATGGCAATTAAAGGGCAGGTGGACAACGGCATCTGTACAATAGGCTGGTATTACCGTCAGCCCCGGGTTCTCATATATTTTTTCGGTGGGGACAAGTTCCTCGGTAAGCAGGACTACATGCTTGGCAGCCCTGGCTTTCCAGTAATCCGTTCCTTTAAAACCCCATATCTGCCCATTTCCCCTTCGGTCTGCCCGCTGAACTGATATGAAGGCAACATCTGGTTTATAAGCCGGGATAAGGATGAGTGGCTTATTCTCATAGGGGTCATGTATCTCCTTGATTTCCTTATTGTATTTAGGGATATCGGAGCCAATTGAAGAGCGGCAGGGCATGAAGGGGATATTAAATGCCCCGGCTACGAATCTCAATGCAACTTGAAAATTCGTCCAGTCCACTATCTTCAGCGGAGGCATATCAGATTTAACCTTATCTTTGGGCGTAGCCAGAACGCCGCCCGCTTCAACCGGGCGTGGTAAACCTTCCTTGAGACCGCGCTCCAGAGCGGGCGTGCCAGAAATACCACCTACCTGGCGTGTTATAGCATAGGCTGTGTCTATCCTGTCCAGCATTCCCAGCTCTACCAGCAAATCTATACCTTCAAAAGCTCCACTCTCATCTATAAGAGATAAGCTTTTCCTTCCCTGACGTGCTATCTCTCTAAAGACGGATTCAGGCTGCCGCCACATAACAAATCCCCCGATGCAGAATGAATCACCATCATGTAGAAATGTTTCCACCGCCTCCTTCTCCGTCATCACCTTGTTCAATCTCTTTTTATAATCTGTGTCCTTGGCCCTCTCCTCATAATTTATTGTCCTCAGTCCTGTTATTGCTATTTCCATACTGTCTCCTTGTTTCTTAGTAAATGCTCAAAACATGATATTTATGATGGGCTTAAACCGGGATTTCCAATTTCCAGTCGTGGTGAGAGGATATTTATCCTTCATGAGCTTTGCAGTCTAGAATATATCATCCTTTGAGCCTGATTATCTAGCATCTGAATTAGTGCAGTCACCTCAAAGCCGAACCCTGCTTGTAGCTCACAATATCGCTTGAGGATTCCCTGCTGGGTGGTTGTGTACAGGAATTAAGGCAGTGACATTATGTTTGACGGCGTTCTGAATAATTTCCCTAGGATAAATAGTCCTGGCATTCAAGGTTCTGCTTTCTCGCCCGAAGTAACCAGCTCTCCCCTCTGTACTTGCCTGCGCCGTCGTTTCCAGCCAAGTACCTCCAGAAGGTCACCGACAGCTTTGTCATGCAGTATTTCACCGCGGAGGCGCAAATCGGGATTGATCCGATACCTCAGGCGTCTGCCTTCTCTTATCTTGGTAACATAGCCATCAGTTTCAAGGTCGGTGATTATTCTGTGTGTTGCCTTCTCGGTAATGCCTATCGCCAGAGAGATCTCCCTCACAGTAATCCGCGGTTGTTGAGCAATCTGGCAAAGCACCAGAGCATGATTTGTAACAAACTTCCATCCCGGCATGGTTATCCCTCCTTTTCAGAATTAGCCTTACATCGCTCCCAGAAAAATATTTTCACAAAATTTTCTTTCGCCAAAGGCCAAAACCTCTTGACAACTTCAACAAACGGTATACAATTAAGTCATGAAATGTATTTCATGTAGATTATAACATGGAAAATGATTCATGACAAGTAGTTACTATATATCCCAAAATCGGGCGAATGAAAGAGGACAAAAAGAATAATGTAAAGGCAAACAATGAGCAACAATCAGTGAAATCAAGTATCGACTATTTGTAACAGGAGAAAAGACTAAATTGAAAACATTATCGGTAAGATTTAAAAGCCAACTCAGGCATGAATCAGAGAAATGCTGCCCGGAAAGCTGTAGCAACGACGACCCTGAGGAAGAACCCCCAGGTAAACACAGCATCTCTGATGGCCCGGAGGAGGAACCTCCAGGTAAAACAGCCGCGACCAGGTACAGATTCTTTGGAGCTATCCCAGATGACATCTGGAATGACTGGAAGTGGCAATTCCGGAACAGAATTACCCACGTCGAGCAACTGATTCAATTCATTCCTCTATCCACCGAGGAGCAGGCGCAGCTCAGGTTAGTAACCATGCGCTATCCTCTGTCGGTGACTCCCTATTACCTATCGCTGATCAACCCCGATGACCCCGATGACCCGATAAGAAAGCAGGCGATACCTTCCACTATGGAAATGACTATGGGGTCGATGGGTGTAGAAGACCCGCTGGATGAGAAAAAAGACACAGTGGTTCCTGGGCTGGTTCACCGCTACCCCGATCGGGTACTTCTAGTGCTTACTGACATTTGCCCTGTGCTCTGCCGGCACTGCACCCGTAAGAGAGAATGGCGAAATGGCGGCTGGGTGCGATCCCCTGCTGAAGTCGAAGCCATGTTAAACTATATAAGCCAGCACAAGGCCATCAGGGATGTCATTATCTCCGGCGGTGACCCCCTCACACTTTCTACCCCCCACCTGGAGGACATCATTAGCCGAATAAGAGAGATAAAGCACGTCGAAATTATCCGTATCGGCACTAGATTCCCGGTGGTGCTGCCCCAGCGCATAGACAACGAGTTGTGTAGTATGCTTGCTAAGTATGGGCCCATATGGCTTAATACACATTTCAACCATGTTCGGGAGACAAATCCGGAAGCTGCTGCGGCATGTGACCGTCTGCTGCGGAGTGGTGTCCCGGTAAACAACCAGTCTGTCCTGCTGCGCGGCATTAATGACAGCGTTGAAGCTCAGACGGACCTATGCCACGGACTTCTCAAAATAAAGGTGCGTCCTTACTATCTCTTTCAGTGTGACGAGGTACAGGGCACTGAGCACCTGCGCACACCTGTGGAGGTTGGCATAAAGATAATTGAGGGAATGCGCGGGCACACATCAGGGCTGGCTGTTCCGACCTTCGTGATAGACCTGCCCCAGGGCGGTGGCAAGGTCCCTCTCCAACCAGACTACATCGTGGCACAGACTGAAGGTGAGCTAGTGCTGCGGAATTACGAGGGACGTATTTTCCGTTATCGAAACCCCACAAAACCAGCATGCCCTGAATTGCCTGCTGAGGTGCTGTGTCCACCCAGTGGTGCGACCGCGAGCCTGCCTCAAGAAAACCGGGTGCCAGTTCGGGTTAGAAGGAGTCCCAAATGAGGATAGGCTTGTCATACGACCTTAAGGAAACAGTAGCGATACAACAAGCTAGCTGCGATGATGCTTTTGAGGAATATGACTCTCTGGAAACCGTGGAGCTGATAGCTGCGGCTCTTGAGGCCGAGGGGCACACGGTAACCATGCTTGGTGGCGGCAGGGATTTTTTGGGCAAGATTCTTCAAGAGAAGGTGGACTTTGTTTTTAACATCGCCGAAGGGCGAGGTACCTACCGCAGCCGAGAAGCCCAGGTGCCTTCAATCCTCGAGATGCTGGATATACCCTATTCCGGTTCAGACCCACAGTGTCTTGCCATATGCCTGGACAAACCTTTGACCAAAAAGCTGGTCGCATCAGAAGGAGTGAGCACCCCGAACTGGTGTGTAATTAATGATAGACAAGAGCTTCGTCAGATGGACAGTTGCGATTTTCCCTTCCCTGCTATCGTCAAACCAGCGTACGAAGGATCAAGCAAGGGGATTCGTCTCAGTTCAGTGGTGGAAGACGCGAAACAAGCGATTGAAGTAATAGAGAGCTTACTGGAGAAATACCAGCAGCCGGCGATGGTGGAGGAGATTATCCTGGGTGATGAGGTCACCGTGGGAATCATAGGCAACTCCCCGCCCAATGTCCTGGGTATGATGCGTATACTTCCGAAACAAAGGGAGGGTTACTTCATCTACAACCTTGATGTTAAACGCAATTATTTGGACCTGGTTGAGTATGAGTGCCCCGCCGGTCTTGAAGAAAAGGTACTGCAATGTACACAAGTTTCCAGCCTCAGGGCGTTTCAGGCTTTGGGCTGCCGTGACTTTGCCCGGCTGGACTTCAGGATCAACACAGCAGGGGTGCCATACTTTCTGGAAATAAACCCCCTGCCCGGACTGGGTAACTACAGCGACCTGGTCATTATGGCAAAAAAGATGGGATGGAGTCATAGGCAGCTGATAAGCGCTGTGCTTAATGCTGCGCGCGAGAGATATCCGCAATGCATACGCGTGTAGCCATCATCTACAACGAACCACGCCATTCCCGCTACGACATAGTCAGTGAAGGAAAGGCGGTACTCGGTGTGCTTGAGGCAGTGGAGGCGGTGCATCGGGCTTTGCTTGAGCTTGGCTTCGACGTCACACGAGTCCCTCTAGTGCCGCCACTTGAGCGAGCTGAGAGGAAGCTGAGAAACTTCAATACGGACCTGGTCTTCAACCTTTTCGAAGGCTTCTGTGGCTCCCCTGAGACTGAAGCGGTACTGCCGAAGATTCTATCGGAGATGGAGATACCCTGTACCGGCTGCCCGGCATCAGCGCTGAAGCTGGGCTTAGATAAGGCTAAAATGAAGGTGATTCTCAAAGTTGCTGGAATCAAGACGCCAGACTTTCAGCTGCTGAATCCCGAGACACTAAATTGGTTCCACCTGGGCTACCCCTGTATTGTCAAGCCCCGCTGCGAGGATGCCAGTCACGGCCTGTCACCGGAAAGCGTGGTTAATGACTCTGCCTCTCTGGAGAGGCAAATCGGACTGGTGAGAAACCGGTACAGCGGAGGTGTCCTGGTTGAGGAATTCATTGATGGGCGGGAGTTTAACGCCACAATTCTGGGCGACTCCGAATGCCGCATTCTTCCTGTGTCTGAAATCGTTTATTCCCTGCCTTCTGGAATGCCTAGGATTCTCACCTTTGCTGCGAAGTGGGAGCCTGATAGCCCTTACTTTGAAGGCACAAAGGTAGTTTGCCCGGCTGAGGTCGAGGCTGAGGAGCGAGAACGTATTGCCGAGACAGCGGTAGCAGCTTTCCGAATTCTCGGTGGCCAGGGCTATGCCAGAGTGGACATGCGGATGGACCATGAGGGACAGGTAAACGTTATTGAGGTGAACCCCAACCCGGATATCTCACCAGGCTCCGGCGCAGTACGTCAGGCCGAAGCCTCCGGGATGACCTACACTCAACTCATTGAGAAAATCGTACAACTGGCTATTTATGGGGAAGACAATGAAAATCAATATTCGCTCTATGACTCACGAAGACAAACCCAGCATAACGAAAATACTGCGCAGTACACCAGAATTCAAACCCTCTGAAGTGGCAGTAGCTGAGGAAGTAATTGACAGCTACCTTAAGGACCCATTCAGTTTAGGCTATCACATCCTCGTTGCTGAGGTTGACTCAACTGTAACAGGTTATATCTGCTATGGGCCTACGCCGCTGACTGAAGGGACATGGGATATCTACTGGGAGGCTGTCGCCCGAGAAAGGCAAGACCGAGGGATAGGCAGCGCCCTCATGAAGTCTGCGGAAAAGAAGATCGTGAAAGCTAAGGGAAGACTAGCCATTATTGAGACATCATCCACGCCAGTATATGAGAAAACGAGGCATTTTCATCTGAGTCACGGCTACGAGATAGTAGCCCGCATCCCTGACTTTTATGCGCCCGGGGATGATAAGTTAATCCTGCAAAAGCAGCTGCGGTGAAATCAAAGGGAAGATGCAACAAATGTCCTTTTTGTCACATCTGCTACTCGATAAGCGCCTGGAGCTTAAGGGTATAGCTACGTAATTCCCCTTCCCGGTCAATCAGGATTTCAATCTCATCGCCATCCTGGCTGAGCATACTTCTGATCTGCGGCAACTGGAAATCCGATATGTTTGCTCCATTTATCTGTACGATCTCGTTGCCGACCTTCAGCCCTGCTTCTTCGGCTGGTGAGCCTGCATAGACATGATCAATAATCACCCTCTGAAACGTATCGTCCGTAACAAGTTCCAATCCGGAGCAGTTGACCTCGAACTGGTCATGGTATAGCCGATTAGGCTCAAGGTACATCCTTTTCTGCTGGAGGTCAATGAAAACATTGAAATGCTTAAGCACGCCATTCCCCAGAATCCCCATGGGGCCAGACCATGATGATGCTCCTGCTTCAGCAATTGCCATAGTTACTGGTAGTGTGGAAAATTCGTAGTCGCTGATGCTCAAGTTCGCAAGCATAGTGGTGTAGGCATGAGCACTTTCGGTACTTATGCTCTGAGTTTCCCGTTCATAGTAGGTATCCATCTCTGCTAACAGGTCATTTTCCTCAATAAAAGGCGTATTGAAATAGAAAGTGTTCCCCGCTCCAGTATCCACCAGTACCTTGCCGGTGAAAATATTACCACTCTTGAAAGTAGTCGTAACGTTGGTAAAGATTGCAGTGCCCTGCACCTCAAGAGTATAACCGCTATCACCAAAGTCATACTCAAATTTATTGTTGTCATATATCTCAATAAGCATTGCATCATAGTCGATTCTTACCGCGTACTGGGACAAGATCAGCCATCCAATAACCCCATCGATTGGCATACCCAATCGCTTCTCTATATGGCCGAGTTCGGCGATGCCTAACGTGGCATCCTGAAAGCTTATATCTTCAACATATACAATATGATCGGTTGACTGCACGATTTCGGCCATTCCAGTGGCACCCTCGCGGGATACCGTTTCATCCCCGACGATACCGAGACTAGCGGCAGTACTTGCATTGATTACGGTCCCGCCAGCACCGGTATCGAATATGAAGTTAAGTGGAGTCGATTCATCGACGGAAATCTCTGTTACTATCATGTTTCCGTATAGTTGGAAGGGAATCTCAGCTAGAAGTCCTTCATTTCTTGTGCTTTCATCCAGTTGCACTTTTACACATGGCATTAGAGACAGGCCCAGTATTAAAATGGCTCCCGCCAATACCATCGGGATCCTTGTCATAAGACACCCCTTCTTCCCTTTGTTTCTCTCACGAGACTGCTCGTTATTCTATATTATATAACGTTAGATGGACAAAAAGGTTGCACCTCATAATACATATAATACCTATAGACTTTCTCAGAAGGTCACTTATCAGTAAAAGAAATCAGACATCCCGATGTTGGTTTGATAGCACATACATGCGACCAAATTGCATCTTGGCTCATTAGGACTACAAAGCTCACTATTGCTCCTTGGCACAGCAATGTTACAATATAATCCAGGGAAATAGCATTGGCAAGCGGGCAGAAAAGCTTGCCCTCGATTGACCTCATATGTTTGGCCTATTCGCGTCAAGAGTAAGGTAGGGAAACAACTCATGTTTCGCATACGCCGAGTCTATGATGACGTTACTCCGACAAATAAGGAGGCAATAGCTCAGGTCCAGAAAATTCTCCATGAACAGTTCCCGTCTTTATCCAAACGTGAAATAGCGAAATTGCCCAAGCAGCTACGTAATCCATTGAAATACCGTTTCCGGGCTATTCTTTTTATAGCTGAAGGGCCCGCAAGACGTATTGACGGATTCGCTTTAGTATTACACGAACCTATTTTGAAGTTCTGCTATATGGATTTCCTTTCTACCGCCAGGCGCAGGACAGGCAGCGGCATAGGCAGTGCTCTCTATCAGCGCGTCAGGACAGAATCGCTCAATTTAAATACCATCGGCCTCTTCTTCGAGTGTCTTCCGGATAACCCCAGACTATCCCGTAACCCTGAGATAAGGAAACAGAATGCAAAACGCTTGCGCTTCTTCGAGAGACACGGTGCGCTGCCTATTGTTAATACGGCTTATGAGACACCACTTAAACCAGGAGAGGATAACCCCCCCTATCTTCTTTTCGATGACCTGGGACAAGACGTACCACTGGAATGTGATACTGCTCGTGAAATCGTACGAGCAATTTTGGAGCGCAAATATGGAGATGTATGCCCGCCAGAATATATCGACATGGTGGTTGAGTCGTTCCAGGACGATCCGGTGCAGCTTAGAAAGCCCCGATATTGGAAGAAGCCGGCTGTTCCCGCCGCACGATATATACCCGCCGACCAGCGCATCGCACTATTAGTGAATGACAAGCATGCTATCCATCATGTGCAGGAACAGGGATATGTTGAAGCCCCGGTTAGAATAGATTCGATTTTGACCGAGATAGAGGGCACTGGCATGTTTCAGAGGTTTGTACCACATCGCTTCTCCGAGAAACATATCAAATCCGTTCATGACTCCAAATTCGTCAACTACCTTAAGAAAGTGTGTGCCAGACTGGAGCCCAATGAATCTGTATATCCCTATGTTTTCCCACTTCGAAATGTTGCCAGGCCTCCCACGGAGCTCCCCATCCGCGCTGGTTATTATTGCATTGACACCTTTACTCCTTTGAATAGGAATGTTTACCCGGCAGCAAAAAGGGCTGTGGACTGCGCCCTAACTGCGGCCGAAAAGATTCTTGAGGGGTATCGCCTGGCTTATGCCCTTATACGCCCGCCGGGCCACCATGCCGAACACCGCGCATTCGGCGGGTTTTGCTATTTTAATTCGGCCGCAATCGCCGCCGAATATCTCAGCAAGCACGGTAAAATAGCTCTGGTCGATATCGACTACCATCACGGTAATGGACAACAGAATATATTCTACGAACGCTCGGATGTCCAGACAATCTCTATTCATGGCAACCCACACTTTGCATTTCCCTACTTTAGTGGTTTCAAAGATGAAAAGGGTCTGGGGGCAGGCAAAAACCATAATATGAATATACCATTGCCAGAGAACGTTGACGGTGAGCGATACCATAGAGCTCTTGACAGTGCCGTGAAGCGGGTGGCAAGATTTCGGCCTGATTTTCTGGTTATTGCCCTTGGCTTAGATACAGCCAGAAGTGACCCGACGGGTACATGGAGACTGGAGGCCGAAGATTTCGAAGCCAACGGGCGGATGCTCGGTTCATTAAACCTGCCTACGCTTGTTATTCAAGAGGGTGGCTATGACAACCGTGTTCTGGGTATCAACGCACGTCATTTCTTTGCAGGGTTATGGTCGGGTGCTTTTAAATAGGATGTAGAATGGTTATAGGATTATTAGTGTTCATGGTTTTCCTGGCCTTTCTACTTGCCTTCTGGGAAATCCAAATCGAGGGTAAGGATGGCTGGGCAGCGAAGCTGCCTGCCTGGCGTATAGAGAAAGGATGGCTTGTCAAGTTGGCGGGTGGACGTCCGATAACAGGCTACCACTTATTTATGACGCTGTTCCTGATTGCCGTAGTTCATCTGCCGTTGTTTTTTGTTCCGTGGAGTTGGCAGTTAGAAAGTCTGCTGCTTGGCTTTTATGTAGGCATGGTTTTTCTAGAAGACTTCTTTTGGTTTGTTTTAAATCCACATTATGGGATTAAAAACTTCCGCAAAGGAAAAATCTGGTGGCACAAAACATGGTGGGGGCCGGTCCCTGCTTTATATTGGTTTTTACTCATAATAGTCATCGCACTAATTTATTTCGGAAGAACCGCTGTCTAAATGTATTACGTTGTCAGGAAGAATCTACAGGCAGCAATATAAAGAAAATATCCCGCCGTGGCTCTATTCCAGGTCTATATCTGCATCAAATGCTATGGATGGCAAAGTGAACAATCCTATGAAATGTGTAAGCTTGATCCAGTGCACGCAACTCTAATTTCACGGACATACTCCGAAAATTTTACAGTATAGCTCCCAATCTTGAGTTTAAGCTGCGTATTGAGATAATTCATATGTTATAATGCGCTACGAGCAGGGTCAGTTCTGCAAGGCTGGTTTTGCATATCAACCTTGCGGCGGATTTCGGATATCCACTTGTGAATTAGGTTATGGAAGGGAGGTGAAGACATGACAACCACTGAATCTATTATCCACAAGAACTACCAAGAGATTCTTAACCAGAACTCCGGAGCTGAATTCGTAAAGGTAGACCTGCATGTGCACACCCCTGCGTCAGGTGATGCTCAGGCAAAGAACAAATACAATTTCAAGTTCAACATCAAGGACATCCCTGCAAGCCTGAAATCTGCGAAGCAATTGGCTGGAGAGATTGTAGACGGAGTAATAAAGCAGGGAATAAAATTAATTGCCGTCACCGACCACAATACACCGAGCAATACCCATCCTGAGGATTTAACAAATACCTGGTATCAATTATTGAAAGAAAAGGCCAAGGGCAAGGAGCTATCCGTTCTTCCCGGCGTTGAGATAAGCACTGATGACCTTCACATACTGGTAATCCTCGACCCTAAAGAAGACGAGCCGGCAGCCTACACAACACACAGAATCAACTTCCTGCTGCAGGATTGCGGATTCTCTCTTAAGGAATACGGGGATTATAGAGCTACCGGCATGTCGAGCCTCTTTGATGTGCTTCAACATATAGAAGACCTCGGCACCAGTTGCATTGCCATACCTGCACATATAGACGGAGGCAAGAAAGCGATGCTTGCAGTTTACAAAGAGCCTTCCAATGTGTTCAACAAGCTACTGAATCATCCAAACTTGAATGCTGTTGAAGTCGTAAAGGCGACCACTCCGGCCAGAAAGAAGATAGGAAAGGAATACGTAAAGGACTATTTTAAGAGATTGAGGGACGATCACAGGTCACCGATTGCATTCATCCAGGACTCCGACGGCCATGCCATTAAAGAAATCGGCCAACGCTTCACCTATGTCAGGATGGGTGAACCCGATTTCTGGTCTCTTAGAAATGCCCTGGAAAACCCTGAAACAAGGATACGTATGAAGAGTGACTACAAGCCTGATACAGACAAAACGAGAATCCTGGGCATTTCCTTCAGCACCGGGAGAAAATGGAGCTACATTGCATTTAATTCGAACCTGAATTGTATAATCGGTAAGAGGCGCACCAACAAATCGACCATAGTAGACCTAATTCTTTATGGCCTGGCTAGATTCGGGGATGAGAATAAAGGCGACGAAAAGTCATTGATTGAAAGGAAATATTCCGTAAATGTCTTCCTTGCCAAAGGCCCGGATGTATTCTGTTACAGCCGTGACGATATGGGCAATCGCCCCAGTATTTTCAAGTATGGAGACGGCTCTTTTATACCTATTAAGGCCGCACCAAACCTGGAATTACCTCGGAAATACAATCATGAAGCCATAGAAGAGCGGTTTTCTCGAAGTACGTCCCTTATGGACTTCCTGGACGGGCGTGTCTTTGTCAACGAGAAGTTGCAGTCATACATAGATGACCGTAATAAATATTTGGATAAAGTGAAAAGTGCTAACTTCAAAAACTGCGCATCAGACATGAAGCAACTGGTCAAAGCCTGCGAACAGTTGTTTAACGAGAGGAAAAAGCAAGTAGAGCCCGCGCTCGAAAAGTACGTTGATAAACACGGTAAAAAGAAGTTCAAGTTGAAGGTAACCAGGGGAAAATACAAGGGTAAAAGAAAGCAGAATTTCTTCGACAAAGCCACCCTGTCAGTATTGGTAGAATCCAAATACAAATCCTTTGATAAACTCAGCACCGGTGAAAAGAACGCTGCTATGATGGTCCTGCTCATGAATCAAGGAGCGTTCGGCCCACTAATCATTGACGAGCCTGAACAATATCTAGATACTGTATCAATCACTGGGATGTTAATCCCCAGAATACGCCAACTGAAAACCCAACAACAGATAATCTGTGTTACCAGGAATGAGCACTTTCTTATTTCCGGAGATACCGAACAGGTGATTGCTACACAGTCAGAAAAGAAGCTTGAGGTTATC
>Ga0209164_1002398_pt1 | contig 20144 bp, 7 predicted proteins | sample MTBNYHSulfiMetaG_FD_187458 | JGI IMG/M metagenome (GOLD analysis project Ga0209164, IMG submission 187458) | Enrichment culture microbial communities from rom New York Harbor, USA that are MTBE-degrading - MTBE-NYH (New York Harbor Sulfidogenic)... | ecosystem: Environmental > Aquatic > Marine >...
CCAAACCGTCGGACATGGCGTTCTCCTGTGGCAAATTGAAGGGTCGGTTGGTTGCTGATCGTTTGTCAGGTCAAGGCATCTGTATCGGTGATGCGATATTTTTCCACCTTGCGGTAGACCGTGGTCAGGTTGATCCCAAGTAGTTTCGCAGCCTCTGCCTTGTTGCCTTTGGTTCTTTTCAGCGCGCGCGTAATCAGCACCTTTTCGTTTTCCACCAGATTGAAATTATTGTCGTGTATTGTATCCTTTTCGCTCATCGAACGCAACTCTGGAGGCAGATCGACAACCTCGATCGTTTCATCGACGCCCAGCGCAAAAGCCCGCTCGATCACATTTTCCAACTGCCTTACATTTCCGGGCCAATCATAATTCATCATGAGATCGAGTGCCTCATGTGAAATCCGCTCGACCACCCTGTGGCTGTCCTTGGAAAATTTCTTGATGAAGTGGTTGATCAAAGTGGGAATATCCTCGCGGATCTCGCGCAGGGATGGCATATGAAGGGAGATGACATTCAAGCGATAGTAGAGATCCTCCCGAAAAGCTTTCTGGGCGATGGCCTGCTCGAGATTCTTGTTGGTCGCCGCGATCACCCTCACATCCACCTCGCTCTCGCGGGTATCCCCCACCGGGCGGATCTTTTTCTCCTGCAGCGCTCTAAGCAGCTTGACCTGCAGTGTCGGCTGTACCTCGGCGATCTCATCCAGAAAAATCGTTCCTCCGTCCGCCGCCTTGAAAAGGCCGATGGTATCTTTGATCGCGCCGGTGAAGGCGCCTTTCACATGCCCGAAAAGCTCGCTCTCCAGCAAGCCTTCGGCAATCGCCCCGCAGTTGACGGGAATGAATGGCTTGTCGCGACGCACACTGTTCTGATGAATGACATTGGCAACCAGCTCTTTCCCAGTGCCGCTTTCACCCTGGATCAGCACTGTCGGACTGCCATTGCTGATCCGGTCGATGACGTCATAAATCTGCTGCATCTTGGCACTCTTGCCGACCAGTTGATCGTAATTGTAGCGGTCTTTCAGACGTCGTTTGATCAAATAGTTTTCCAGTTGAAGCGTCCGTTTTTCGACAATCCGGTCGATGAGGATCTTCAACCTTTCGAAATTGATCGGCTTTTGCAAATAATCGTAGCTTCCCCGTTTAAGCGCCTCGATGGCCGATTCGATGGTGCCATAGCCCGTTACGATAATCACCTCGGTTTCCGGGCTGATCTCCTTGATCGATTTAAGGAGGTCCAATCCGCTGATTTCAGGCATGATAAGGTCAGAAAAAACAGCGGCGTACTCCTTATGTTGTATCATTTCAATGGCAGTGAGCCCGTTGTTGATCGTATCAACGCTATATCCATTGCGCATCAGATAGGCTGCGACGACGTCTAGAATCTGTTGATCGTCGTCGACGAATAGAATCGGAAATTTTTCCATATCGCCGCTAGTTTGGAATTGTTCAAGATGCGGAAATTTAAGGTCGTAAAAACTGAAAACAGTCAGCTCAAGCCGTCCTCGGCTTGTCCTGCAAAGTTCCCCGAAGCCTTTATCATCAGCAATTTCTAAAGGTGACATTCACAAGTGATAAATGAGTGTATGCCATTGGATAGTAAGCCTGTCAAGGTTTTGAAATGGTAATGCAATCAAAATGTTGGATTCAAAGGATACCACCTGATGGGGTTAATCCCGATTCAAGTTTTTAAATTACGAGGGGATCAAAATCGCATTTATTTTAAGCCTCGGAAGAGAGGAGTGACAAGTCCATCTGTATGATTTCATGACGAAAAGAAAGTCTTTCCATCAGGATTTGTAACACCTGTCAATAGTTTGACTTAAAAATCGTTATGTTGGCTTGGATTCGGGTTTGAAATGAAATCATATGCTAATTAAAACAATATGATACGACTATGGTATGTTCATTGCTTATGTCTTATGCGGTTGAATCGAAATTTAAGGCCAAAAAAGGATGAATGACGACTTGGAGACGTTGAAATGACTGCTGCTGTGACATTGTCCGAAACTGCATGCTGGCTTGAACATGAGCACGACATCCTTCCGATCATGACGGCACTCTTTGTCGAAGGATTAGAACCCCGCACGAATCTTCCAATTGATCGTCAACAATGGGAGTCTGAAAGGTCAGAAGAAATTGATGCGGCAAAGATATTCCGTTTGCCAATAACAGTAAAACCATACAGCCGACAAGCAAACAAGCTAAAGAAAAATTGTGAGGATCATGATTTCATAACTAAAAATTTCAAAAATTCCACATCATCTTCACCTACGCAGCATATGATTGTGCGCCAGCTTATCAGTGGTATATCCCATCATTTCAATAATCTGCTAATGGGTATATGGGGCAATGCAACTCTCATCCGAATGGGACTCGACCCTGTAGACCCCCGCTACGTTCACGTTGAACAGATGGAACGGTTGATCCAAAGTGGTGCCTTCCTCATCCATATGGTTTTGGGATATCTCGGAGAAAGGCGAACCGTTGCGAAACAGATGCGATTGAATCAACTCATATCTGAGATCAGAAATGAAACCGGACTTGATAATGGCATCGATGATCCATGGGATTTTGAAGCCCGGCTCAAATGGGCGTCCCGGGTACAGCGTCCAAGAATGATCGCAAGCAGCACAGCTCGGGTGTTAGAGGTGTTGTTCCAAGGTATTGAAAAGCATTGCAGGGAAATTTTAGCGCTTAAAGACATAGATATTACAAACAAAAAAAAGCTATCGACAATAGACTCTTTGGTAGAAAGAGGTCTCGATATCACCTGCAAGTTGCGGCTTTATGCAGGTGATTTTCCTAAAAACCAAAAATCGCGAATTAGATTTGGGCCTATGGCCAAACGTCTTCTAACGAGACTTAGCGTTCGATTTCCAAATATCGAAATACACTCCCAGATAAGTGATAAACTTCCGACAATAATAGCCGATCGCTGGCAGTTGGAATGGGCATTCGAAGAAATAATAGTCAATTGTGCGAATGCCATGCGCAATGGTGGCATATTGAAAGTCACCGTTCAAAAACTTCAGGAAGAATCCCCAAATGTAAGGTGTGGTGTGCACACCGGCGGTGATTACCTGGTAATTAGCGTTCAGGACTCAGGTGATGGTATAACTGCTCGAGTAAAGAAACGCATCTTTGAACCGTTTTTTGCGAACCCCGAAATTCATGGAAAAAAGGGACTGGGTCTGGCCGCGGCCGATGGGATCCTCAGAAGCCTTCGCGGCTTTATCCATCTTCAATCTTGTCCCAAATTGGGAAGCACATTTAAACTGTATTTGCCATTTAGCGACGCGACCCTTCTAACGTATCCATCAAACCGGAAGTACAAGCATGTCTGTGCTTTCAAGAATTAAAAATATCTGCTTGGCATGCGAACATTATGAAAGACGTAAAAATAGCATAGACCTTATTAATCGTTGACTTTAGGACGAGTTATAGAAATATCTATGAGGAGGTACCCGCTGAAATAGAAGAAAACAACCTATCTCGCTCAGTTCATAGATCAATAGAAAAATGATTTAAAAGGTAAGGACCATCGCATTCTTAGAAAACTTATATAGTTATAGATTGTTAGAGGATAGAAAAACGAACCACAAATAAATGCAATTGAATTTTTGAACGATGAATATCTCGATCGAAAGCGATAGGCGGATGATACCCCGAATTAAAACTTTTGAAAGTGATTGGTTGTCCTCTCGACCGATCTTCTATCACCAGAAAACCGGGAAAGTAAGCAACAATATCCAGGATGTGATTGATTATGATGTATTCGATTTTCATGCGGAAGGTTTGCGAAATTATATGGAATTCGGATATTCTGTATTTGAACAGACACCAGTGAAAGATGTCAAATATCTGTGCCATAGCTCAAAACTCATGAAGTTCGCGGACAGATCAATAAAAATTGAACACCAGGAGGATATTGCAGAAAAGTGGATCGGGAAAAAATCATCGGAAGATGAAGTGCTCCAAACTATAGAAAAAAGTGTGCAGGAATGGGAAGGAAGAATTGAAGGCGATATTATCATTCCCACTAGCGGAGGGTATGATTCAAGGCTTTTAAACTGCTTTATCAGAGACAAACGAAGAATTCGTTCATTCAGCTACGGTATATCGAAAAAACAAGAGCAGTCAAGTGAATCGGTGTATGCACAAAAGCTTGCACAAATTCTATGCACCAATTGGGAGAGAATCGAGCTTGGCGATTACCATCGATACATGGATCCCTGGGACAGGCTGTTTGGCGCCTCCATTCATGCCCACGGTATGTACCAAATAGAATTTTACAATAAGATCAGCCAAAAAGTACAGCACGGAAGTCCTTTGTTAAGCGGAATTGTTGGAGATGCTTGGGCTGGTAGCGCCAAATTTATGAGAGTTCATTGTGCGGATGATTTGTCCAAACTTGGGTACTCACATGGTATGCATGCGGATCCAGATCAAGTGTTGATGAAATCTGGGAATGAGCTTAAAGAAACCTTTTGGGAACAACATCGTGAAAAATTAAACGATCCTATTTATCAAATCCTCTGCATGGTGCGTTTTAAAATCATCCTGCTGTCATACCTGTTACGTGTCCCTGAAGTATTCGGATTTAGGGCCTGGTCACCTTTTTTATCGCCTGAGATTGCATTGGGAATGCTTTGCATATCTCCAGAAAGGCGCAGAGGTAGAATTTGGCAAAAAGATTTTTTTAGAAAACAAGGTTTAGATATCGAGAATTTTAATCTGTCAACAGACACAAGTAACACATTAAATTACATGGCGATCCATAAAACCCCCCCCATCCCGCTCAGGGCTAACATATTGAGGGAGATCATAAAGCCAGATTATGTTGATTGGATAAATAGAAAGTTGTCCGGATTCGTTAAAAGCCAGCAAACCCCAGAGACGCTTTGGAAAAACGATAATGGAGTGCTAAAGGCCTATTGTGCCTACCTAACGTTAAAGCCATTAGAAAATTTGATAATTCGCAGAGATGGCTATTTAAATAGAGCAGGAGAGCTTAAAAGATTAGACCACTTTGGGGCAAGTCATAAACGGTTATACCCAACAAAGCCAAGGTCGGGAATAAATCACTATGACGAAAAATATTTTCAGTGGCAAAAGGAAATTGGAAAGTTTGGTGGCATAGCCAATAAATTCAAATTCGTAAACTTCGTTAAACTCAGCGATACGGTGATAGATTTCGGCTGCGGTGGTGGGTATTTATTGAAGAACTTGAAATGCAAACGAAGAATAGGAATTGAAGCCAACCCCGCTGCAATTGATGAGGCCCGAAGCAACCAAATCGAAGTCTACGCCAATTCTGAGAATTTGCCGGATGGCATTGCAGATGTGCTCATATCAAATCACGCCCTTGAACACGTAGAAAATCCAATTCAGCAGTTGCGTATACTTAGGCGAAAACTGGCGAACCATGGAATTGTCGTTTTCGTGGTGCCTTATCAGGATATCTCAGAAGAATATGAAGAAAACGACAAGAATTATCATTTGTTTTCCTGGAATAGGCAAACTCTTGGAAATTTGTTTAAACACGCTGGCTTTGATGGAATAAAAATCGACTTGATTCAACATCAGTGGCCGCCAAATTTCAAAGAAGAATATCAACAAAACGGCGAAAAAGCATTTCATCAGAAATGTTCTATTTACGCAAAATTCAATCAAAATTATCAGATTCGCATCGTAGCATATAAGAATAAACAATTATGCAAAGCGACGACAGGAAGAAAAAACCTTCCTATGAAGGAGCTTCCTGTCGTATTAATGACTTACAACCGTCCGGAACACACTAAGAAGGTTTTAGATGCCCTGCGTGCCAAAGGTCAAACCAATTTATTCATTTTTTCGGATGCTCCGAGAACAGAATTGGATCATTCCAAGGTTAGGGACACAAGAAGATTGATCAAAAAGATTGATTGGACCGAGCCTGTGGTGATTGAAAGGGATGTGAATTTAGGATTGGCTCGATCCATTGTATCCGCAGCTAACACCGTTTTTGAATCGCATGATCAATTGATTCTGCTCGAGGATGACTGTGTGCCGCAAGATCATTTTTTTGATTATATGCATACCTGTTTGACCAAATATGAGTATTCGGAAAAAGTCTTTGGCATAAGCGGCCACACCGTTGAGGTTCCCGAACAACTCCTTGCGAGGTATCCATATGATATTTACTTCTCACCGCGGATTGGCAGTTGGGGATGGGGGACCTGGAAAAGGGCTTGGAAATTATTCGAGTATAATCTTGGTACTGCCTATCAAAAAGCCATGAATAATCATATTGATTTAAATCAGGGTGGAACTGATATCCCGGTTATGATTCGTTCAATGCTGCAAGGAACCCTTAAAGATGTTTGGACGTTAAATTGGGTTCTTACAGTTTATATAAACAGAGGATATTATATTTACCCAACCCGTTCACATATAAAAAATATTGGTACGGACGGTAGTGGTGTTCATTCTGGAGTTACAGGGAAATTTGATTCTCCCATCGCTACTAAAGCTGCCATCAGACTTCCGGAAAAGATTAGAATCGATCCGACAATATTAAAAAATTTTCGAAGATTTTTTGATTTTTCGTAAACAGCTATCAATAAAATAAATTCGGATAATGCGCCGCCCACATTCGTTAACTTAAAGACCCAGGCGAATATTTAAAAATGTTTTTAGATATCTATACGCGAGGGAATTAGATGAATCTATCTGGACACCGATCAGCAGATGTCCCTCTATCGATATTGCATATCAATACGCATGAAAAGACAGGTGGGGCCGCCAAGGTTGCTTGGCGTCTGGCCGGAATACAGCGTGCATCCGGGCTTCAATCCCGACTTTTGGTCGGATACAAACAAAGCAAATTATCTTACTCAGATTCGTTTGAAATACAACCAGATAGAAGATTGCAGGAATGCTGCCGTAAAAAGGGTTATTTGTTTTATGAGTTTCAGGGTAGCCACGAATTGGCTCAATCTCCAAGGGTACAAGCGGCAGACATAATTCATCTGCATAATTTGCACGGCAATTATTTCAACCCTTTTTCACTCACATTGCTTGCCAATACAAAGCCAATTGTTTGGACGCTTCATGATATGCAGTCGTTTACTGGGCATTGCGCCCATTCATTTGATTGTGACCTGTGGCAGCATGGATGCAGTCGATGTCCTTATCCGGATACAGAACCAGGACTAAGAGAAGATACCTCAGAAGTTTTGTTATCCCATAAGCAAATGATTTATGAACACTCACCATTATGGATCGTGGCTCCTTCGAAATGGATAAAATCCAAAGTCGAAAAAAGCATCCTAGGTTTGCATCCAGTGGAACTGATTCACAACGGAATCGACACCGATGTTTTTAAGCCGACAAATAGGGCAAACGCCAGAAGAGCTTTCGGTTTGCCACTTGATAAAATATTGATCGGTACCGTTACCAACGGTGGCGCATTATCAAATCCATGGAAAGGATGGGAGTATACAGAGGCGGCAGTTGAGTTTTTGCACGGACAATACCCAGAAATCTGCTTTGTCGATATCGGAGGTACAAATCGAACTGAAGACGCCATGCGTCTTTCCATACCCCATATCTCCGACGAAAATATGCTTGCCCAGGCCTATAGCGCCCTCGACATGTTTTTATACACACCAAGAGCGGACACCTGTCCACTTGTAGTGATAGAGGCAATGGCATGCGGTTTGCCGATAATCAGTTTCGATACTGGCGGCATTCCTGAAATGATTGTGGATGGGGAACAAGGATATGTCGTAAGATTCCAAGACGTCAAGGCTTTGGTTCAAGCAGTCCATCATTTGTTGAAGCACCCATCTGAACGGATTCGCATGGGGGACAGTGCCCGGAAAAGGGCCCAAACTTGTTTCAACCAGGAAATATTGGCGAATAGATACTCCAGGCTTTACGAGAAGGTGATGGAAAAATTTCCTCAGCGACAATCGCAATTCACTTGCATGCCGATAGACAAAGTACCCGAATTGGTCCGAACGCCCATTTTTATGAAAGCCTATCATAAATCTTGTGAAATGAAAATTACAAGCCCGAATGCATTTGCCAATAGGGAGGATCTGATAAGGAACTTTCAAGATGTTGTTGAGGTGAAAGAAGCACAATTTGGCCGGCATGTTGATGAAGATCAGCGGTTTCAGTCTGAAAACGCCTTTTCATCATGGACGATCAACCCAAAAAATGTCCCACCAATGATTAGCGTTATCACTCCATCTTTCAACCAGGCCCAATATCTGGAAGCCTGCATCAAATCTGTACTTGAACAGGATTATCCAAATATCGAGTATATTATAATGGATGGTGGGAGCACGGATTGTTCCCGATCCATTATCGAAAAATATACGCACCGTCTTGCTTACTGGCAAAGCAAGCCAGATGATGGTCATTATTGGGCCGTACAAGAAGGAATCAAACGCAGTTCCGGAGAAATCATTACCTGGTTGAATTCCGATGATCAATTCCACCCGCATGCGTTTCGGATAGTTGCCGCATTGTTTATGCAGCGAAAAGATATAGAATGGATAACTGGGAAACCTAACAACATCAATACTGACGGTACCATGTATTCCGAAGCCGCAACGTTGCCGGTCTGGGGTCGCCAGAAGTTTTTAGATCGATGCTATCATCGTCCATTTATTCAGCAAGAAGGAACTTTTTGGCGCCGCTCTCTGTGGGACAAGGCCGGTGGAAAATTACAGGCCAATTTGGCGTTGGCGGGCGATATGGAGCTTTGGACCCGTTTTTTCAGGCATTCGCCCCTCCATTCGGTTGATTACAATTTTGCCGCCTACAGAACCCATGGAGATAACCGGGCTTTGAAATTTATGAAACAATATTTAGAAGAGGCCGAAAAAGTGATCGAGCACGAGCTGCGGTTGCTTAAAACTGGTCAATACCCAAACATATTAGATGCTCCTCAGCGAATTTCGAAATCTCAGATCGCGAAGCATTTATTGGAAAGTGGCATGCATGGGACACTCTCGCAAAGGAAAAAAAATGTGGAAACGCCGATTAAAAAACGGGTATCCTGTCCTAACCCAAAAGTGTCCATTCGTCTGCTGCCGATCGAAAACATCCAACTTAAGCAAAAGAACATACCTGTTAGAGAACGTCGGCTTAGGAAATCAAGGATGGACATTTCTTTGATCTTGCCGACCAAAAATCGTTCAAAAGGGCTGGAAGAAGTGCTGCAAAGTATCCCTGATGCGATGGATGATATCGCTTACGAAATCATTCTCTATACAGACCAGGCAAACGAACAGATAGAAAGAATAAGGAACGCTTATCCTATTAGCAAAATATTCTATGATAATGAAGTATTCGGCCCTATAGAAGGTTTTTCGTGGTCTAAGCTGATGAATCACGCTTTCAAACATGCTTCTGGTAACTGGATTATGTATGCAAGCGATGACATTGTTTTCTATCCGAAGTGCTTTAAAAATGCATTTTTAAGGATTGAAAATACTTCGGCCACTGACATCGGCGGCATTTCCTTTTTGCACCGTAACACAGTCGAAACCCACAGGGGGGTATTTAAGCGATTTGGATATGATACGCTAAATGGCGATAAGGCATACATCAATTTCGGCCTCATCAATTCCACGGTGTTTAAGAAGACAGAAGGGTTTGATGAAAAATTGCGTTTTTTTTGGGCGGATGTGGATATTTGTATGCAAATATGGCGCAGTGGATACCGAATTATTCCATCCCAAGTATCTCTTGTTGATCACAACAATTTTTTAGAAAAGAATCAGCAAGTACATCGCAACGAATTGTTTCAACTCGATACAGCACGCTTTTTAGAAAAGTGGGGAAATTCTTGCTTGTTTAAAAAAGCAAACCCGTTGGAAAAAATAAGGTACTTTTTGGATGACAAAAATCATCGGCAGGTGGTTGACTATCTGCAAAACGAAACAGAAAAGAATAAGCGACGTGTGTACAATAATCCTCTGAGGATTGTTATCGATGCTGTTATTTTTCAACTGCAGGCAAGAAACCCCAAGGGCATTTCGAGGGTGTGGGAAAATCTCATCCCTGAAATCGCTAAGCAAATGCCCAATGCAGAAATAATAGTTCTTAAGCGCAAGGGGACCAAGGTTCCTGTGAAAGGTTTCTCAATTAAAACGATCCCGGCATTTAGACTTGAGCATGAAGATATTTTGGATGCAGATGATTGGATGCTTAGAAAAGTTTGCAGGGATCTCAAAGCTGATGTTTTTATCAGCACTTATTATACTCGAGCACCAGGGGTTATCAATCTGGTCCTTTTACATGACATGATTCCGGAAATATTCGGGTTTGATATGTCGCAGCCTGAGTGGTTGGCAAAGCAGCGCGTGATTGAAACTGGCGATGCGTTTATTTGTGTGTCGGAAACGACACGTAACGACCTGCAAAGACTATATCCACAGACCAGGCAACGCCCCATTGTTGTCGCGCACAACGGATTGGCGGCATGTTTTAAACCTAAGGATGAGACTGATATCAATCACTTTCGCGATAGGTACCGCATCGAAAAGAAATTCTTGTTGATGGTGGGAAATCGCAAAGGATACAAAAATGCCATCCCCTTTCTGAAATCCTTGGCGCGACTACCTGAAGCATCGAAATTCACAGTGGTATGCGTAGGAGGAGAACAAAGCCCAATCTCTGAAGAAACAGCGCTTAAAAGTCACTTGGATTTGCGTTTCATCGGGCAGATAGAGGATTCAGATCTGGCTGTGGCATACAGCGGCGCGGAAGCGCTTTTATCTTCTTCAAAATACGAGGGTTTCGGTTTGCCCGTCTTAGAGGCCATGGCCTGTGGGTGCCCAGTGGTGGCCGTGCATTGCGATGCTATCGCTGAAATAGGTGGCGATGCCGTTTGTTGCATTGATGATAGCCGCACAACAACCATTGGAAAGGCATTGCAAAAGATTTCCAGCGGTGCACAACGGCATCGTATGGTGTCCCGTGGTTTTGCTCGGGCAAAATTGTTTAATTGGGCCACTGCAGCAAATGGTATTGGGGGGCTCATCAACCAGCTCTCTATCAAACCAGCCATTCTTTTGACAGCTATTGTGTCAACCTTCAACGCTCAAAGATTTATTCAGGGATGTCTTGAGGACTTGACCGCTCAGACACTTTTCCCGCAAATGGAAATCGTCGTGGTGGACAGTGCCTCAGAGCAGAATGAAGCTCTTATTATAAAGAATTTTCAAGAGCGTTTCGGCAATATTAAATATATCAAAACCCCTGCTCGTGAGAATGTATATTCAGCATGGAATCGCGGCATTAAAGTTGCTAAAGGAAAATATGTAACCAATGCCAACACCGATGATCGCCATCGGAGAGATGCGTTGGAAATAATGGTTCGTGAATTAGAGGCCCATCCAGAGGTCGCTCTGGTATATGCAGATGTCATCAAGACGGAAATTCCGAATCAGACTTTCAACGAATGCAACCCCACGGGAATGATGCGGTGGCATGATTGGGACAGGGAAATATTATTGGAGAAAGGTTGTTTCATTGGCCCTCAGCCAGTGTGGCGACGCGATGTCCATGATACGTATGGTTTCTTTGACTCACAACTTACTGTTTGTGGTGATTATGAGTTTTGGCTTCGAATTTCTCAAACCAACACGTTTTTGCATATCAAAAAACCCTTGGGCCTCTATTTGAATCATCCCGACAGCATTGAACACAGCAACCAGGACATAAAATCAAAAGAAAACCGTATAATCCAAGAGCGATATCGCAAAGCCGCAAAGTTGGGAAGTGTGATAGGTCTTCTCAACGAAGATAAAAGACTGAATATTAACAGTGGTACATTTCATCCCGATACCGGAAAAACAAGTCCAAGTCCTGCGATCGACAGCAGGAAAAACCAGATAAAAAATAGACGAGGAGAAAAAAATATGCAGTCACCAGAATCCATCCTGAATGCCATAGATTCATTGGTACAGAGCGGTCAAAAGGATGCCGCATGCTGGTTTTTGGACCAATTTTTGTCTGAATTTCCTGGAAATGGCCGTGCGAATCACCTGAGAGCCGGCCTTGCTTATGAGCAAAATGATTTGCAAACGGCCTTGCATCATTTTGAGCAAGCCGTGGCGTTTGAACAAGCAAATGCAGAATTCCAAAAGAGTCTTGGTGACATCCATTACGTAGTGAATAAGGATGCTTTGAAAGCGTTGGATCATTACGAAAGAGCGCTTTTAATTGTACCCGACAACGAAGCGACACTATTGACGGCTGGCCACCTTTGCGTATCGCTTCATCGTTTTGACGAAGCTCGACACAATTATAAGAGAGTTGTTGAATTAAATCCGGGGCACGCTGAAGCGCTGGGGGCTTTGGCACAACTTCCCTCGACGGTCGATCAGACGCCAATCAAAGAGGTTTCGGCCGATGAACTGTACGCCTCAGTCGAAAATGAAATTGAAAACGGCCATTGCGATAAGGCTATTGCTGTTCTTCTGAAAGTTGTCGAGATCGATAATGCGCATGCCCGGGCGCATAATGATTTGGCTGTACTATACTACGACCAGGGAAAGAAAGAGGAAGCTTATCGGCATTACACCCGGGCCTGCGAACTGATGCCTGAAAGCGCTGTTTTCCAAAAGAATCTGGCGGATTTCCTCTGGGCTGACCGAAATGATGCCCAGGGGGCAATGGCCAAATATGTGCAAGTTCTCAAACTGGAGCCACAGGATATAGAGGCAATCCTCGGCTGTGCCCAAATATGCGATGCCGTAGGCAAGCAGGATGATGCCAGAGAATTTCTAGAATGCGCACTGGAAATCGAACCGTGGAACAGCGATGCGAGACAATTGATGAAACAATTGGAAAATCAATTCGATCGTAATAACTACTCGTTAGATAATAATGACTTGTATCTCGGGGCTCAGAAAAAGGCCACAGAGGGAGATCAGCTTGGCGCCATCGATGATTTGAATCGATTACTGGAGTATTCGTACGACAATCCATTGATTCACAACGATCTGGGCGTACTTTATTATGAAGCCGGTAACAAAGAAATGTCACTCTCCTGCTATCAAAAAGCTTATCAACTTGCCCCAGATCATCCCAGCATTATCAAAAATCTTGCTGATTTCTATCTGGTGGAGCAAGAACGCATTGAAGATGCGATGAAACTTTATATAAGTGTTTTGGAGAAGACTCCTGAAGATATCGAATGCCTGATGGCGACCGCACATGTATGTAAACTGATGGGAAAGCCGCATGATGCCAAGGACTTTTATCATCGAATCCTTGAAATCGAACCCTGGAATCAAGATGCGAGGAAAGCGCTAGACGAGTTGGAAATAGACTCACACCCTTTCAGCGGCGCTTTGCTGACCAAACAAGCCATGGGATCAAGGTAAAGGCATGGTAGCAGCTTCCACAGGTGCAGCGCCTCAGGGGTATCAAGCATTGGATGATTTGGAGCGGGCGCTGCTTTCTACCCCGAACGACTCAGTTTTGCTTCGTCGCTATTTTGATGTTGCTGTCACTTCGAGGCAACTCGACCGGGGTAGGTCCTTTTTTGAAAGGCTACTCATCCACTTCCCGAGTTATTGCCAAGTCAGGACGCTTTACATTTCCCTTTGCCTGCAACTGAAAGAGTACCATGCGGCCATGGTGGCCATTGAAACACTGATGGCATTTTCCAAGCCTGACGATGCTCTAATCGATGCGGCCTTGAGTGTGAGAGGCAAAATCGGCCCCAAAAGAGTAGCACAGGGTAAACTAAATACCCTTTCGGTATGCATGATTGTTAGAAACGAACAGCACTATATGCCTGCCTGTTTAAATGCGATCAAAAAATTTGCTGATGAAATTGTATTGCTCGACACAGGTTCCGACGACCGCACTGCAGACATCGCGCGGATATTTGGGGCAAGAGTTTTTAATTTGCAATGGCAGGATGATTTTGCAGCGGCCCGCAATGCAGGATTGGAAAAGGCAGAAGGTGATTGGGCCCTTATCCTCGATGCCGATGAGATCATCGCTGAACAGGACCTTGCGAGCTTAAAAATGTTTTTGGATCAGCATGAAGCGTGCGCCACCGCCTTTTCAATGGAGACACGCAATTACACCCATCAGGCCAATACCCTGAAATGGCATGCCAATGATGGCCGGTACCGGCAGTTCGAAGCCGGCATCGGTTGGTTTTCCAGCCAAAAAATACGACTGTTTCCAAACCACCCGGCCATCCGATTTAAATTCCCGGTTCACGAACTGGTCGATCCTTCAGTTCAGGCGGCTGGATTCGATATACAAGAATGTAGCATTCCCATTCATCACTACGGGCATCTGAATGAGGCGCGAAATCAAAAAAAAGCAGAGGCTTATTTTAGGATCGGATACGACAAATTGGACCAGTTGGGAGAAGATGTAGCCGCCATCCGTGAACTGGCGGTGCAGGCCGGGCAATTGGGCCTGTGGGCCGAGTCGCTGTCCTTGTGGAAACGTTTGATTAAATTGAGGCCGTCCTTTAGAGACGCCTATATTAACATGTCGGGTGCTTATTGGCAGTTAGGACAATACCCGGCCGCCCTGTGCCATGCCAGGAAAGCACTAGAGATCGATGGGCAAGCAAAAGAGGCGCATTACAATGTTGCCGTCAGTCTATTGATGTCGGGTGATGCCGAAGCGGCTTTGACTGTTTTGTCTGACTTAAATGAAAAGCATGATGATTACCTTGCCGCACGATTCATGATGGCGGCTGCCGTAGCTTGTAACGGCTCGATTAATGATGCGGCCTCCATTTTTCGTTCTATTGAAAATTCAAGTGTGGGCAAAGCCTTGGCCTACGGCATCCAAGACCTGATGAAACGGCTTCAGTCGGCTGGCCTGTCTGAATATGCATCGAATTTGGGGAGCATCGTCGAGGCGATGACATCCGAAACCAACCGAGCACCCTCTGTATAATCCACCCAACAAGGCATTCGATTTGATGACCGCAACAGGCCGACCCGATGGTATCAAGAGCTGGCAGGAAGCTTATGAGAAGGGTAGATTGGCCGGCGCAAGAGGTGATCTGTCTGAAGCAGCGATTGCCATCGAAACGGCTATTCGCCTGAATCCCAATGCGTTTGAACTCCACCACGACTTGGGCGTGCTGCGGTTTCAACAAAAATTATTCGATCAGGCGCTCGCGTGCTTCCGGAATGCAATCGCGTTGAATCACCGCCGATGCCAAGCCTGGTTCAATGGGGCCAATTCGCTTTGCGCTCTGCATCGCTACCAGGAAGCAATCCCATGGTACCAGGAAGCCATCCAATTAAACCCCTCATTTGCCGAGGCGCACTACAATCTGGCCAATACCTTTAAAGCGCTTGACGTTCGATCTGAGGCAATCTCGCATTATCGGCGCGCTTTGGATATTGATCCCGGCATGCCCGAAGCCATAAACAATATCGGAACAATTCTGTTAGGCAGCGGCGATTTGAACGATGCCCGGGATTTTTTCCAGCGTGCGATAGCAATTGACGCCAATAATCCCCAGGCAAATTACAATTTAAGCCTCACCTTGAACCGTCTCGGCCGTCCGGATGAGGCGCTCTACTTTGTGGACCGATGCCTTGCCCTGCAATCGCAACACGGCGAAGGCTTGGCTTTGCGTGTTTCTTTGCTGCAGCAATTGTGCGACTGGAGGGCCCTCACCGATGCCGGCGCTCGACTGGACCGCCTTACCGATGAACAGCTTCGATCGGGACAGCGACCGTCCGAGTCTCCTTTTCTCAATTTTACCCGCTGCGATGACCCCAGGCGAAATTTGTTGATCGGACAGGCATGGAGCCAGTGGTTGCTTCAGCAAACAAACCATAGCCAGTTGCATTTTGAATTTTCACATCGACCCTGTCAAAACAGACGCATCAAGATCGCCTACCTTTCGGAGAGGTTTCGAAATGCGGCAACCGCGCATCTCGCATCTGGCATATTTGCCCGGCACGACCGCAATCGGTTTGAAATCTACGCCTATTCCTGGGGACCGGACGACGGAAGCTTTTATCGGCGCAAAATAGAAAAGGGGGTGGATCGTTTTATCGATATCCGCAACCTGAGCGACATAGAAGCGGCCCGGCGGTTGCATTCGGACGGTATTCATATCCTGGTGGACATGATGGGGTGGATGCACGGGCATCGAATGGGCATCGCCGCCCGGCGTCCGGCGCCGGTTCAGATCAGCTACCTTGGTTATCCGGCGAGTACCGGGGCGCCGTTTATTGATCACCTGATCGCCGATCCGGTGATCGTGCCGGACGAGATGAGACAGAATTTTTCCGAAAAGGTGGTGTGGCTGCCCGATTGCTACCAGCCCAATGATCCCCAGACACCGATCGATCCGATGCCTTGCCGCCGTAGCGACAATGGCTTACCCGAAGATGGCATCGTCTTTTGTTCTTTCAATACCGACTATAAAATTGAACCAGATATGTTCGCCTGCTGGATGCGGATCCTGCGTGCGGTGTCAGGCAGCGTGCTCTGGCTGTTGGTCAGATCCGGGAAGGCACGGGAAAACCTGCGCCGCAGCGCCGGCCGGCTTGGCATTGATCCCAATCGGCTGGTGTTCGCATCGCCGCTGCCCAAGGCAAAGCACCTCGCAAGACTCAAGCTGGCTGATATCGCCTTGGATACCTTTACAGTTAACGGCCACACCACCACCACCGATGCCTTGTTAGCCGGGGTTCTGGTGATAACTTGCCAGGGGCGCCATTTCGCATCCCGCGTGGCCGCAAGTATCCTCAACGCTATACGCATGGCCGATCTGGTGGCCCCGGATATGGAAAGTTATGCACAAATGGCCATAACGCTGGCTTCTGATGCCCGCCTCCTCGATGGGATCAGAGCACGATTGACCAATAACAAGATGAACGCACCCCTTTTTGATATCGATCGCTACGTAAAGAACCTGGAAGCTGCCTACGACAACGTTTGGCAGACCTACGTCAGCGGAAAACTCCAGCGGGCCTGATTACCCAAAGAATCCATAACCATTTGTCTGATTTTCCGAAAAATACGGCATCCCGCACCTGAATATGGTTGGTATCGATTTTCATCAGTCGGTTTGCCTATTGAAATTTACGCTTCGAGACCCATCTTTTTCGATTGAAACGTGTACTAACGACATTGACAATCGGATCCAAAAGACAGATGACTGCCGGGAAATTCATATCGAGTATCACAGGAAGTTCAGCAAATGACCAAACCCAAACGACAACACCTGTCTCTCGTGTGCGATATCGGTGAATTATCCAACCTGATTATCGAGAGCAGGGACATCAACGCCTTTCTGCAGCAGATCGTCCAATTGGTGGCGGCGCATCTCCATGCGGATGTGGGCTCTATTTATCTTTATGATGATGATCTTGGGGAGCTCACCCTCAAGGCCACCGTGGGGCTCGATTCATCGTCCGTGGAGCAGGTCCGCATGAAGATCGGAGAGGGGTTGGTCGGAACCACCATGGCCCAGATGGCGCCCCTTTGCGACGGCGACGCTCGACAGCATCCCCAATTCAAATATTTTGTCGAAACAAAGGAAGATCCCTTCAAGTCCTTTCTTTCCGTACCGATTCACCGGGGCGCGGAGAAAATCGGCGTATTGGTCGTGCAGCATCGCGAGGTCGATTTTTTCGATACGGCCGACATCATGGCCCTGCGTGCGATTGCCGCCCAGTTGGCCGGCACCATCGCCAGTGCCCGTCTGATGATGGATCTGCCGACACCCAAGGCCAAACCCGGCGGTGCGGATCGTGTTTTGAGTGCTTTGCGCTTCGTCAAGGGCGAGGCAACCGTCCCTGGGTATGCGCTGGCGCCTGCGACTCTGCTTCGACCGGTCGATCCGTTGCTCACGGAAACACCGGACAGCGTATTTCATAATTCGCTAGACGCCTACCGAAAGGCCAAGCAGGAGACACTGGAACAGCTCAAGTTGTTACAGGAGCGTCTGGTGTTGCAATTGCCCGAGAGCGCCGCGTTGATTTTCGAAGCGCACAATATGATTTTGAAGGATCGCCGCTTGGACTCCCAGGTGGCGGAGTGCATCCGCGATGGGAAGACGGCGGCCGATGCCTTGCGCCGGACGGCGCTACACTTTGCGCAGATCTTTGAAGCCAGTTCAAATCCCTATATCAGGGAAAAATCCCAGGACATCATGGACCTGGCCCGCCGTCTGCTTTTCAACCTGCAAAAGGAGAAGTCGGGGAATGCCAGCCCCATGGATGCCCACATCGTGATTTCATCCCAACTCTTTCCTTCGGATGTCCTGAAATTGGCTTCCGAATCGGTGGCTGGGATTATTTTCGTCGGCGGCGGTATCACCTCGCATGTCGCCATCATTGCCCGGTCCCTGAAAATCCCGATGATCATCACATCCGAAGTGCAATTGCTTCAAGTGCCCGAAGAAACCCGGGTGTTGATGGATGCCGATGTGGGGAACATCTATATCCATCCGACCCAAGAGGTCGTGCGTCCATTCGAGGAACGTAATCGGACGCGCAAACACATCTCCGCCAGCCCGCCGGTCGTTAAAGATGAAACGTTTACTGCCGATGGCGTTCGGGTTCACCTGATGGCCAACATCAATCTGCTCAGTGAGCTGGCGTTGGCCCGGGAGCTCAAGGCTGAAGGGGTGGGGCTCTATCGGTCCGAATTTCCTTTTATCGTTCGATCGGTTCTGCCCTCGGAAGAAGAGCAGCGTCTCGTTTATGCCCGCCTTTTCGATCAGATGGCAGGTAGGCCGATTTACATCCGCACCTTGGATATCGGCGGAGATAAGGTGCTGCCCTATCTCAATCTTCCCCAGGAAGCCAATCCGGAACTCGGACTGCGGTCGATCCGTTTCCTGTTGAAGCATCGGGAGGTGTTCGATCAGCAACTGCGGGCCATCTTGCGCGCCGGCGGGGATACCGATCATTTAGGGATCATGTTTCCCATGATTGCCTCCCTGGACGAGTTCGATGCGGCGCGTCAAGCGCTGGATCAGGCGATATCGTCATTGGCCGCCGAAAAGTTGCCCCATCATACGAATCCTTTGGTGGGTGCGATGATTGAAATGCCGGCGGTGCTGAGCGTCATCGATGAGTTGGCTGCCGCAGCCGACTTTTTTTCCATTGGTACGAACGATTTTATTCAATATATGTTGGCGGTAGACAGGACCAACGAAAACGTGGCCGACTATTACCGGGCTTTTCATCCATCCGTTTTGCGCGCCTTGGCCAGCATCGTGGCACGCGTGTCTGCCCATCAAAAGCCGATTTCCGTTTGTGGAGAGGTGGCACACGATCCGGAATTCATTCCCTTTTTGATGGGTATCGGTGTGCGGCGACTGAGCGTCGATCCCCAGTTTATACCTTCCGTTCAGAGAGCCGTCGCTTCGACTTCCGTTTCATCCGCTCAAAACTATGCGAAATCCCTTTTGGCTGCGCCGACCGTGAAGCAGGTGGACGAATTGAGGCGTCACTGGCAGATCCAGCGGGATGCTCGATAAATCCTGGTTTGCCGGTCAACATCGTGATCTCATGCCTCAAGACAAGGGGACAACCGGCCGATAAAGATACTGGGCCCGGTTTGGATTCTTTCCGGTGTCGTGTCGAAAGCGATACCACCCCGTCAATGGACAGGGAGGTCGATAGCACAGGGCGCAAAAAAAGGGCGATGGCCCTGTGAAGGTTCATAATATGCCAACATTATCAGAACACGAGACACGCTTGAAGCAATACATAGACGCCGGCCAGACCGAACAGGCCGTTAAGTTGCTTTGCCAACTGGTGGCCTTTTGTGCCCGAAATCAGGATTTCGAAAGAGCCGATGCCTATCGCGACCAGCTCTATGAAGTGGACAGCATGGCGCTGACGGCGATCGTCAAGATGAACGAGATCATCGAAGCCGAGAAGAGCAAGGCGTTGACACCGGACCGCAGGCGACTCTGGTCCCGGTTTTTTGAAACACTGCCCAGTGATGAGGCCAATGCGTTTTTTTTCGCTCTCAAGGAACGCAGCGTTCCCATCGACACGGTGGTCCTGCGTCAAGGCGAGAGAAACGACAAGCTTTATCTCGTGGAAAAAGGGAAGTTGAAAGTCGTCCACGAAAGGGAGGACAAGCAACAGCTCATTCAGACCATTGGC
>Ga0209164_1002402_pt1 | contig 20119 bp, 20 predicted proteins | sample MTBNYHSulfiMetaG_FD_187458 | JGI IMG/M metagenome (GOLD analysis project Ga0209164, IMG submission 187458) | Enrichment culture microbial communities from rom New York Harbor, USA that are MTBE-degrading - MTBE-NYH (New York Harbor Sulfidogenic)... | ecosystem: Environmental > Aquatic > Marine >...
GATCACTGTATTGATTCCCGTGATCATCCGTTACCAGGGCCCGGGCAAGATACAGACCGTCAGCATGATAGGTATGGGACATATCATCGGCATTATCAGCCGTGTAATCGATGGTCCCGTCGCCGTCATAATCCATTTCATACGCGGCGATCGGATGAGGAATATGCGTGTCGATCGTGAAATGGACGGCAAGAGGTGGTATGCCGCTGGTGACATTGGATGAGAGTCTGACCGGCCGGCTCGGGGAATCCATCCGGACGTCAACGGTTTCCTCTGCCTTGAGGCCCCCGGGTTCGATGATCATGGCTGAGATGGCGTTTTGTCCGGGTTTCAGCGGTATGTTGTTGGCCCAATAGCTGTTTTGGCTCACCGCAGCCAACCTGCCGTTCACCGTCACCGAAATTTCCTTATGAAGAGAATAAAGCGAGCCCGTCACCATAACCGCCTGGCCGTTCACCGTCTCTCCATCGAGGGGTGAGGAAATGGTTATGGAAGGGTCATTCGGGGCCGTGTCGCGGGTGATCCTGATTTTGAGGAATACGTCGCCTCCGCCTGTCAATTTAACGGTCATTACATTCTTTAACTGAACCTTTATCCGCCTGGATATATAGCCTGTTGACGTCCTCAGGTGCTTTTCGCCGACCACCTGCCGACCGTTTAAGGTGATACTCCCGTTTCTGGCCATATGCTCACCGTTTTCACCCTGCCAGACGTGGAGCGTGCATCGAGTGGAAGGGTCTGTGCAGGAAAAGGTGTCCGTATATGTTGCCGTCTTCCCATTGTCGTCTTTATCGTATTGCCGGGTGTCAAAGATAACGGTAGTGCCTGCATAAAGACAAACAGGAAAATGAGAGGCCAAAAACACGGGAAGAAAAAGGATGAGCGGGTTGAATTTTTTCATAATCGTTCCTTTTAATTAATGGTTATGGTATCGTTTTAAAACGGCAACTGCTTGTTAGCGCCTATCCATAAAATGGCTATTTTCCGAAATCTCTGCGTCAGATTCGGATTTTAATCCTCGAAATACTTCAATATATTCCTGTGGCTGAAATCCTCATCTTTCTTGACCCTGCGAAAACGATCTTATCTCTGGATGGACATTACTATTGGCAAAAAGCGCACCAAAAATGAATATGTCCAGCCCTGAAATGGTGAAAAGCTGAAATGATGTGAAATAACAAGTAGGTATGCTCTGGTGGTGTCAAGGAGGCCCCCGGGGTACGTTGTGGGCCGGCGTTGGATCCATTGAAAAGAGAGGCGGGCCAATGAACAGTTTCATGTGCAGCTTTGCACAATAAACTGTTCACACGGGACGGCACATGACCCCCCGTGGCTTATCCGGTGATTTACAACTCCGGTTCAAATTAGGTATAGTCTCTTGGAGGCATGCAGCCCTCTTGGGTGATGTGACAAGAACTTGCTTTTCGATTATGGCGCTTCAGCGGGAGCGGTCCTGGCGGTCAAGGGAGATCTGACCCTCGCGTCCTGCGGGCTTGTGGACGGAATTTACGGGTTCGAAATGGGCATCTGGATCTGGCTGTTTCATTGTGGAGAGAGCGCAGCAAAGGTTGATGAAGTGAGGAAGGCTGGAAAAGGCGGACAAACCGGTGGACGGCGGAAGTCCTGATCCCGGTGTTTGAAGGAGGAAAAATGACTGGAAAAACGTCGGTTTTTGAGAAGACATACAGGGATTACCTCGAACAGGTTGCCGAAGTGGATTTGAGAGCTGTGGAACGGCCGCTGGGGATCGAGGCAGAGAGAGGCGCCGTAAGAATCCCGCTGTTCGGTGAAGTATACAGCGTTTCTGAATCCGGCATTATGGATCCCGCTGGGGAACGACCCTCACTGGATGTCTGTGTAATCCTATGTAAGTACCTGTTGCTGTGTCCTTCTGCCGGACCCGGGGGAAGTGATTGGGTATCATACAGGGATCTGAAGGATTCGGGACCGTTGACGGTTTATTTCCTGAACGATGTGGAGCGGGCCGTTGCAACGCATTTTGCGGGAAGAATCGACGCACTGAAAGCTGCGTGCCAAAGCCTGCAAGGGTATGTTCCGGATATGGATGTCACCTGTGACCTGGCCATGCAATTCGATGCCCTCCCGCGGGTTCCCGTGATGCTTCTTTTTAATGACGCAGATGAAGAATTCTCACCCGGATGTTCGGTGCTTTTTGAACGCAGGGCGGAGAGCTATCTGGATCCCGAATGCCTGGCCATGGTGGGCAGGCTTCTTTTCAGTAAGTTGAAAAGGAAGACAGGCTTTCAAAGAAATCCTTGACAGGAGATTGGCGGGCAGTTATATTTCTATATTAGAATATAGGGGCATGCGATGAAATCATTTGTCAAGGTGATGAAGGCCCTTTCCGATCCCAACCGGGTCAAGATCATAAAGATGCTGCAGTACAAATCCATGTGTGTCTGCGAAATGCGGGCCGCTCTCGGGGTTGCTCAGCCTACAGTTTCAAAGCATCTGAAATTACTGGAAGACGCTGGTTTGGTAGCGTTCCGAAAAGAAGGTCTCTGGGTGAACTACCGCCTGACGGACGGGGACGACAGTCCCTATGCGGCAGCCCTGTTAGGCAACCTTCGTCACTGGCTGGAGGATGATCCTCATGTGGCGCCGTTGCTGGAAAGACTCCCGTTCATCCGTCGTGAGGAGATCTGCAGCAGATAATTTTTGCAGTTTTAAAATGGCTAAATAGGAATTTAGCGATAGAAGGGCTTCAAAAACCATAGGTTCCAACGGATCAAGGGCGAAGTATGGCGATGAAGGAAATAACAAAACTCATTTAAATTATCCTGATTTTTGCGGCATCATTGCGGGGTTATCCACCATTGCCGAGATGAACGATGGGTGGATGGCGGGATAAGATGCTCTGCAAGACGCCGAAAGCGCAAAGTCCAGAAGGAAGAAAAGCTGAAAGTCCCTTTGAGCCCTTCGCGTTTTGCGGTGAATAGGAAAGAACTCAAGACCGGAAGATAATAAGGAGAAAAATTATGGAAATCAAGGTGCTGGGGCCGGGATGCCCAAAATGCGAACAGACGGAAAAGCGTGTAAAAGAAGCAATACAGGAGGCAGCTATTGATGCCAGGGTGAGCAAGGTCAAAGACGTCATGGAAATTGCCAAGCATGGTGTTTTCATGACGCCGGCTGTCGTGGTGGATGGGGAGGTTAAATGTGTGGGTAAGGTCCCTTCAAAGGATGAGATCAAGGGATGGATAGCAAGCTGACGCGGCATTGCCTGCGCAAGAGGGGGTGCATATGATGAAATATCAAAAAAACGAGATACATGACATGGTCAGAGAGAAATATGCCGCTATTGCAGAAGGGAAGCGGGGCCTCGGTGCATCCTCGTGCTGCGGTCCCACTCCCCTGGTGGATATCCAGTCGCTGGGCAGGACCCTTGACTACCGGGAGGAGGATCTTCTTCTGGCGCCTGCCCAAGCCAATCTGGGACTCGGGTGTGGAAATCCCATCGGCACGGCGGATCTGAAACCGGGGGAGACCGTTCTGGATCTTGGCAGCGGCGCCGGGTTTGATGCGTTTCTCGCGGCCAGGCAGGTGGGTTTGACGGGGCAGGTGATCGGCATGGACATGACCCTGGAAATGGTAGAAAAAGCCAGGGCCAATGCGCAAAAACTGGAATTCGGCAACGTGGACTTCCGCCAGGGAAAAATTGAGGCGCTCCCGGTTGACGACAGCTCCGTGGACGTGGTCATTTCCAACTGCGTCATCAACCTTTCTCCGGACAAGGCGGCGGTTTTCGGCGAAATCCACCGGGTCCTGAAGCCCGGGGGCCGCATCGTCATTTCCGATGTGCTGCGGTCCGGGGAGATCCCGGAAACACTCAAGAACAATCCGGCCGCCTATACCGGGTGAGTGGCGGGCGCCATTTCACCGGATGAGGTGAAAAAGATTCTCACGGATCTGGGATTTGAGAAAATCGATATCCGGCAAAAGGAGCAGAGCGAGGAGATCATTCGTGGCTGGAGCGTGGCAGAAGGCGCTGAGAGGGTCGTCTTTTCAGCGTACATTCAGGCGGTGAAACCGATTGTTCAGGAATAAGGAGAATGGAAGGTTTTTTTGGATGAAAAAACAGAATAGAAGATGGATCCCGGCCATGGTGCTGGCGGCGGTTTTTCCCCTTATTGCAGGTCTGGGGGGATTGTCGCGGGCCGATGAATCGGTTAGGGTTACTGTGGAGGGGGCCTATCCGGGTCTGACCACAGGCTTATTGAAGTCGGCGAGGCTGGCGGATATGGAAAAGGAAATTCTTCTTCAAGCCTATGAAGTGGAAATCCGGGAGGATTTTGCCGGGGAAGTTCTTGGTCAGGCGCCGCCCGGGATGCGAAAGGAACTGGAAAAAAGTCTTTTTTTTCTGCTGGAACAGGAGGCCATGGAAAGACTCATCCAACAGGATGCGGTGTCCATGGGCATTCCGGCCGATCAACCCAGGAAGGAGATGCTGAAAGCGTACGTCGAGCGTCTCACGGGAAGGCTTACGATAAATGAGGCGGAAATGAAGGCCTTTTATGAGATCAACAAGGAGATGCTCGGAGGCAAGTCCTTTGAGCAGATCAAGGAAGGCATCGAGCCTTTCCTGCTCGAGCAGAAAAAGATGGAAGCCCTTGACGCCCACATCGAGCATCTCGGGAAGAGGGCGAATATCAGGCTCAACCGTGACTGGGTGAAACAGCAGGCCCGACTGTCTCTGGACAACCCCGTAGACCAGGCCCGCATGTCCGGGAAACCAACCATGGTCGAATTTGGCGCTTCGGGTTGTGTACCTTGCGATATGATGCAGCCCATCCTGGAAAAACTCAAAAAAAAGTATCCGGATCAATTGAACGTGGTGTTTGTTCATATACGGGAAACCCCCATGCTGGGGGCCCGTTTCGGCATCCGTGCGATTCCGGTCCAGGTCTTTTTTGACAAGAACGGCCAAGAGGTTTTCCGGCATGTGGGATTCTATGCAGAAAAAGATGTCTTGAAGCAGTTGGCGCGATTGGGAGTCAAGTAAATGCAAAAGCGAATCAAGGCGATGGCCCCGGGTTTTGAAACATAATCCGTAATTCTGTTTTTCTCGGCATAGAAAGGCCTTCACAACGAGGCAAAAACCCTAAAATTTTGAAGGAGGTGAAAGAAATGTCGGACACGCGCCTCTTAGCGGAATGGTTTCCGGAGTTCGCTGAACATCTGGACAAGATGGATGAAACCTACAGGCAGATGAGGACCATCGACGAGAAGACATATCAGTTCATTTGCTTTGCACTGGCGATAAAGGGCCGGTCCAGACCGTGCCTTTTGAAGCATTTTATGGGGGCCCTGGAGGCAGGCGCCACGGTGAAGGAACTGGCCTACATCATGGCCCTCACTTTCAGGGAGGCCGCAGGCGGCGATGACTGCTGGACCCACGACGCCCTGGGGGACTACAAAGCATTGATTGCGGAGGGTCTCAAGAGTTCAGATTGCTGCCGGCGGTAGTCATGCGCCATCGGATGGCTGCCAAGATACCGGGTTCGGCGTGCGCCTTCGGCGGGTTTATGACATACTGAAGACCCGGAGAGACAACGGCCTGTTCCGCCAGTCGATTTAGCGAGAGAGAGGTCGCAGATTTGGCAACGGGTAAAGACAGTCCTTCGCAAAAATCCCTCGATCATTGATGGCCTCCTTGATCCGTTCCGTAATGTCACTGGCCATCAGCCGCTCAAAGCGAACATCCATGACATAGGCCTTGACCTTGAAAACGCTCAAAAAACCATGATCAAAGCGGTCCTCGACCAGGACGTCTACGGGGTTCTTGCGGTAAACATAGGGGGAACATAACGCTGCTTCCTGCAACAACTCCTTGACATCGCGAACAGGCACATTTCCCGGAAGGAAAAACTCCAGCACCACCTGTTCGACAAGTGCCCCTGAGTTGCTGTTGGTCACAGCCTTGTTGAGAAAGAGGCCGTTCGGTAATGTGATGGTGCTGTCGTCAAAGGTGTGAAGCCGGACTGTCCGCAATCCGATCTGGGTGACCTCTCCGTAGTATGTGTCCACCTGGACCATGTCGCCGACGCGGAAGGGACGATCAAAAAGGATCATGACGCCGGCCAGTACATTTTTTACCAGTTCCTGTGCGCCCAGTCCAAGGGCCACGCCGGCAGTAGCCGAGATGGCCACCAGGGTGTTCAACTCGGGTCTGATAAGGCCGGAAATGATGAACGCGATGGCCCCGACCCATACGGCCAGGCGCAGTACCGGGAAGATGCTGGATATCTGTACGCGTCGTCGCGGAAACTTGTCTGAGAGGAACCCGGAAAGCCGCCGGATGCCGGCGAGGACCAGCCAGGTTGCGACAAGAACGCAGATAATCTCCAAAATGATTTCCAGGTTCAGGAGTTGCCTGAGTGACCTGAACAGGTCTTCTTTCACGTCCCCCTCCTCACATCTGCTCAATAGAGCAGGTTCAGCTGGTCCAATGCCGTTGTAATGAAGTGATGAACAACGGGCGACAAATCATAGGCCGTTTCTTCCGGGCTGTTTGGCGTGACGACGGGCGCCACCAGTTTCATTTGCTTGAGGTATTCAAAAGCGATTTTACTTCGAAGCGCCTCCGTACGGAAAAGCTGCCCGTGTTCCTTCAGGGAAAGAACCCCATGACCTGCCAGTTCTGCGAGGGTCAACAAATGCAGCCGGTCGATCTCCTTGACAAAGGCCATATCCAGTGCGTCCGGAGGGTAGAGCACAAGCGATCTCGTGCCTGTCTCATAACGGGAGCAGAGCAACAGAAAATAGAGGGCTGCGTACACGTTCCGTCCGCTGTTGGCCAATACCGCCCGATAGAAGGCGTTTTCCTTTTCGTCCTGCGTATCCGCGTCCGGACTCTGGCGCTGATCGAATTCCTCTTTTGAACCACAGAACACCACCTGGATGCCGGATTCGTTTATCCGCAGCTTCAGCGCATCCCTCAGGCGGATTTCAGACATCGCATCCACGGACACTATGTGAGAAAAGTAGCGCGATGCCCCGATATGTCGATCCATGCTGTTCCAGGGTAAGCGCCGGCAGGCGAGGAACCAGCAGTGACGTCGGCGGGTACAAAGCACAATGTAGAGAAATGTTTCGGCCGCCTTGCGGCCGCCCACTACGCGAAAAAGGATGTTGTGGGCGTTCTCTAAGAGAATGCACCGGGGCTCGGCCTGCAAAAGCGCGTTGATCAATGTCTCGACATTTTCGTGGGGGGTTTCCGTTTGAAAGAGACGGGTGAAAAACTCGATCACCAGCGTTTCGTTACACAGCCGTTTGGCCATTTCACACCGAAGGATCTTTTGTTTCTGCATTACCTTTCTTTCAAAACAGTTGATTAATGTGGATTTGCCGCAGCCCTGGGGTCCTACCAATGCCACACTTGTGGGGTGGCCATCCCGCCAGTCTTTAAAGGCCTTTTCCAGCCGATCCAGTTCCTCGTCGCACCCGATAACCAGCTTTTCGTCTTGAAGGGGCGCCGGCAGGAAAAACCTCCAGTATCGTTCCGGAAGGCTGTCGGGACGCTCTAAAATCTGATCAAGTTCAGACAGGAAGCCAACCTGGAGCGTACCCCGGTGTATCCTTTCCTCTTCGGGATGGCCCCCAAAAAGCCTTCGCAGGCGCATGGATAATCGGTTCGGCATAAAATATTTTTGTCGTCCTCCGATAGCAGACACGAAGATAGCATCCAAAATTACACAAGGCTGTTCTCAAGGATCAGGCCCGGCAGGGTGACCGTGCCGACAATTTCTTCACACCAATTCCGAAAGAGCCGACAGAATCATTCCCAGGTCAATTGGTGATCCGAATAGCTGATCACCCTGAAGGCCCTTTCTTTAAGGCCCACTGACAGATGAAGAGCAGGTTGCTGTACCTGACCCCCTGGTTTTCCTCAATTGATTGAGCGATCAGCATGCCGAGTGAAATCTTTTCTCTTGTGAGGCAGTAAAGATCGACAAAATCCTTCTTGCCGCCTCTGCTTCCTATGGTCAGAAGTTTCATGCGGCCGATATCTACGGCATCCGCTATCTTGAGGTACCTTATTTCGGGATGGATCGATTTGACCGGACGCGTCACGGCAATCTGTTCACGGATGATATCGACTTTCGAGGATTGTATAACGAGTTTCGTGTGCCGGGATGTCTGGGTGAGAACGGTGATCGCTGTTTCTGCATTCCTGAGTTCCTGGAGCGGCAGCGTTGCGTCAAAGGGTTCCGGCACAAAAAAGCCCAAATCATCAGACTTTCGAAGCGCCAGGGCTGTTCCACCCCCGAGGTAAGACCCCTTCAGCGCTATGGATCTATCGAGGAGTCTGATGAGTTGCCATAAGGCGTCGGATATTGTTTCGGTGTGCATGATTTCTCATCGATTCCCAAAAAAAGCTCCGGAAAACACGTGAACGTCTCGAAACGTATCGGCTTTTTTTAAGGACCCGCGCGAGTTGATCGCTTCCGTAATTTTTTAGAAGGAATTTGAAAGCCGCCTCGTCTCCATGTTCCATCAGACGGCTGATGATGAAATGGGCCGAGTCTGCGATGGAAAGACTGGCAGGGTCAACATCCCAGAAGAAGGCATGGATATTCTGAGGCGATTTCCCCGATGCAGGCCCATTCTTCTCGCCCGCAACCACAAACAGCCTGATTCCATCCATCGTGAACACCTGCGGTAAAACCTGATACAATTTTTGCCAGGATTCCCAGTCGCAGAAAGCTGCCTTATCCTGGCGAGAGGGTAAGGGGAATGGATTTTTTGGTCAAGGAAAATGTGGCGGACAGCGGGAAAGCGCTTTTCAAAAAAGAAACGGTGACGTTATCCCTTATGATTGCTTCTCTGCAACATTTCAATCATCTGACGGTTTCTGGAAACGATCAATGATAGGCAGGACGATAACACAAATGACGATCGATATGCCGACTACCACAAATTCCATCCATTTGGGCCATGGTATTTCCATTCCCGCTATCCTCCTCATAAAATGTCATTGCGTGATATTAAAACCGGACCAGGATCTACCATAAAGAAAACTAATGTTTCGTTCAATTAGAAAATTATGGTACTATTATTCTAAATTTTCGAAACAAGAGGTGGCTCAATGGAATGGCTCAACTATCATCATTTGTTTTATTTCTGGGCCGTCATGCACGAAGGAAGCGTGACCGCAGCCTGTAAAAGGCTTCGGCTGTCGCCGTCTACCGTCAGCGTTCAGATCGGTAAGCTGGAAGGAATTCTGGGTGGGAAACTCTTTCGCCGAGTCGGCCGAAACCTGGAGCCTACCGATCTGGGACGTCTGGTATTTCGGTATGCAAACGAGATTTTTTCTCTTGGCCGTGAGATGATGGACACAGTGCGGGGGCGTACAACGACAACTCCCCTGCCTCTCAAAGCAGGAATCGTGAATGTCTTACCCAAGCTGATTGCATGCAAATTACTTGAGCCGGCGTTGCGCCTTCCAGAAAGAGTTCACTTGATTTGTCACGAAGATAAGGAGGAGCGCCTCCTTGCCGAACTGGCCATACATGACCTTGACTTGATTCTAAGTGATTCCCCGGTGCGAAAAGGCTTGGGCATCAAGGCATACAACCATTTACTTGGAGAATGCGGAATTACATTCTTCGGGAGTAAGAAACTATCCAGTAAGTTTCAGCCGGCGTTTCCGGAATCACTGGACGCAGCGCCCATGCTTCTGCCGTTGAATATGACCACGCTTCGGGAAGGCCTGGACAGGTGGTTTGAGTCTCTTAAAATAAAACCGACGATCGCGGCTGAGTTCGAAGACACTGCCTTAATGGAAAAATTCGGCCAAAACGGCTACGGAATCTTTGCAGTTCCCTCTGCCATCGAAAGAGAGGTTCAGCACCAATATGATGTGAAAGTTGTGGGGCGAACCGATGCAGTACGTGAACGTTTTTACGCCATTTCTTATGAACGGATTATCAAACACCCGGCAGTCACCGCGATTACAAGAAAGGCAAAACGAGATTTTTTTGTTAACCAAAAATAGATACATTCGTAAAAAGCTATTTGATGCCGTGAGCGGCACTGTAACCGGAAATAACTAAAGCATATCAACATGTTATGCTGTAGTTATTTGAAAGTCAAGATCCGGGATTATCGGTCATTCCTGTGAAACCAGGACCCTGGGGATCGGCCAGCAGGGTACAGACGTGGGTCTTTGAAAACAGGGCCATAGTCGGTTCCTCATTACGGTTTGCTTGTTAATGATCTGTTGTAAGCAATCAGATGGGGACTTTCATGGCCTCCTTCCGTCATCAGATACGATTCCTTTTCGCTCGGGGCTGTTTCTTAACAGCCTGAAGCACAGAGCATTTTCTCATGCACGTAAAGCCCAGCGGGGTAGGCATAACTGATGGCAACTCTTTACAAACTGTCCGCAATCAGATATGAAAGGGATGATGTCGCGGCGATTGGCGATCCGCACGGATGAAGGAAAAAGCCGCATTTTTTTAAGTGATCACTTACTGTTATACAGGGTATGGATATCCCGAATATGAAATCCTTGCCGACGAAATCCTGGCACCATCTGGAGATCGAGGAAGCTGCCCGGACCCTCGAAACCGATCGTGTCATGGGCCTGACCGGGGAGAAGGTCCTGTCCCGGCGCAAGGCCTACGGGGAAAACGCCCTGACGCAAAAGGTGGGTCAGGGGCCGGTCATCCGCTTTCTCCTTCAGTTTAACCAACCCCTGGTGATCATCTTGCTGGTGGCCACCCTGGTGACCCTTTTTCTTCAGGAATGGGTGGAGGCCGGGGTCATTTTCGGGGTCATCCTCATCAACGCGGTCATCGGCTTTGTTCAGGAATCCAAGGCGCTTAAGGCCATCGACGCCCTGGCCCGGGCCATGGTGAGCAGCGCCATGGTCCAGCGGGACGGCAAACGCCAAAAGGTCCCGGCCCGGGAACTGGTGCCGGGAGATGTGGTCTTTCTCCAATCGGGCGACAAGGTCCCGGCCGACGTGCGCCTCTTCGAGGTTCGGGAGCTGAGGATCGACGAGAGCACCCTCACCGGGGAAAGCCTCCCGGTCCAGAAGGAGGATATGACGCTCCCTGAGGAAACCGGCCTCTCTGACCGAAGGAACATGGCCTACTCCTCCACCCTGGTGACCCACGGGGCCTGCAAAGGCCTGGTGGTCGCCACCGGCGACCATACCGAAATCGGCCGGATCAACGACATGATCTCTGCGGCCGAGGTCCTGGCCACGCCCCTGACGCGCAAGATCGAACACTTCAGCAAGATACTGCTGTATGTGATTATCGCCCTGGCGGCCGTGACCTTTCTGGTGGGATTTTTAAGAGGACAGAACTGGGTCGAGATGTTTCTGGCCTCGGTGGCCCTTGCCGTGGGGGCTATCCCCGAAGGGCTCCCTGCGGCCATGACCATTACCCTGGCCATCGGGGTATCGCGCATGGCCAAGCGCAACGCCATCATCCGCAAGCTCCCCGCGGTCGAGACCCTGGGAAGCACCACTGTGATCTGTTCGGACAAGACCGGGACCCTTACCCAGAACCAGATGACTGTGACCGAACTCTACGCCGGTGGAGGGCTGTACGCTGTCTCGGGCGTGGGGTATGCGCCCTGGGGCGATATTACCCCCAGGGAAGGCGGTCCGGATGCAGCAGCCAACCAGGCACTGATGGAGCTTCTGAGGGCAGGCATTCTCTGCAATGACTCCGTCTTGAAGCAGACGGGCGAGGTCTTTACCGTAGAGGGAGATCCTACCGAGGGGGCCCTCATCGCCTGCTCAGCCAAGGCCGGGATTTATTCGGAAGCTTTGCACAGCGAGCTGCCGCGCATTGACAGCATCCCCTTTGAGTCGGCCCGCCAGTACATGGCGACCCTCCACGACCGGGGCCCGGGAAAATCACGGGTAATCTATGTCAAGGGTTCGGTGGAGAGCATCTGCCTGGAATGCGGCGTCCTGTTCACTGCGGCCGGTCAGCCGGACCTTGCGGATGCGCGGGAGATCCACGGACGCGTAGGGGCCATGGCCGGCGACGGTCTCAGAGTACTGGCCTTTGCCCGCAAGGAGGTCCCGGCCGAGACGGCGCGCATCGGCCATGAGGACCTTCAGGAGGGACTCGTCTTTCTGGGTCTGCAGGGAATGATCGATCCCCCCAGACCCGAGGCCATGGAGGCCATCGGCGTTTGCCAGAAGGCGGGCATCCTGGTCAAGATGATCACCGGCGATCACGCGGGCACGGCCGCGGCCATCTCCCGGCAGTTGGGGCTTTGCAGCGAGGCCTGCTCCATCCACACCCGCGAGGTCCTTACGGGCAGGGATCTAACGGAACTCGGGGATGATGAACTGGTGGACAGCGCAGAGAAAACAGCGGTATTTGCCCGGGTCTCGCCCGAACAGAAGCTGCGGCTGGTAGAGGCCCTTCAAAGGCGCGACCATGTGGTGGCCATGACCGGCGACGGGGTGAATGACGCCCCGGCCCTCAAACAGGCCAACATCGGCGTGGCCATGGGCATCGCCGGAACGGATGTCTCCAAGGAGGCGGCCGACATGGTCCTCACGGATGACAACTTCGCCACCATTAAGGCCGCGGTGGAGGAAGGACGTGGCGTCTTCGACAACCTCACCAAGTTCATCACCTGGACACTCCCCACCAACGGGGGGGAGGCCCTGGTCATCATGCTGGCGATTTTCCTCGGCATAACCCTGCCCATTCTCCCCTTGCAGATCCTCTGGATCAACATGACCACGGCACTCCTCTTGGGCCTCACCCTGGCCTTCGAACCCAAGGAACCCCGCATCATGATCCGCCCACCCCGCGACCCGAAGGAACCGATCCTGAACAGCGCCCTTATTTTCAGGATCGCGCTGGTGAGCCTCCTGTTGCTGATCGGGGCGTTCGGGCTGTTTGAGGTGGCCCTTGGCTCGTCCGGCAACGAAGACCTGGCCCGTACCATGGCGGTCAATACGTTTGTGTTCGGAGAGATGTTCTATCTGTTCAACTGCCGTTCTCTCACCCGCTCGTTCCGGGAGTTGGGTGTTTTTTCCAATCGCTGGCTGTGGGGAGGCGTGGCTGTCATGGTCGGCCTTCAGGCCGTTTTTACCTATCTGCCCGTTTTCAATATCATCTTTCGAACCCACCCCATGGGGGTGGTTCACTGGGCAATGGTCCTGGGCTACAGCCTTTTGATCAGCTGGATCGTCGGCATGGAAAAGCGCGCCCGCCGCAGGCAGCCAAAGGCCCGGAGAAATATCGTTCAAATATGAAGCTGAGTGACAAAGCGTTCGATAGGGTCGTCAAAAAGGTAATTCGCCGCATACCGCAAGAGATCCGGCGCCATCTGGACAATCTGCTCATCACCGTGCAGAAACGGCCCTCCAAAGAAGTACTGGATGAGATGGGCCTCCCTCCCGCCGAGCCTTTGTTGGGCCTGTATACCGGGGTTCCCCACCCGGAGCGTTCCATTGCCGCACCCCCGCTTTATCCCGACACGATTATTCTGTTCCAGGAGCCTCTGGAGGAGATGTGCGAAACAGTTGAAGATTTGGAGGAGGAGATTGAGATCACCGTCGTGCATGAGGTCGCGCACGCCCTCGGGATGAGCGAGGAGAGACTGGCGGAGCTTGGGTATGGATAGACGGGAAGGGGGACGGTCATGAAAAATTGCATTTCTCACTTGCTACCCTTTGGTCTTGACACCAGTATTTTTATGTAATACAATTTGTATAACAGTTGTCCCGGAAGGGGGAAAGGAAGTGGAAAAATGCCGATAAGCGCCAGATTGGATGAAGAGACCGAGGAACTTCTCATTAAGACGGCGGCAGCCTTGAAGTCAACCAGAACAGAGGTCCTGAAGGCGTCAATCCGGGAATTCTGCCAAAGGACATTGGAGAAAAAGGCCCGAAGGCCTTACGATCTCATTGAAGATCTGGTAGGGGACCAGTTCAGCGGAAAAGGCAATCTCGCAATAGATGGTGAAACAATCTTGAGAGACGCATTCAGCAAAAGACCGTGATTCTCATTGATACAGGCCCCATTGTAGCCTTTTTCGATGCCTCGGACGACTACCACCCGCTTTGCCTGAGAGTGCTCAGAAGCGTACATGAACCCCTGGTCAGTACGTGGGCGGTGCTTACCGAGGCATTCTATCTTCTGGGCTTTTCATGGAAGGCTCAGGATAACCTGTGGGAGTTTATTCTGAGAGGGGGCATAGATATCTTGAGCCTCGATGTCAAATCATGTGCGCGCTGCCGGGCCCTCATGGAAAAATACAGGGATCTGCCAATGGATCTTGCTGACGGGACACTGGTGGCTATCGCAGAACATCGAAAGATCGAAAGGGTCTTCACCCTGGATCACAGGGACTTCAACATCTACAAACCTGCTCATTTAAAGCATTTCAAGATCTTTCCTGCCCTGACCTGACCTCACATCTAAGGCCTGTAAGACCTTGGAGTTCTCCGGCCAATGTTTGTTTTCCCCAGGCAAAGCACGGTTGGCCACATTGCTCTTTTGACTTTTATGCCATGAGACTGGCCAATGTGGGCGTGGCCAAGGGCGACGAGGTGAGCGTGTTCATGCTGGGCAAAGGCGTCATGTTTCAGCAGAGCGGGAGCGATGAATTTAATGTCATAGGCCAGATGGACAAATTCGAGGGCGATTTCTATGCCTGAGGCATGAAATCCCACGGTCTGGAGGGATCAAGCAGTTGCCCCATCGGCTGGATGGACGATTAATACGAAATCGCCCTGGAGGCCGATAAGGTACTCGCTTTTTAGTAACGATCGTTCAGGTTTCAGAATAACCGTGCTTTGCGCAAAGACTGAAGATAAACAGCAGCCGGTTTAAAACGAACCTAAAATCCAGCGAAATCGGGTATACAAGATGACGACCCATGAAGGTCAGTCTGTCTTACATGGCTTTCTAGAAGGCCCAGTCAAGGGTGAAGAAAAAGCCATTATGTTTATGCTCATCGTCCGATGGGCTCTCTTTGAGCTTAAAGAGGCTTCCCATACCATGCTGGCCCACGATCCTGAGCCGCAGGTCACTGGAAAGATCATACCCCAACATAAGGGACAGGTTTCTGCTTTTCCAGCTGTCAAGGTCATTGAAGCCGCCACCGATGTGACTGCCTTCATCCCAGTACTGGAAATCTGCGGCAAAGGACCAATGCGATGGCAGCGGTTTGATCTGGACTGAAAGGCCAAGTCCCGGCCCCCAACAGGGGGATTCCTGCCCGTCGCGCTCATATCCCACATAGGACAGGGACGGGGTAATGCGCAACCAGTCGAATGGATCGATATCGCCGGCCATCTTGACTCCCTGACGATAACCGCTCAGGGTATACTGGTGAGGTGACGAAGGAGATTGAGGTTGGGGTGTCAGCATGGGATCTCCTTCTGCCGAGGAATATCGGAAGAAGCCTTCCTGGAGCAGGCTCATTTTCCAGGAAGCTTTGCCCAAGGAGTGGCTGAGCTGAAGTTCAAACGTTTGAGTCAGGCCTTCTGTCCAAGGGTCGACAGTGGAAATGTCCCGCCATGAAGGCGGTCTCAACCCCGATCCCAGGGACGAAAAGGCGGTTTCCTCTCTCGCGGCTCCCTTAAGTATCCCTTCAGTTCCATTCAGGGCAATTTCAATACTACTGAAGGAACGTTCAGTCTCTGTGTCTTCCGGTCTCCACAAGCCGACCGGCCTTTTGGCGGCGACCATTCTGACCTTCCAATACCGATTTTCAAGACTGGAGATGGTTACCCCGGATTTCCTGCCGGCATGAATGAATTTGCCATCGGAAAGATAAATGCCTACATGGGCAATCCGTCTGTTTTTTTGAGAAAAAAAGATGAGATCTCCGGTTCTGAGCTCATCTTTGGAGACCTTTTCCATCATGGGCAGGGCATATTGCTGAGCAGTAGAATGAGGAAGGTCCAGGGAGAAGGTCTTGGAGTAGATGTGTCTGACAAATCCGGAGCAGTCCATGCCTTTTCTGCTGGCGCCGCCCAGGCGGTAGGGCGTGCCGAGATATGGCTCCACCGCTTCCAGAAAGGCTTCTTCAGAAACAACAGGCGCCCACGCTGTCTCCTTACCGGCAGAAGAAAGCCTGGATATTGAAAGCGACGATTCCGCTGCCAGGGCGCCATTCATAAGAACCGTGACAGGGAAGGCCCAAAAAAAACTCAGAATGAGGACCATGGACCAACGCCCTGCAACAATGGGCCTTATCCCTGGGTTTCCACAACGCCTCACGATTCCATTACCTTTTTCAGCGCCTGCTTCAGGCTTTTCATTCATGACTCCGTTCGGGTGCAAGGCCTGTGGCCTCTGACTTGGCGTTTCTCCTGAAGATTGTATGTTGTTCACCTGCCGTCAAGCAATAAAGGCGCAGGGGCGATCCTGCAAAGCTGTTTACAGTCTGATCCGGTCATGGATGACCGTGGGGAGACACAAAAAAGTGAAACAAAGAGTTAACTGCTACCACACTTTTAGGATTTTATGCAACAAATTCATGGTGGGTTTCCACCCATGATCAGAGGCTTTGTTTCCCGGCGGCGCGAGCGGGACGCTCAAGCCGTCTTTTCTGGTACCAGTTGGCGATATTGGGCGCCTGGCCGAATAGATAGACGCCGACAAAGGCCGTGATCAGGATATAAACGCCGCTGAATACGCGCAGCGGAGGCGGCGCCAAGCTTGCGATAATAGCTGAAAATTCACCTCGATGCACCATTGAAAGTCCCGCCCGCAAGGAGCCCTTGGGCCCCAATCCAAACCATCGGCTGCCCACATAGCCGGTAACGATTTTGCCGGCAATTGCAAACAGCACCAGCACAATCATCATGCCGACAAAGGATAGACCTTCGCCGAGGCGTATGGTTGTCCCAAACCAGAAAAAGAAAAAGGGGAGGGTGATGTCCCGGACCGGGAGGAGAAGGTGTTCGATTTCAGATGACCTTCCGGTTTCAGACAGCATGACGCCGGCCATAAAGGCGCCCAGGATCTCTGATAATCCCAGGGCAATGGCCAGTCCGGCGTAGCCCAGGGCCAGTCCCACGGCCAGCAGAGGCATGAAATCGGTTTCGATATGCCTGCCCACAAAATTGTTGAGACGTTTGAAGCCGAAATGGCCCATAAGGATAGCCCCGGCGGTCAGGAAGATGATCTTCAGAACGAGGAGCCCCATAAAGCCTGCTGAAAGTGCATGGTCGCCATGCAGGCTGGCAATAAAGGAGACCACAACCGGGGCCACCAGGTCTTCAAATATGAGAAGGGCCAAAATGAACTCGGTTTCGGGATTGGCCAGCCGTTTCTTTTCGTCCAGCATTTTGGCGGAAATGGAGGAGCTGGTGGCATAGGCAATTGACCCAATTGTGAAAGCTGATATGACATCCAGGCCGAACAGCAGGGCAACACCCATGGCGCCGCCCAGGTTCAACACCACGTCCAAAAACCCGGACGGCCAGATGCCTCTGGAGAGGGCGACCATTCGGGTTAACGGGAATTCAAGCCCGAGGATGAAGAAGAGCAGGACAATCCCGATCTCCGCGGCTATATGAAGCAACTCGCTTTTGAGAAACAGAGAAGAAACAGCGGCCCCCAGCACGATGTAGAGGAGGACCGATGGGAGCCTGAATTTCTTGGAGGCGAAGCTGATGGTGAAAAACGCGAACATCATCAGCCCTTCAACGAGGAGAAAGGGTATATTTTCCATGACGACCCTTCGACTACGGCTGCGAGGTCCTGTTTTCGTTACCCGGGGACGGCGCCAGGGAACATGAATGGCACAACGAGTCCACGCTTTTTGTCTGTTCCCGGCTGCCGATAACCATGAGCGTGTCTCCAGGTCGTATGACCTCGTTTACATCCGGACTGCCGATCATGTCTTCGCCCCTCTGGATGCCTATGATCGTCGCGCCGGTCTTGGTTCGAATGCGTGCCTCGATGATCCGCTTGTTGGCCAGTTCGCTGTCCGGCTCAACGTGGATCCATTCTATTCGGATGCTCTTCAGAAACAACTCCACACGGTCGTCGGCCACGGGCTGGTAGTCCACACCGAGTAGAAGGGTTCCCAGTTGGCGGGCCTCTTCGTCATTTAATTTAAGAACGAAATCGGGTTCGTCCTCATCAGACCCGCCAAAATAGTAGAGTTCACGGTGTCCGCTTTGATGCATGATTACCACAAGGTTCTCATTTTCGGCTGTCTCAAAGGAATAGCGTTTCCCGATTCCGGGCAGGTCACTGGTCTTGATCTTCATGGTTGCCTCCATATGATGCGATGGGTTCAGGATTCGGGCCGGGCATTCAAAGCACGATGTCGGAACGTATCGATCTTGCTTCAAAAGCTTTGAAAATGGCGTCAGATACATTAACGCTATTGACAGTTGGCGTCAACCCGTTTACATCAGAATGTAGCGGACGGCAGGCAGGTCAAGGATTGCCTGAAGGAACAGATCGATTGGAGGCTGAATGAATATGACAGGCGGGGGTTGTCGAACTCTGCAGGTGAAAATCAGTCTGCCTGCCGGCGGTTCATAAAAGGCTGACGCCTGAGCTGCGAATAAGGAATTTGCCCCCAAGTGTTCTGTCCGAACAGCGGCCGCTCCATTTCGATGCTAAAAGGATCAAAGGGGTTATGAGTATTTTCAGTATTATTTCCAATCTGAGGTTTCAAGATATCCTCGACATCCTCTTTTTGACCTTTGTGGCCTATTATCTCTTTGCCTGGTTCCAGGGAACCAAGGCCTTCAAGGCCCTTGTTGGGCTCCTGGTATTGGGCGTCATATTTACGATCGCAAAGACATGGGGTCTCTTTTTGACCACATGGGTATTTCAATTCCTGTGGCAGATACTTGTTATTCTGATTGTGGTCCTGTTTCAGTCAGAGATCCGTCAGGTCCTGGAAAGAGTGAATCCCCTTCAAAGGGTCGGGTTGTGGCGGCGGGCCGACCCCGGGGAATGGGTGACGGAATTTGCCAAAGGCGTTTTCGGTCTGGCGGAGAAGGGGACCGGCGCGCTTGTCATTATCGAACGGGGTGAAAAGGTAAAGGAGCATATGACCGAGGGCCAGAGGCTCGAAGCCGACCCGACTCCTGAAGTGCTTAAGTCCATTTTCCAAAAGGAATCTCCGCTTCATGACGGCGCCATCTTAATCAGGGAGGGGCAGGTTGTCGAGGTGGCATGCTATCTCCCTCTCAGCCCGGCCGAAGGGCTCCCCAAAGCGTGGGGGACCCGACACCGGGCCGCCCTGGGCCTTTCCGAACGGTGCGACGCATGGATCGTGGTGGTATCCGAGGAGCGGGGAGAGGTCTCCCTGGCCAGGGGAGGCCTTCTGGATGCGGTTCAGACGCCCCGGGACCTTTACCGGATGATGCGCGAGGCCCTGGCGCCCGTTCGTCCGGCTGGCCAGGGATGGAAAGAGAAGCTCCGGTTGCTTGTTGTCCACCGGTGGCGTACCAAACTGGTCATGTTGTGTCTGGTCAGCCTTATCTGGCTGATTCTGGCCGGACAGCAGAATTTTGAGGTCAGGCTGAGTGTGCCGATAAAGGAAAGAAATCTCCCACCGCAGTTAGAAATTGTGCAGCCTCCGCATGCGCATGTCCGGATAACGGTTCGGGGCCTTCGAAAAGACGCCAGCACCCTGACAAAGGAAAACGTGATTGCGGAAATAGACCTGTCTCATGCAACCGTGGGCAAAAGGGCTTTCGCCATCACTCGAAATTTGATACAGTTACCGGACGATCGGCTGCAACTAATCGACATTGAACCGCAGGAAGTGATATTCACGTTTCAGAAGAAAGGAGGAACCGGAAGCGCCCCTCAATGAGAAATAGGATTGTTCAAGGTCTAAAAGAGATGGTCATATAAAAAGTATATTTTTTCGCACAGACGTAAAGACGCCAAGAAAATATCTTTAAATTTGCAACTCTTTAGCTTTTTGATAAAATGGTTCGCAACAGGTTCGGCCCACGGGGAGCCTTTTTAAGGGCTGCATAACCTTTCCGTCGCTCGTGCGAACGGCAGCATGCGCGGCGAAATTCGGTCAGATGCAGCGCCGGGTGTGTCCTTTCATGGGACGGTCGATCCATCTGCCTGCAAACAATGGGTATGCCCATCCAAAAGGGCCGGTGCCGGGC
>Ga0209164_1002404_pt1 | contig 20112 bp, 10 predicted proteins | sample MTBNYHSulfiMetaG_FD_187458 | JGI IMG/M metagenome (GOLD analysis project Ga0209164, IMG submission 187458) | Enrichment culture microbial communities from rom New York Harbor, USA that are MTBE-degrading - MTBE-NYH (New York Harbor Sulfidogenic)... | ecosystem: Environmental > Aquatic > Marine >...
AGCTTCGCGTTCATGGAAACCCAGGCAGGACTTGAACTTGGCCGCCATGTCCAGGAGGAGCAGGAACTCAAGCACTTCAAATAGCAGCAGACCTTGTTTTTCCCGAAGATGCGGCGCTTTCACTTGACCTGGTCTGGCGAAATACCGGATGCGGAGACGGTCCATGGGAAATCTGGAATCATGGTAGATTGCCCTGCAGAGGATGTCGCCCATGGAGAAGGTCGGCTTTTTTCCTGTGGTGGGAAAGATCGTCAACGATCCTTTGATAGCGGAATCACGATCCATCCCAACACGTTTGATCCAGGTGGTCAGAGTGCGCCCGTTCAAAACAACCAGAAAATGAGAATCGTCCAATATGAAAACAGAGGGGGCGACGTCCTGGTCCAGATCCTCGTCTTGTCTCACTATGTCGGGCAGTGTGTTGACAGCCCCCCAGACCAGCAGGCATTTTCTGGAGACAGGGCCGAGCTTTTTGGATTCCCTCACGATTGCCTGACAGGTTTCGCAATAAGATGATTCTGACAGTCTGGGAAAAATCCAGCACCGCTCGCAGGGTCCATTGATGCCGCAGACCGGCGGTCCCATGCTTATTGCATCAGGGTAAACCTGGGGTGTCGATTTGATTGTATCCAGGGTGGCTATCAGCTCTGCGCCGTTTTCACACAGGCGAATCCAGTCAAATGCGTTTACCATTGAGTTCCTTTTTCAGGTCTTCGTAGTGTTTGATGACATTCGGATCAATCTCGACCCTCAGTTTCCTTTGCCATTCCTTTTCATCCCCTCCTGAATATCGTCTGGTCCAATCGGTAAAAAAGGAATTACGACCGATTTTCAAACGAACCGATCCAAATCCCAGATACCTTCGGTTTCCCATCTTGTGGGCGAGACCAGGTTCAAGCATAATGCACCATATGAGTCTCTGGAGTTCTTCGCCAAGAAGGTTCCAGAAACGGATAGTGAATTGGGCCTTGGAGCGGGGCATGATGGCCCTGAAGTACACAGCGTCCGGGCCTTCTGGTTTAAATTCATCAAGCTCTTTTATAGTGGGGGCCAACGAGGCATGGGGAAAGACCCGCCAGTGGTTGTCGATCAGGGTTTTGGTTGCATTGCCATTTTTGACATTTAGCCATTCGGTTCCTGTATATTGCCAGGCACCATAGGGATAGGGAGCCTTGAACCATGACAGCTTCGGCTCCTTAAACGGCCCGAATGAAAAAGAAAGCCTGCCGGCAAGAGCCTGGTTGTCTCCTTTGCCGACCCAGCCGAACAGGCTGTCCACCGGATTCAGTCTGGTGATGTCTGTGCTCTGGACTCTGGAATCACTGGCGATGGCATAAATATGACGGAGCATTCCTTTGATGCTTCTGCTTGGAAGGGCATAGATCCTGTCTTGAGACCTGTGAGCCTGATCGGGTGGCGACATTGAAAAGAAGTCCCAGCCGTTGATCGTTCCCTCAGCCGTCTGGGTTGTGTAAGATGGCGCACCGCTTTCCCGGATGTTCAAAGGCGTCAGGACCTCGGCCTCTACCGTAAGCATGCCGCAATGCCCGCCAAATGATCGATGGGATATGTATTGTCCTTGGACGCTGGGAGGCGCGACCGGATTATTTTGAGCTGGAATCGGCTGCAATGGCCTGATAGCATCCTCGACGTCCGGCCCTGACAGCGAGATCTCCTGCCATATGCCATGTGGTGTCAAAGGGCGATTGGGAAAAAGCCGCCCTGTAATATTATCCTGAGCCGATGTGAGCCAGGTCAATGTAGGTATTTCAGCCTTGATCCACCCGAAACCGTTGTTCCGCTCACCGCCGAAAGGGATATCCCCTCTCTGAACATCACTGAGAAGATGAAACAGAATGGACAGGGCCTCCAAATCGCGATCTGTGATATCCTGGATGTCCAATTTGAATTTGAACTTGAGCTGTTCCCCATAGGCGAACAGATAGTCCAGTTTGGATTTGTCGCATGGGCGGCCGGTCTGAGGGTTCATTTGAACACCATCCATCGAACACCATGCTTTCTCGTGATCCACAGGATCGGTCAGGTAGGCGTCTGAGAAGAGAATCTTCCCGCGCTGTCCCTGTTTTCCGAACAGACTGTCGAGCAGGCGATTCGCATTTCCAGGCATAAGGGTGTTTAATACCTGGGCGGCCCGTTTCCTGAAAGCGCCTTTGATGGTGCCGCCGGGAATATATATCTCCCATTCGTTTTCTTGTTGGTCAGCAGGCTTCCATTTGAGCATCCGCATGAAAATCTTGTCATACGGCTTGCCATATTTCCGGGATATTTCTCGTTTGCTTTCTCCACCAGCCCTGAAGTCGATATGGTGATCCCTGTGAAGTTCCTGCTTCGTCTTCTCACGGTAGGATGTCAGGAAACTGATGAAGTTTTTGTCGTTGGTGATGCTTTTATTTAGATTACGAGTGTTTCGCATATGTCGAAATTCGAGCAAATTTCCATACTTGTCTTTATGGTCATCCAAAAACGCCTTCCAGGTGTTACGTTCAATTCCGCTTGGGGGATGGCCTTCGTCATTCCATTCACGTTCTTTGATAATCCCGCTAAGAATCATATTCTTTATTTGGATATGATTTTGTCTGGTCTCAATTTCACCATCCACCCAGGCATCTGTAACACTGTCGTCACTTTGGTTCGGGTCTTTCCTCCCCCAGTTCCAGCCAACCAGAACCGGGTTCATGGAATCAAAAGACACATCCAATCGAAGATGATTGACGCCTCTTGTTAAAGCAGGGACATTTTGCGGCTCTATCCCTGAAAGGTCCAGTTCCAGACGCAGGTTGCCAAGGCCTTTGGTCTTTCCTGCTCCAAACCAGAATCTTCCTTCTTTCATTTCCTGTAGCAGGTAAAAGAGCTTGGCCCGGTTGTCATCCTGGTCGAGAACATTTTCTGTCACGGTCAGATTGAAATTAAAAATGGCGTTTCGGAAAACCGTTTCCATTTTGTAGTTTTCCCGGCCTTCCATCGCCCACCTGTCTTCATTGAGCTTGATGCCCATGCGCAGGTCGAAGAATTTACCCGGCAGATAGCTGTTTTTGTCAAGTCTGCATTCCACCCTTGAGATCAGGCCTTGAGGCATCGGTTGGCCGTAAAGGCGCTGCCAGTTCCGGTTCAACTGCCCTTGGTTTCTGCCGTTTTTGGACCGTCCGATAAACGCATCCATTAGGATTTTGGCAGTACCATCTATCTGGCCCGGTAGCGAAACAAGTTTTTGTCTGCCGTCCCCATCACGGGTAAAAAGGGTCTTTACCGCATTGCCTCTGTAGATAGGAGATTCTGCGATAAGTGTTCCTGTCAAATCCATAAGGGTCCTCCGTTGGTCGATGTTTTCATTCCATTGCCTGCGTCCAATTCCGAAGGTCTATTCAACATGAAAACGGGCTGTGTCTCCCTCTTATAATCGGGTTTCATCCAAAAAAGTTGAGCATTTTTCTTTCCGATGATCAAATAAATCTTTTGTTTCGGAGACCCATTGCCGATATATCAAGAGGGGAGTAGGATATGATTTCCCATGTATGATGTTTTTCGTTCCATGGAAGGGGTGCATGCTTTTCGAACAGCAGCGCATAAACAAATTAGCGTGCCTTATTTATTTTATGGATTAATAGGCTATATCGTTCAATGTGTTGGATGTCGGAGGGTTCAGACGGTTTTTCGACAAGGCCGGGAAAGACTGCTATTAAAAACAATAAGTTAGGCGTTTTATTCAGACTGTTTTGAATAGAGAGGTGCGTGGAAACTAAATTCACATTTCAAAACAATAAGTTAGGGTATTTCATGACTCATTTTGATACACAAAAATTTTTACCGGACGCGAAAAATCGTGGGGTGCGTGGATTTTGCCTTGTAATGGCTTGACAAAACTGGAAATTCTGATATAAGTGTCAGAAGCGTTGCCCTTCTTCGGGAGGGTTCAGACTATATTTGTTTATCCTCTCTTTTAACTCTTCAAAAGGTCAGAAGCGTTGCCCTTCTTCGGGAGGGTTCAGACATTTATGATAGCCGGATTAAAGTTATTTTTATTTATAGTCAGAAGCGTTGCCCTTCTTCGGGAGGGTTCAGACCTATTGAGATAATCCCAAGTCAAATAATACGGAAGGGTCAGAAGCGTTGCCCTTCTTCGGGAGGGTTCAGACATTAGTTTCATTCATTTCTTTCAATATGTTAAAATGTCAGAAGCGTTGCCCTTCTTCGGGAGGGTTCAGACTTATATACTCATTTAAATAATCTCCTTCCTTCTTAAAGTCAGAAGCGTTGCCCTTCTTCGGGAGGGTTCAGACTTTTCACAAAACTTTGTTAATATTTTCGGGTAAATCAGTCAGAAGCGTTGCCCTTCTTCGGGAGGGTTCAGACGCCCTCGCATTCTTGTCATAACGTCTTGCAAGTTCCGGTCAGAAGCGTTGCCCTTCTTCGGGAGGGTTCAGACCTACCCGGTGGTTGAAAAAGTGTCGCTAGAGAATTATGTCAGAAGCGTTGCCCTTCTTCGGGAGGGTTCAGACCAGAATTAAGCTGACATTTAATAACTTGTCGAACCTGTCAGAAGCGTTGCCCTTCATCGGGAGGGTTCAGACTGTTTCACAAAGATACGACCCAGAAGCTGATGCTCAAAACCATCAGGGATGTTGTTCCTGAGACTCCCCTTGTTCATCCAGTTCTTTGAATGCATCCCTGACTTCAGTTTCAACCTGTTTGAGTTTTTTCCCCATATCCTTGATCAAGCGGGTCCCGAGTTTGACGTCTTCAGCCAGCTTGTCAATGGGGGTCTCTGAATTATCAAGCCTTGTCAAAATCTCATCGAGCATCTCCATTTTCTGCTCATAGGTCAGATTGTCCATATCCCTTTGTCCGTAATTTCCAGGCGCTTCACTCATATCATTTCTCCTTGATCGAATTGACGGTGCTCATAACCTGACCGTCGCTCAGGTCCGTCCTGATCATGCTGTCCTTTTCAATCTGACCAATTGACTTGATCAAATCCCCATCCTGCCTGTACACCAGGGAAAAGCCTCTCTTGAGACTGGTCCTGGGATCTGCGGCTCGAAGGGTTGAAAGCCTGTTTTTGATCAGGCGTTTTTCATTTTCAATCCGGGACAGGACCAGCGGTTGCCTGAAACGGCTTTTCAAATAGCCAAGGCCCTGATGTTTCATAGTGAGACCTGCATGGAACCGCTTTTCAAGCTGAGTTCGGCAGTTGTTTAACTGGATCATCTCACGTTCTATGCGCTGGAAAAACCGGTCTGGATGAAACCGTTTCTGCAGGTTCTCAAGTCTGTTCCTCTCTTCTGTTACATACCGGTTTGCAGCGCTCACATGCCGGTGACGTCTGTTATCAAGCCGTTCCTGAAAGAGATAAACCATGTTCAAGGGGGCTGTGCTGATGATTTTTCTTGATACGGACAGCTTCCCAGTCTCATTCGCCAGCCGGTCAAATACCATGGATCGCAGTCCGTTGGCCATGTTTCTCAAATCGGTCTTGGTGGCGTCAAGAAGTTTCCGGGTTCCCTGGCGGATGCCGGTCCTGGCTTCATTGAGCCACCTCCTGTCCATCTCAAGCCGGTAGGTCCATGTGGATTTGAACCGGTCTCTTGCCTCTTCAAGATGCCTGCCGGTATCGATGAAACGGGCCACAATCTCTTCCGCCACAGCCGTAGGGGTCTTGAAACTCTGGTTGGCCACATGATCCAGGATGCCCATATCGGTCTCGTGGCCGATGCCGGTCCACACGGGTATGGTATAGGCCGCAATTCGTCTGGCAATGGCCTCGTTGTCAAGATAAAACAGATCAGTCTTGCTTCCCCCGCCCCTGACGATCAGGACCAGTTCGACAGTGAGCTTTTCAAGAACATCCAATGCCGTGATGACGGATTGTTCCGTGTTGTTTCCCTGAACCACGGCGTCCGCCACATATATCCTGAAACCAAAACCAGACGAACTGAGGGTCTTCAGTACGTCGCTGTATGCGGCGCTCCCCTTGCTGGATATCAGGCCGATCCTCAGGGGGAGCATGGGGACAAAAAGCGCTTTGTTGGGTTTGAGAAGTCCTTCCTTGATCAGCCTGTCCAGGATCTCCTTTTTCTTGAGCTCCAGTTCCCCCAGTGCAAATACAGGATCGGCGTCAACCACCTTGAGGGACAGGCCGAACCTGGGATGGTACTGCAGGGCGCATTGAAACCCCACAGCGGTCCCGTCATCCAGTTTGAGGTCCAGATCGCAGTCCTTGAATCGCTTGCGGATGGTTTCGAGGTCCTTTTGCCATATGGAGCATCGTAACTGGGCAATGACAACCCCGTTTTGATCGGTCTCGACCAGATCGCAATAGAATGACCCGCCCCGTTCCCTTCCAGAGGATATCTCGGCCCTGACCCAGAACCGCTTGCCCATATGCGGCTGCAGGATCTCCTGAATCCGTTTGGTGATTGCGGAAAGCGGATAAAACCTGTTTTCCGGCATGGCTCCCGGTTCCCCAAAAGAGAGAGAAAAAGGACGGGGGATTGCGCCGTTCACCCTCACCCCCGCCGTTCAAAACCAATCAACCAACCCCTTCACCCCTGTCACCCTGGTTCTCTATCGACCTCACCAGAAAAACCACCAGCAACACCACCATAATGATACTTACCATGGAAATGGATATGACGCTTATCCCGGCGGTCCTTGAGATCCTGTCGGATGTGTCGAGAAGTTTTCCAAGGTCGCTTTTGGTAGGATTCGAATCCTCAATCTGGATGATCTCATATTCCATAATACGGTGGTAATTCTGGATCTGCATATAGGCCATCAATGAATTGATCAAGAGGATGATTAACGGCAATAAAAACCCTATGACGATTTTTTGTTTCAATGTAAGGTTCTGGAACATATCATTTTTTCCTTTGTTCATTGTGAACGGCGCAATCGTTATGGTAAGTTTCTGTGACTATAGTTTTCTGGCAGCTGAACGTCAATGGTCAAGGGGGGCAATAACAATGAATGATGATCATTTGGATTCCATCGCCAGCTCGGCCACAGCCATATTTGAAAAGGCCAAAAGGAGAGAGGAGGCCGGCAGAGACTTTTACAATGCGGGTTGGCAGGCAGCCTTGGAGACCATGCTCTTGATGATGGAGAAACGAACTCTGGAGCAACCCGGTCAACTGACGCCGATGCAGATCGACAATGACGACGAATGGGACTTCTATATCCGTCTAAAATCGAAGCTCGATCTCCCTCCTGAAACCTGTGCGATACTGATAACCCCAAGCGCCTTTAAAAGCATGCCCGACGTCGGCGGCCCCGATATTGAATTTTCAGGACCCAAGGCTTGGGAAAGAAATGCATACTCAGTCGTTGTCAGCGACCTGGGAGATCATGAGAGAATTCTCCAGGCGTCTCTTCCAGGGATCAAACATCCTGGCATCGATGTTTTCGATGACGGCAATCATCTGGTTGATTATGCCTACAACACGGTCGACGAATGCATTGAAGACCTCACGAGAATGGTATGGATTCATTTCAATCCGGGAGAGGAATGGACAGATCAGTCGATTATTCGCTATACGGAAGCCTGGTGTGCTAAAATTCATGAATCAGGTCTGGAGCAGACAGCAATACATGAGGCGTTCAGTTATCTTCATCATCCTGAATGTCTCAACCTGACCCCTTTTCAAGCGGTTTTCAGGGCGGCAGGGGAAACCATTCCAAAAACGATTGAAGACCTTAACGAACTGGTGAATACAACCAATATATTTAACAGGGACTTTGAATTGGGAAAGCCGTCCATTGCCTCAGAAGCTGTTCTCAAAGACCAGGAACCCGACTGTGGAATCCTGTTGGAGCAGATAGATGTTGAAATCGACCTTCTCCTGGAAAAACTCGGATTTGTCAAAGGCGTCAACTTCCCAGTTGAGAATCGGAGAGGTTCCGAATATCGAGCCCTTTTTGACAAAACAGCCCATAGGATTTATCAAGCGGTAGTGGGACGGCCATACCCGAACCGCCAGGAAACCAGGAAACCGATAGGTGAGATGGGCCATGATTGTGCCTGATCAAGAAAAAGCTTGTGGCCTTGAAAACTCTGGGACCAGTAACATTTAAGCAAGGTCCAAAACCTTCATTAACACATCCCGGCATGGACCCATTAGCCGCGTGGGTGGGACGCCAAAAAGAGCAATCTCTGAACAATTTTTCATTTTCCCTATTAAATTTCCCGCCTTGGCCAGATTGATATCATAGGGAGGGTCTTGATCTGATTTGAAAATGTTCCAGGCATTTTTCTGGAATGAGACTACGATGCCATCTTTTGACAGGAAATCCTTGGAACATTGAATGACTCTTTCACCTTCATCATTTTCCAATCGTTTCATGGCCTTGGCACCAATGAGTTTAACAATGCCAGCCACACCCCCATATTCACCGCCTGGAGCACTTGGCATCGAAATAATGACGCATAAGCCGATGCGAAAAGGGGAATCATAATCAAGATTTAAAAGCCGGTCCCTCCTTTCCATGTTCAAAGCTTCAGTTGAAAGCGAAGGGTCAAAAGGAAGTCCAAGAATACCGGACGGTTTCAATATGCTTTTCCAGAAGCGGTTTTCTTTGCCGTTATCCTTGAAAGCGAAAAACATCCCTGATTGGACAGAGTGTGATGCTGGATTACCAAAAACCATTAACAAACCTGGTCGGGAATCTTTTCTTAAAGGAATCAGTTGTTCTGACTGATATGCAAGTTGGTTTCCCTTTTTCCGAAAAATATTCTTGTTGGCATCATCAGAAGCGAGAAAGCTTTTCCATTTTCGGTCGAAGTTTTTTCTCTCAGCAGACGTGGGAAGCAATGCATTAAGATTAACGGCGACATCCATTCGTACAGGATCAGGTGGTTTGTAAGTCAAAATAGGCTTGGTGTTCAGTGCCTTGCCGACATGATTCTTGGAATCTTTCATTTTTCAATCCCCACCGGGATAGGGGGCATCCATCGATAATCAAACCTCCTGGGACCGGATAAAGGCCCTGACCAGTAGCCGTGCCAGTGGGCTCGTCTTATATGGGATTTAATAGATCGACCTGAACCGTCTCTCTTTTCACCCTCGCGGGATTGCCGTATTAACCGGCCGATGCGTTCTCCTATATGCCAGATAGTGGGTCCTGGGGCCTGAAATAAGCGCCAGCCGTGTTTTTTGGTCTTTTTTGCTTTTGGACGTGTGGGCTTTTTGTCTGCACCGAAATCAAGGTTGTCAGAACATAGATACAAAACCAGGGAAACCATCGGCATCAGGGTTTCAGGATTCAAGAAACTGCCATTGGCATCATCTAGAAATTGTTCCCGTATGCCGGATGGCGCATTCCTAGAACACTCTACCATCACTTTTTGAAGGGCTTCTTCCAAGGACCAGTTGCCGATGTGAACCGGAACGGGAACGAGCATTTCATCCGTATCCAGGATAAATCGCAGTTCTTTCCGTTTGTTGTTCGCATCATGTTCAAGATGAACCCAGAAGCCGAAAATATTGACATCATCGAGTGTCTTGCCAGGAGTTTCAACATAGATGCTCCATTCGGGCAGCCGTAACAGTACATCCGCCGGAAGCTCTCCAGACAGCTTCGTAGTCCATAATGCGTCAAACACGTCTGGATCAAAGCGATAAATACCTTGGGAATAGCGCCAGGTACAAATAGCAGCCAGTCTGCTGACATCTGAAACCAAGTGAGGCGGTAGACGTTCATGTCCTGTTGCCTTGCAAATGACCGTATAGAAACCAGCCATTGGCATGAAACACCATTTAGGCCAGTTGGGAAGGTCTTTTCCCCTGTCCCTTCTTAATACTTCAATGAGATCATACCCTCTGGAATATTTTCGGTTGATTTCATTTAGATGGTCGCTTGGGCGCATTTGAATTCAAATACAGGCAAAGATGTCACTCATGATGAGGCTTATTTTTTCGTTCTTTTATGGGTGCCGCAGTCACATTCAAAGAGAAAGAATCCCCTGAAAATGAAACCTTATGGTCAATAATGTACTCCCGAATATCCGGGAACATTTTCTCCTTACGATCAATCAGCATTTCAAGGTTATCCAATAAGATAGCAACATCCTCCCCGCCTAACTCTGGTGGAAACTTTTCTAAAATTTTCTCTTGTAATTCAGTTCGTTCTTCTCCTTTGAAAAGAGAGATGTTCCATGCCATGACTGTAAAAAATATGATGCTTTCAATTCTATGGGGTTCTTGATACCGATTCCTTAGAGGTTCATTTATTTTTAAAACAGCTTCAGAAATCTTTATTTCGCCTGGTTGTGTTGGTTTTGGTATATGTCTTAAGGAGCTTAATTTAGTCTTCTTTCGCTTCTTTTTTTTGGACATGATCGTGCCTTCTTAAAAGTTTTTGATTTTATACCCGACGTGCCATCCCTTGCATTTGCAAGAAAAGAAGCAGCGAGAACCATCCATTTAATTGGCGACCACCCGCAAAAATGCAAGCAGACTCGAACATAATTGAATCAGACATCTGACGTCAATGGCCAAAAAAGAAAACTGCAACATCGCAAAACCGAACACAGCCTCTTTGCAAGCCTTTGAAAAATAGAAGGAAGTTGGATTTTGTCCTAGATTTAAAGGTACAATACAGCAATCAAAAGATAAATATATTAAGCGCCGTTATTAATCTTATTTAACATTATTCGAAATTATAAGGGGAGAATGGATATAAACTTGATAAGCCGCAAAATCAAATGGCCAATTCCATCTTTCTATATTGCGGTATAACCATTGCCGGGGTTGATTCCTGACGTGGTATAGGGTCTTGGTACGTCAGACCTCTGGGAATACATAGATTGTCAAGATATGTCAACTGGCTGATATCGTGGGATATCATCTGGATGTCGCCGGTTCGGATACACCGGTTTGTCACCAATATTCATGCTTTTTTTCATCAGTGAATTCCTCGGTGTCCGAACTGAAACACTTCGGGCATCTGTCGTAGAATTCACCCATAAATCTGTGCCCGCACGAGAGGCATTTCATCCTTTTCTTAGTGGTTCCCGTGATCTCACCCTGGGCATCGTCGCTCAGCAAAAAATAAGCGCTGGCCGGGTTTGAAATATCCATGGGATCAAGACCCCCTACAGAACCCTCATCCTGCATGGTACCTTCGCTGTGTTCGCCATGGGCCATCTCGTCATATCCAGCATTAAATTCATCGTCCCAGTCCATCAGGCATCTCCGAGACACGTCATCTCTATTGTTGCAGGGTAAAGGGAAATTTATTATTTTATGGACATCCCTCATCCCCACAGGCGAAAAAATAAACACATATTTTCATCCCCCTCCCCCATACCACACGCAGCATCCTGTTAGTCAGCGGTGGCACCAACGTACCAAAACGTCGGATATGAATGACTTCCACCGTAAACTTTAACATCTAATTCCTTTAAATAGGCAATCTGCCGATCTGTGCCCTGGTCAAAAGGAAAGGCTTTTGGGCCCCGGTCGACGCGCCAGTAGCCGATCCCCTGGTCTAACCTTATATTCCAGGAAACACGATCAGGCCAATGGAGTCTGAACATTCGGGCGTGGGGCAAATCATTTTTTGACATTTCCCTGAAATCCAGGGCTCCTGCAATATTCAGTAAGGCCCCGAATACTACCTGCCTGTCGTTGGCATCTCGCCAATCGTGAAATACAAGGCGTGGCTCACGCAAATCAATGCGAACCATTTTGCTGGTGAGAATCGATAATTCGGTCGTTTTTGCTGTACCTCCAGTATAAGACTCAAGTGCTGTCAACAATTCCTGGAGCAACCTCAGAACAATCGGGGACAGTAAATACCGGTCGCTGTATTCAACCTTCAACAGCTTGGGGCCAATTTCCAGCATTCGCTTTAGCTCCGGCACCTTCTCGCAAACTGTATTCCAAGCATTCTTGCCAAACAGTCCAATGGGACCGTCAAGTTCGTTTCGAATCTCAATGGAAAACATGTTCCCTTCTGGATCGCGTAGCTCTGACGGCTTCCTTAACGTCCATTCTTTCGGCAAATTCTGCAATGCTTTGTCGAAACTGCCCCGGATAAACTGTGCTCCGTAGACGCCGGTGCCCCACTGAGAGGAAGGTGTACAGGCCTCACTCTGGTTTGCCGCCCAACAAACAGATTCCTTTTCCCCTCCGATTTCTAATATTCTCAAAAGTTCCCGGCGCTCTTTTCCAAACCCGGGAGCCTCATCCGGAATACGGATTTCTGCTCCGAAAAAAGACCCGATCGCAGCCAATTCGTCACGCTGGGATGGTAACAATTCGTTCAAAGATTTTCCGGAAATGATGAGTTGGATCTTGTATCCAGCTTCATGAAGGCGAATAAGTTCAGAACGAAGTCTCCATTGCAACGGCTCCCATTCCTCCCCGTTTCCGCCCAAATAAACGCGAACCTCTTTCGCATCTACTCTTTGAAGTTCACGCCGAAGTGCAAGTAGGAGGGGTTCCATTTCCAAGCGGGAGACATCACCAAAGACATGCAGATTTATCGGTAATTGGAATGCATTGAGGTAATTGTCATCCAAAAGCGAGAGGGCCGCGTTTCTGTCAAGGTCTACTAAATGATACTGGGTATCATATGTCAGTAAGCAGGCTTGGCAAGCCGTGTCGCAATTTCGAGGACATGATAATACCTGCTTTGCTGTTTGAAAAAGTTCAGGTAACCAACGCAGAGCTTGAGAAACATACCCGGCGCCTCCTTGGGCGGTATCATATAGATGTATGGAGAAAACGGCCTGACCCTGGCCATCCCGGCTGGGGATAACCGCAGCTCCGATTTCCCGTTCTTCGATTCCAATTCGCTGTGCAAGAGCCCTGCGCAGCGCAATGTTTAAAGAATATGCGGCAACACGTTCAAGGGGCCGCCCTCCGGGATGGTTCAGCTGCAGTTCAAAAATCTCCGTATGGGTGGCTACGCCGATGCGAAGGTTTTGTTTAATTGCCCAAGGTTCATTACTGCCCGGACACTCTCTTTCCGTATCGTTTGCTCGGCCACCGCGCAGGCGTTTGTGAGGAACTGGGCGCCCATTTTCATCCGCAAACACTCTTGGGAGTCTCCCATCCGTCATCATTGAGTCGGCCATGCCACACCGCAGACACAGAGCGAAACCTTGTCCATGCAGGCCGTCGGTTCTGTGAAAAAGACTGCCGTCAGAGCTGACCCGATAGCGACCCAACTCCGGCGTGGGTAGGGCAAGCCAATCGGCACCTTCCAGCGAAATCAGGGGGTCGCGCACTGGAATGTACTGGGGGATGCTAATGTCGTTGTGGGGACTCCAACGAATGTCCACAGCAAATCCCGCAGGTTGAATATATTCATGGCGGGTGAGTTTTTGCCCCTCTCTTTCGCCGCAGTGCGGACATACGGTCGGCAGTGTATTTCGCGTACCGTTTCCACCGCATGTACCGCAACGCCAGACCCAGCGAAGGGACTGGATTTCCGGAGGCCCTTCCGCTTCCACAGGAATTTGCCAATTGAGTGTTATGCCACCGCTTCGATAGACGCGCCCGTCCAGCACTGTGTCCGTTCCAGGTGCATAATCGCGAATGGCGACGGGCAATCCCCTGGAAGGGTACCCAGCCCGAACCGAACGATTGTCTTCCCTGTAGTCATGGGTTTGACGCCTTCTTCGCTCGAATTCCTGCACAGTTGTGGTTACGAGACACACGACGCCCGACGGGAAGCCATAAATAGGCAAGAATCTTCGGGATGCCAGTTCGCCAAGCAAATACTCTTTGCGAATTCTCTCCAGCTGAAAACCAACGGCCTTCTCAGCTTTACTGTTGCCTTTAGGCGTCTTAACGATTTCGAGGTTATCTAAAAGGGAACCGCATTCATCGAGCCAATTGCCGGAAGCTTTTCCGATAGTCGTCGCCGTGGCAGTCAATAATTGATCCACGGGTCGGCCGTTTAGTGCGCTCCGCTTTATTAGATTGTGAAAACCGCAGTTCAAATCAGCGTCGGAAACGGCTTCCGTTTGACACCAATGCTGAAACTTTTCCCAAGGTGCACTTTGTTCTTGTTCGTCGCTTTCAAAAAACCAGCCACAAGTCAGTTTAGAAATGTCATTGGGTGTCTGATGACAGAGGAAGACGGAAAGCGCAAGCGCATTCAAATGCCGTTGGATGATGGGGATACTTTGGAGAGAAACCTGTGGCACCGCCAACTTTGCAGTGAAGGGCCACAGTGGATTACGAAAAACAGCTTCACCATGCGGCGTACTCTTGCAGAGGATAAAACTCACGGCGGCGGTTTCCCCCCGACGTCCGGCCCTTCCGGCGCGTTGCAGAAAATTGGCCGGATGCGGTGGAACATTGTTCATGGCTACCCCCGTAAGGCCACCAATATCCACTCCCAGCTCCATGGTTGTGGAACAGCTTAAAAGATTCAACTTGCCGTTTTTAAATTCATTTTCACGCCGTGTGAGTGTGGCTCCCGGAATCTGAGCAGAATGTTCCGCACTGCAGAAATATTGTGGGCGGCCTGCGATCCGATCACTGAGATCGGTCCACACACCCAACTGCCGCAAGCGAATCAGATCTTTATTGGTTTCCAACCAATGTTCCGCCCCCTTCGGCCCGTCTTTCGACCAAAATGGGTCGGGTAGAGCAGGCATTTCGAATTTCTGACAAATGGCAATTTCCCGAGAGGCGGCATTGAGCGGCAGATAGGGGGTGACATCTTTGTACACCACCGGCAAAAGGCGGCGTGTAACTGGGCAGAGCCAAGCTTCACGAACCTGGATAATTTCAGCCTGTTGGCTGAGTTCGAGGTGACGGCCTGTTTCAGTCAGACTCAATAGCGGGCGAATTGCCACCCAAAGCGCCAAAAGCAATTCTTCTATTACCGATCTATCCGCATGGTCTTCCAAGTTCAAACCTTCTGCGTAGGCCAGCAGTTGCACAAGGCGAGACCTTCGGTTTATAGTGGATACGGTAGAGGGCCAGAGTTGCTGATTATGTTGTTTCTTTTCTTGCCCTAGTGCAAGAGCATAGCTGGGTGCTCCGGGGTATCCCAGCCATCTCAATGTATCTCGTGGCATAGCGACTGATTTTCTGCCCCGAATTTGAAAATCCAACACAACTTGTGCCAACGAACGCCATTCCTTAATGGTTATTTTGCGTTGGGCGGCAACAGGGGGAACCTTGTCTATTCTTTCGATCACAGGGTATGTCAAGCACAAAAGGCCCAAACCTTCCATTGAGAACTGTCGTTTGGGGCGAAACAGAAATTCACGCCACAAACACAAGTCTGCCAGTTGCCGCTCGGTAAACCCGAAAGTTTGGTCTTGCAGTGGTGGTAGTAACCAGCGTTTAAAATTATCATTCGTTAACAACCGATCCACCGCCTCGGACCATTTTAATCGGCCCAAAGGGGGGGACTCCAGTTGCGCCAGCTCCAGTCGCATTTTTTTCAGTATATCTTGAAGTATGGGCTGGGTTGCTGCCGCACTCTCCAGGGCAGCAATTTCTGACTTCTTTTTCACGATTAGCTCTTTGTCTGGAGGGCGGGACCGGTCGGCAACAGCGTGATATAAAACACTGCGGACGAAATTTCTTTCCGTCTCGAGCTGCAACTTGGCTGCAAAGCGTGCCGTACCTTGACGGCTGTCAGTAAAGCCCAGTAGACGTCGACCTTCAAAAGGTAGGGGTTCCTGGCCACTTTGAAACGGCGGCAGGTGTCCCAATAGAATCGGGATTGCCGTCTGAAGCAGAAAAGGGGCACCGATCCGGACGGGTCGAAAAAACATTTGGTTTCGCTCTGGACTCTGGCAGATTGGGCAGCACAGTCTGTCTTTTTCATCTGGTGCAGCCAACTTGACGATCGTGCCGTCCTTCAGGTTCCAGTCCAACCGTCCGTCCGGCAGCAAGGCAACCGGGTTGCCGCTTTCATGCCCAACAATCAACCGATTCAGCCCTTGCCCTGGTTCCTCGGTTTCTTGCGATGCTTCTTCCTGATCTTCCACATCAAGAGGTTCCAGTTCTTGCTGAAACTCGTCTTCTTCCTGAGGGTATTGGCGTTGTTTGAGCCATTCTTGACCTTTTTCAAATACCTCCTGTGCGGACAAGTGCTCGGCACCGCATTCCCCGCATTGCACCAGCTCGAACGCAGGGCAATTACAGACATCACAGCAGGTTCGCCGCTCAAGAAATATCTTACCAAATGCCCAATCGGAAGCATTAAGTTGTGTATCGTTGCGCCCGGGGCATGCGCCATTGGCACAGGCCCAGACTCCGCTGATGGCACGTTGGAAAATATGGCCTCGAAGCGGCAGAAAAGGGATTCCCTTCCCGTCTTTCGCCTGCGTGCACAGATCGAGAAACGTCAGTGTCTTGCTCAGTTTTTCCTCGGTACCATCGCCCCCTAACAACCGTGAAAGGCTCGAAAGGGAACACGCCTGCTGCGTCAGTACGCTACGCATTTCACGCATTTTTGGGCTCGCGGCAAAGGTTTTAAAAAGGTCTTCGGCGGAAAGCTTTTTCAATTCTTCTATAGCCGGAAAACAACCGGAGGTAGGTCTTTCTCCATTAAGAAGGGTCGGAACCATACGTTCACCCAAAAGGAGCGTTACCCTGTCCGAGGAAACGCCTGCAATGTCTGCAAGAAATTCGCGCAGCTTTTCCTCAATATGTTCGCCGTCGCCGGCGATGGTGGCCGATGTGGCAATGAAGTGGACTTCGTCTGCGGAACAGCCGAATGCGTGGAGCACCCTCCGAAGCAGCAGGGTCAGCTCGGCGGCCTGAGAGCCCATGTAGGTATGGGCCTCGTCAATGACAATCCAGCGGAGTTTTCCCTGGGATTGGTCGAGGATGGGCCTGTCTTCGTTTCGCACCAGCATGTATTCCAGCATGGTAGCGTTTGTCACCAGAATCGGCGGGGGTGTAGCACGTAGATTTTTCCGGTCAGGCACTTCACTTTTCCACTCAGGCCTGCTTTCGTTCGGAGTGTCACCGTTGAACAGGCAGTATCGGATACCTCCCTTGAAAGGCTCTGACCAGGCGATTAAGCGATCCCGCTGACTTTTAATCAACGCATTGAGGGGATACAAGAAGAGGGCACGTACGCCTACCAGTGGAGTGGATCGGGTAGCTAACTCATTTGCCAAGTCATTAAGTATGGGCACCAGAAAGCACTCGGTCTTGCCGGAACCGGTCCCACTTGTCACCAGGACCGAGCGCGGCGGCGTCTCCTCAATCAGCGCCCGCCACGCTTGAAGTTGGTGGTAGTACGGCTTTCTTCTAGCCGGAAAAGCATAGTCAGTAGCCAGGTTTGTTGGCGGATTGCGCATGGCATGGACCAATTTGGCATTCAGCAATTTTCCAGCCAGTCCGCCCAGGGTCGCATTAGATGGTCGCCAGCCAAATGTGGCTTCAAAAACCGGATCGGACAAAAAAGCCTCGCCGGATCCTGGGACAGATTGAAGCAGGGACCGAAGGTGTTCCCGAAGTGAATCACTTCGAAAGCCTCGCAAACCAAGCACGGCCCTTGTTGCACCCCTATTGAGTTGTTCGGTCAAAGCACTATAAAATGATGTGACGGTTTTATTCATCGATTTTCTTCCCTGTTAGGTTGCTGTTGTTCGGCTTAATCCGAGGCAAAGCGCAAAAGCGAACGCCGCGGTAAACCAGTCCCTATCGAAATCACGCAGTCTTTTCAGTTCAAACAAAAGAGCCTCATCGTATGCTTCCCCTAAAAGGCATATATGAGCGGCCACAAAAGGCGCACAGCGCACCGGGCGAAAAGGGACAGCCATATGCCGGTACGCATATTCCTTCGGGTAGCCAGGATCTTCCGTCCAACGCATGGTCCCCGGTCCGTCAGGGTATGTTTCATCGGCTTCGTGACGAGATAGGAGGTCCTGTTCTTCTTTTTGTATCAGCTCGACAATCATTTGAGGGCAAACTCGAGCAATCTGTAGCTCACTGTTATCTAAATCTTTTCCCGGAAAAATCGTTAGACATAGCCAGTCGCATATCTGACGGAAGAATGGCCTCTGTACGGTTACTCTTTCCCTAAAAGTCTGAAAATACTGCCAAACCAGTTCATCTCCGGATTCGATTTCGGCTAATGCCACGCGCAGCGCTCCAAAGTGCCTTCGCGCCGAAGAAAGCCAGGCGTTGACTGGCAGCAGATACCAAGAAAACGGCAATTGATCGGTCAACGACCAAACATTATTGAAATACTCATCGGAACTTTTTAGCAGTGCCAGTACGATGGCTTCCGGGGATCTCACAAAATGGCGGAAAAGATCCAGGGCGCAGGCAGGATATGGTCGCAAGAGCTTAAGATAATCAAAAAAAAGTGACCAGTCGGAGTGCTCAGAATCAAGGGAGATTTGATCCACCCAGCCTCTCAATAGATCTTCACGGGTTTCTCGATCGTCAGCCAGAATCGCTCTTTTAAGCGGGCTATCGGTTGGCGCAGGTTCTCCGGGGATGACCCACAGCTGTGGACGAAACCTCGCCCAGTCGCCGTCTTCCCCCAGAACCCACCATGGCCCGGGCTCAAGGTCTTCAGGAATCACACGTTCGGCCTCGCTTTCACCCTTTTCCAAGTATATCGGTTCTGCGGCCGGATTCCAAAGGGGAACCATCCGAACCTTTAATCTGTCTTCCCACCCCTCCTCGAGCCGCTCCGTAAAACTTCCAGGTATTAAAAGGCAACTCTGATCCCAATGTGCTTCCCAGACCATGTCAAACTGGCCAGCTTCCAAGTGAGCCATCAGCCGGTTACCTTGACCCACAATTTCGATAAGAGCAAGCGAATCCAGTTCGCCAGTTAAAGCAAGCATTGAGGAGATCCGATCCTGCAGTCGGTGAAGTTGAAAACTGCATCGGCCGCTATCATCGACGGAAAGCGTTTTTCGTATTTTGAGGTCACGAAGCACATGGTTTTCAGACTTGATTTTCACTTTTAAATCGAACTTCTGAAACCTGGATGGCCCCTGTGCTATGGCCTTTATCGTTCCAAGTTTCGCAACGGGCACGCGATCTCCGGTAGACAAGGTCTTGTTCCCATACACAAAAGCAGCGCCTTCCTGTGGGAAGGGCAACTGCATGTCGAAATGACGTCCGTCCGGCCAGAAAATAGTTGCTGGAAATTGGGTAACTGGTAAACCAGCATCTGCGATACAATCGATTTCGATCTTATCGTATTCTGAAACATGAGTGAATCTACATCCCGGGATTATGCCTATGCTCAGATCTGCGCCGGAAAAACCGGTTATATCTAGTTTCCCCGGTTGTTGATCAACACCCACTTTGGCGATCTTGATTGCGGATTTCGAAGGCACTACCCGCACCTTTCGGCAAAGAAGCTGTTCACCGCTCATGTTGGCCCAGCGCAACCAAACCTCTCCCGCACAACTTTCGAGATCGCGGCACCAACGTTTTTCACCGAATCTGTGGGGCCGCCATTCGACGACTGCTTCTTCGGCGATTCGCCGTACATCATTCTGATTGACGGTAAAGAGGCGGGGTACGCCGAGATAAGGTGGCGTTTGATCAGCGGTTCCCGCGAAGATTCTTCCATCCAGCATATAAGTTACATCCGCAGCATCTGGATTAGCGCAGCGTATTCGGCAAACGCCCAGTTCGTCGTTTTCCCAAACCACAGTCCCGGTTGCCTGCCATAATTCCCTTTTCAGTTCAGGGGCTTCGCCCATGGAGGATAGGGTTCCAGTTTCTTCTGCTATCCGGCCGTCTACAGGAACCAAGACAAGAACGTTTTCATCCTTGCAGCGAACCGACCCCTGGCCGATAAATTCCCATTGGCCTTTCCTGTCGCCAAAAACCCAGGGCAGTGGCCCCCATTCATTATCACCCTGAGCTGAAACGACTGTTTCAGAGATACCATCGCTGAGAAGCAGCTGAGCATGGACCAGAGCTCGCTCACCCGTCATCTTTACACCATCCCGCCTCAATAGTTCGCAACGGTAAATGGCTCCTTCTCCTTGCCCATGCAATCGAGTGATCAGTGCAATCGACTCCGGTCCTTTAGCCGTTTGAATCAACAATTTTAACCGCGCTGGCAATTCAGTCTGATTGCCCCAGCGCTGCAAGAATGATCCTGAAAAAATTTTAGGTAAATCAAGATGTT
>Ga0209164_1002405_pt1 | contig 20107 bp, 15 predicted proteins | sample MTBNYHSulfiMetaG_FD_187458 | JGI IMG/M metagenome (GOLD analysis project Ga0209164, IMG submission 187458) | Enrichment culture microbial communities from rom New York Harbor, USA that are MTBE-degrading - MTBE-NYH (New York Harbor Sulfidogenic)... | ecosystem: Environmental > Aquatic > Marine >...
CGCTGGTTCATCGTGTCGGCCCTGGGCGGCATCATCAGCATGGTGGTGGTCATGATCCTGACCAGCCTGTCGGTGGCGCGCGAGCGGGAGTTCGGCACCTTCGACCAACTCCTGGTGGCCCCCTTCAAACCCGGAGAGATCCTGATCGGCAAATCGATACCGGGCATCGTCTTTGGTCTTGCCGATGCCCTGATCTTTGCGGCCGGGGCGGTCTACTGGTTCGGCGTGCCCTTTCGCGGCACCATTCCGGCGCTGGTACTGGCCCTGTTGTGCTTCATCGTCGCCATGGTGGGCATCGGTCTGCTGGTCTCGTCCCTCTCCATGACCATGCAACAGGCCCTGCTCGGCGCATTTATCTTTATCATGCCGGCGGTGATTCTTTCGGGCTTCGCCACCCCAATCGCCAACATGCCCCAATGGCTTCAAACCGGCACCCTGATCAATCCGGTTCGCTACATCATCGTCGCCCTGCGCACGATCTTTCTCAAAGGCGCCGACACGGCCGCCATCTGGCCCGATATCTGGCCGCTGATCCTCATGGCCGTCTTCACCCTGCCCCTGGCCGGCTGGCTGTTCCGCCACCGTGCCAAATGAGACGCCGACCATGGGCGGACTCACCCGATCCGTATGATTCTTAAAGTTTTTCAGCCTCCTGGCGATAGATTCCTGTGGACACACATTGACCTGTGCGCGGAAACGACTCGATCAGGAGCCGAAATAGGACTTCAGGATTGGTGCAGCAATAACGATGACCGAACACCCACGACCCGAAAGCGCCAAAGAGATCAGTTGCCGTATCACCCGGACACTGATCCTGTATGTGCGCGAAAACAACCAGGGTCGGCTGGACGGTCTGCTGGATGGTCTGCCTTTTGACGAGGCCTATCTTCTGGACACCAACAACTGGGTATCCCACGCTTTTTTTCAATTGCTGTGCGCGCGCATGATCCGGATTCTGTGTGACGACCAGGCCGTTTTCGAGATGGCGATGGCCGCGGGTCGATTTCAATCCCTGGCCCCGCTGGATCATGTCGCCAAACTGATCGGCAGTCCCAAACTGGTCTATTTGCTGGCACCCAGGTACTATAAAAGTCTCAAACTCACGGCCGACGTCTATCTGCATGACATCGGGCCTTTCTGGGCCATTCTGGAGGATCGCAGCCATAGCGGTTATCAAAAAACACGATTCGATTGCGATCTGACGCGGGGGGCGTTGGCCGCCATACCGACATTCCTCGGATTGCCCGCGGCGCAGGTGGAAGAAATCCAATGCCAGGTGGCCGAAGAACAATTTGGCGAAAGCGAGCGCCCGAATGCTCCCAAACAGGGATGCAGCGGGTGTCTATATCACATCCGTTGGGAACCGAATCGTTCGTGGTGGCGGCGCCTGTTGGGAAAACGAAAATTTTATGACCAGGCGGTCGAGGATCTTCAACGGGCCAACAGATTGATTCAAGCCAAGTATGACCAGGTCAAGCAATTGGCATCGGACCTCGAAAAGGCCAACCGGGAACTGGCTGCATCGGAACAGCGATATCGCCTGCTGGCCGAAAATGCCTCGGACATCATCTGGGTGTTCAATCTTTCCAAAGGTCAATTGGACTATATCAGCCCATCGGTGGAGCGTATCCGCGGGTTCTCGATCGAAGAAGCTTTAGCCCAGACACCGGAACAATCTTTGTCGCCGGCGTCTTTGAAAACCTTGATGCGGTATTTGGAAAAGGAGCTGGCCCGAGATGGTCATGCGGGTGTCGATCCCCAGCGGTCACGCCGCCTGGAGGTCGAACATTCCCTGTCCGGCGGCGGGTATGCCTGGGCCGAGATGATCGTATCGTTTCTCCGTGATGCCGAGGGCAAACCGGTTGCCATCATGGGCGTGACCCGCGATATATCCGAGCGCAGACGGGCCGAGGCGGAAATTGCGCAAAGTGAAAAAAAATACCGCGACCTCTTCGAGTACGGTATGGACTTGCTCTGTCTCCATGACATGAACGGCACGCTGATAGAAACAAACATTCCGTTTAAGGAAGAATACGGTTGGCGAAAAGCGGATCTGGAAGGCTTGAACATTCGTGAATTCATCCCCGGCCGCTATAAGCGCAAATTCGACGACTATATGGCCCATATCCTCCGTTACGGATCGGCTCAAGGGTTATTGAGGGGGGTTACCAAATCCGGTCGTGAGGTCATCTTCGAATACAAAAACCGTCTGATTTTAGACGAAGAGGGAAAACCGCACTATGTCCAGGGCGCGGCGAGGGATGTCACCGAACGGGTGGAAGCCGAAAAAGCCCTTAAAATCAGTGAGGAAAAGTACAGGGAGATCGTTCAATACGCGCCGGCGGGAATTTATGAATTCGACCTGGAAAAAATGAAATTCATCAGTGTCAACGACGTCATGTGCGAATATTCCGGATACACCAAAGAAGAGTTTCTGGCCCTGCATCCATATGATCTTTTAAACGCGGAGAGCCGGAAGAAAATGGATCTTTTGGTCGAAGAGGTTTTCCAGGGCCGCAAAGACCCATCGTCCACCGAGTATCAGGTCAAGGTAAAAGACGGGCGGGAGTTTTGGGTGTTGTCCAATACCAAATTCTTTTTCGAAGAGGGCGTGCCCAAGCGTGCCATGGCCGTGGTTCACGACCTGACCCAGATCAGGCGGTCCGAAGCGGAAAAACGGGAACTCGAAATCAAGCTCCACAACGCCCAGAAACTGGAATCCCTGGGCAGACTGGCCGGTGGTGTGGCCCATGATCTGAACAATATTCTCAGCGGTATCGTCACCTACCCGGAACTGCTTCTGCTCGACCTGCCGCCGGACAGCCCTCTGCAAGGCCCGCTGCACACGATCAAACGATCCGGCGAAAAGGCGGCCGGCATCGTTCAAGACCTCCTGACCCTGGCGCGCCGGGGCGTTGCCACCAAAAAGGCCATCGATCTCAACCGGATCGTCGATGAGTTCATGACCTCACCGGAATATCGAAACATCACCGCCGCCCAGAACGACCTGCAGGTGGAAACCCGTATCACCGAGCAGACGCTCCATGTGACCGGATCCGAGGTGCACATCTCCAAATCCCTGATGAACCTCGTGTCCAATGCCGTGGACGCCATGCCCAATGGCGGGCGGCTCACCATCTCAACGGGAGATTGCTACATCGATAAAGCCTTACAAGGGTTCGAAATCATACCGAAAGGTGAATTCTGCACCCTCGAGGTGACCGACACCGGCTTCGGCATATCGCACACCGACCTGCAACACATTTTCGAACCCTTCTACACTAAAAAAACCATGGGCCGCAGCGGTACGGGTCTGGGCATGTCGGTGGTGTGGGGTACCATCAAAGACCATGACGGCTATATCGACATTCAGACCCAGGAGGGCCGGGGCACCACCTTCGTCCTCTATTTTCCCGCCTCGCGTCTCAGATTGGAAGCGTCGGTACCGGCCCATATCGACGACTATCTCGGCAAAGGAGAATCGATACTCGTCATCGACGATGCCGACGAGCAGCGGGATCTCACCACGGAAATGCTCAAGCGGCTCGGCTATCGAGCCGACAGTGCATCCAGCGGTGAGGAGGCCGTGCGTCTGATCCGGCAGCGAGCCTATGATCTGCTGATTCTCGACATGATCATGCCCGACGGCATGAACGGCCAGGAAACCTATCGGCGAATCATAAGCATCAACCCACGCCAGAAAGCGGTGATCGCCAGCGGATATGCCGAAACGGATCAGGTGCGCGAGACGCAGCGACTGGGTGCCGGCGCCTATGTCAAAAAGCCGTATACGCTCGAACAGATCGGGCTGGCGGTTCGCTCGGAGCTGGATAAAGCCTGACCCGCCAGACGCTCCACCTCAACCCCCCTTGATGCGTGTCCGTCTACAAATTGGCAAATTGGATCGAGATCAAGGCGCACGAAAAATTCAACCGCAGGCATATGGTCGATATTCCGAGGATTAAATTTTTCGCGCAACGCAGATATCGGGCAAATGGGTCATTTGTGGATGGGCACGCGTGCTTACGAAGCCAGTTTCAGCCACATGATATAGGTCAGGGCCGATCCCAGCGTACTCGCGGAAATCGCAGCGGTGGCCAGATCCCCGTCCCCCTGCATCTCCTTGGCCATGACGAAAGAGATGGTGGCCGTTGGTGATGCCAGCAGAATCAAGGCCGGCAAGATGTCGATTTGCTGCAGGCCGAAGCATCGAAACAGAAGCCAACCCAGGCCCGGCAACACAAGCAGCTTGAATGCCACGGCACCGGCGACCGTCAGGCCGCGGGACGCCATGCGTTCGAGCGACAGCGACGCGCCGATCACCAACAGTGCTGTGGGAAGTGCCAAACCGGTCAGGATCGTCAGACTGCGTGCCACGATGAGCGGCAGGGGAATCGAAAACACCGAAAAAAGCATGCCGAGCAATACCGACACGATGACCGGATTGCCCATGATCTTGACCAGGATCAGGCGATGGCTTGAACCGGCGATTGCCTGGGTGGCATGGGTCTGCAGGGCCACGGTCGAGAGAATGTTCTGAAGGATCATGAGAAAGCCGGCCACCACGCTGGCCTGCACGAGGCCTTCGTCTCCCAGGAAATAGAACGCCACCGCCAGGCCGATGTATCCCAGGTTGCCGTGCCCCGAACTCTGGATGAAGGTGCCGGCCAGGGAGCGTTGCATACCCATCCCGCGGCTCGTCAGCCAGGCGGCCGCATAGATCAGGGCCGCGGCCGACAACGTTATGAAAATCACCAGTGGATTGAAAAATTCGCCGAAGGTCGATTGGGCGATGGATTGAAAAATCATCGCCGGTATCGCCACGTAAAAAACCAACCGGTTGGCGGGCCCCAGGAATTCGTCAGGCAAAAAACCACGCCGATGAACGACCCAACCCAACACGACGATGATAAAGATCGGAATGATGGTGGTGAGAATATGCATCCGCAGCTATCCGGCAAAAGGCTTTTATGAAACCGCTCGTCGCGAAACACGGATGATGGCACAAAGCGATGGGGCTGGCAACCGTTTCGAACGCCTCTGCCGCCCCGCGGCCGAAACGCTTCCAGGCATCACGTTTTGCTGTGCCGGCTGGGAGGCGACACGGGGGCGCCTTGCAAGCCTTTCCTGAAGCAGCGGACGTTGTAAAATTCATTTGACAGCTCCCCGTAGCCCTTCTACAAAGCATTTTAACAAGCGGGTTTTGGTTTCAAGTCGCGTCGTCATGCTTCAAGACAGGGGCCTCGGACGCATATCGAGGATTTATCTGTTCACCAAGGGAAAACAGGATGCCACTCGAAGATACAATCGATGATTCACGTAAAAACCTACGTCTGACGCTCGAATTGATCAGCCAGCATGGTCTTACTGCGGAACCGTTGACCTACAGCATCTGGTATGAATATGCGTCAGGAAAAAACGCGGATCTCAATGCGGCCATAGACCAGCACCTGCAAAGCAAAAAGAGTTTCACAGAAGAAGTGATTCAAAAGCTCTTCAATCAATACATCGCCGAATCCCAAATCAAATTGACAGAAGTGGTCCGGGAAGAACTCAAGAAGCTGTTTGCCGAAATCATCGAGGCCATCAAAGCGACGAGCCAGCACTTTTCCGAATCCGAAAATCAGCTGGAAAATATAAACCAAGCGCTGGTGCCCAATCTGACCGAAGCGGATGTGGACTTGCTCGTCGAACAGATCAAGCATGAAATCAAACGCCTGGAATCGACGAGCAGCTCGCTCAAGGAGCAACTCCAACAGGCCACCCGGGAAATCGACCAGCTGAAAACCAAAATGGCGCAATACCGTAATGAGGCCTTCATAGACCCCTTGACGCGAATTGACAACCGCAGGGGATTTGAAGAAAAACTCGAAAGTGTCATCGACGAATCCAAAGCAGACAAAACGCCGCTGTGTTTGATCATGGCCGATATCGATCACTTCAAGCAGATCAACGATACCCATGGACACCTCGTGGGAGACAATGTACTGCGGGTGGTGGCCGCAACCATAAAGAACGCCATCAGGGGCAAAGACCTGGTCGCGCGCATCGGTGGCGAAGAATTTGCCGTCCTGTTGCCGGACACCCCTTTTGAGGGAGGCCTTAAAGTGGCCAAAAATCTGCAGCACACCTTTGAATGTATCGACCTGAAAAGAAAGAACAACCGGGAGAGCCTGGGAAAAATCAGTCTCTCATTCGGCGTCACCGCTTTCAGAAAGGACGATACGGTCGAACGCTTTCTGCAACGTGCCGATGAGGCGCTTTATCACTCCAAAAACGCCGGGCGGAACAGAGTCTCGGGCCTGTAAGCCATCGCTCTTGAAGATATGATTTAAGATCCATTTATAAATGCCGATATCGCATTCTGACCACCGAGCCGCGATGGGTCTGTTACGAAAGGATCTTAAATCATGTTGAAATGGAACAAAATCAGCACAAAAATCCTGTTTCCGGTGATTACGGCAACGATTCTGTTCTCGATCGCCTTGTATGTTGTGGCAGGATCGACGGTCACCCAGTTGCTGGGTAAAAATCTTGAAAACAACGCAAGATCCAAAGTCACCGACATTACATCCAACATCACCCGCATTGCCGACGAAAAACTTGCACAGGCAGCGCTGTTCAGCCGGGCTGAACCCGTACTGGCCGCCTATGCCACCGCCTACCAGGGGAACCTGAACGATGCCGGCGACCCCCAGCTGGAATCGGCCCGCCAGCACCTTCGGCGCGCCCTTTCTTCCATTGAAAAGGGATATAAGGACACGCACGACGGCAAATCCCTGCGGATCCATTTCCATGTCCCCCCGGCCAGGAGCCTGCTGCGGCTTTGGAAAAAGAATCAAAATAAAAGCGATGACCTGGTTTCCTTCAGACCCACGATCGTGACGATCAGCGGCGGCAACCACGCCACGGTAACCGGTATCGAAATCGGCGTGGGAGGGTTTGAAATCCGCGGTATCGCACCCGTCAAGGCAGAGGACGGCCGTTACCTGGGATCCGTAGAATCGCTCTCCTCGTTCGATCCAGTGGTCAACTACAGCATCAGCAATGATCAGGAATCCATTGCCGTTTATATGAACAAGGAATTTCTGCCCATCGCCAAGGAGCTCCAGAATCCTTCCAAGCATCCTGTGTTGGGCGACCGGTTCGTCTTTGTCTCCTCCAGCGCGCCGGAGGTCACCGACAACCTGCTCACAGCCGATTTTCTCAGCAAAGGCCAGGCCGGTGTGCACGCCTCCAGGATTGGGGATAATTTTGTCACAGTTTTTCCCATCAAGGATTTCAGCGGCCAGCAGGTCGGGGTCATGGCCTATTTGTACGATGCCACCGATCTTTACCAGCGAATGCACAACATTCAGTGGGCCATCGTACTGCTGTGCCTCGTTCTGCTGCTGGCCATCATTCTTCCGCTCTACTTCGCGACCCGTGCGGTCACCGCTCCCATCGGCAGGACAGTGGCCGGTCTCAAGGATATCGCCCAGGGCGAGGGTGACCTGACCATGCGGCTGGAGGTGGGCAGCAAAGACGAAGTCGGTGAACTGGCCAGGTGGTTCAATATTTTCATGGAGAAACTCCAGGGCATCGTCGGCGAGATCACCCAGGGCGTCCAAACCCTCTCTTCGTCCTCGACCAAACTCTCGACCATATCGGATCATATGACGCGCGGCATCAAGGATGTATCCGACCAATCCAACACGGTATCCGCCGCCGCGGAAGAGATGAGCACCAACATGAACAATGTGGCGGCCGCCATGGAACAATCGGCGACGAACACCAGCATGGTGGCTACTGCATCCGAAGAGATGTCCTCGACCATCGGCGAAATCGCCCGTAACGCGGAAAAGGCCAGGGACATTTCCGATGAGGCGGCTCAAAAGGCCAACAACGCATCGACCAACATGGACAAGCTGGGTGTTGCCGCCACATCCATCGGCAAGGTGATCGAAACCATCGCGGACATTTCAGAACAGGTCAACCTGCTGGCATTGAACGCCACCATCGAAGCGGCCCGGGCGGGCGAGGCCGGCAAGGGGTTTGCCGTGGTTGCCAATGAAATCAAGGAGCTGGCCAAACAGACCGCCGAAGCGACCCAGGATATCAAGGAAAAAATCGAAGGCATCCAAGGCACCACGACCATAACGGTGGGGCAAATCAGCGAGATCAGTTCGGTCATCACCCACGTCAACGAGGTGGTGGCCAATATCGCAACGGCGGTGGAGCAGCAGTCGTCCGCCACCCGGGAAATCGCCACCAATGTATCCCAGGCATCCCAGGGGATCCAGGAAATGAACCAGAACGTAAACCAGAGTGCTGCGGTATCCGCTGAAATTTCCCAGGGCATTGCGAGCGTGAGCGGTGCCATGGATGAGATGGCCAGCAATGGTTCGAAAATAAACCTGAACGCCCGGGCACTTTCCGAGCTTGCCGACCAACTGAAACGAATGGTGGATCAATTCAAAATTTAATCGGTGACCATGACGTGGGGATCGAACGTGCCCCACCGCAAAGCGCCCATTGCGGCGGCTGATCAAGGAACGCGCCCTTGCTCAGCCGCCGTTTGCGTATAGTGCCCATCCGCTGTGCATACCATCGAACGTCGCGCGTTTACTGCCTGACCGGATAATCGTAGATCTGCCCCTGCCAATTCCTGATTTTCCAGAACTCTTTACCCCTGTCTACGACGGAAGCCTCGCCGAGCGCCACTTTTCCGCCGCCGCCGGGCAGATCGACCATCAGATGCGGGATCCCCATGCCGGAAAGGCGACCGCGCAACTCCCGCAGCAATCCGATACTTCTCTCCACGGGCACCCTGAAATGGGCCGTGCCAGGCACCCGGTCGAGCTGGTGCAAGTAGTAGGGTCGGACACGGATCTGGAGCAGTGATTCAAACAACTCCTGAAGGACGCGGGCTTCGTCGTTCACACCTTTGAGCAGGACGGTCTGGCTGCCCAGCGGTATGCCCGCATCGGCCAGCAGGCGGCAGGCGGCAGCAACTTCCGGGGTGATTTCGGCAGGGTGATTGCAGTGAAGATTCAAATAGAGCGGGTGACATCGCGACAATTCGCCGGCCAGGACCGGGGTGATCCGCTGGGGCAAGACCACCGGTATCCTGCTGTGGATCCGCAGCACTCTCACATGGGGAATACCCCTCAGCGTCTCCAGGATATGAACCAGTTGCATGTCGCTGCGCATCAACGGGTCGCCGCCGGAAAGCACGACCTCGTTCACCTGAGGGTGATGCCGGATATAGTCGATGCCCTGGTCGATGGATTTCCGGGGAACCTGGCGGCCATCGGCCACGCGCCGCTTGCGCATGCAGAAACGGCAGTGCACGGCGCATTGATTGGAGACGAGAAACACCACCCGGCCGGGATAGCGATGAATGATCTGAGGCGCCGGAGACTGATCTTCTTCGGCCAATGGGTCGCTTTCCCGATCCAAATCGTCGAGTTCCTCGGCCCGGGGAAGCAGTTGGCGCCCGATGGGACCATCCGGTGTATCGATCAACCCCAGCATATAAGGATTGATGCGCATGGGGAAATAGTCGGTCACGGCATCCAAAGTGTCATAACCGGCCATCAGGTGGGCAGGCAGGTCGCGCAGATGAAACATGCTTTCAGCAAGGATGCTTTTCCATGGGGCCGCGGTGATGTCGGCGATGTCACGGACCGGATGTCGCAACGGTGAAATGCTCTCGATCGATGCCATCTTTTAAACGTTGAACCTGAAATTGATAATATCGCCGTCTTTGACTTCGTAGGTCTTGCCTTCCAGGCGCACGGTCCCGAGCTTACGGGCCTCGGCATACGAGCCGGCGGCCATCAAATCGTCGAAGGCCAATACTTCCGCTCGGATAAATCCTTTTTTGATATCCGAATGGATGACCTCCGCGGCATCGACGGCCGCGGTTCCTCGCCTGATGGTCCAGGCCCGCACCTCGTCTTCGCCCACGGTGAAAAATGACATCAATCCCAGCAGCGCATAGGACGCTGTAATCATCCGATCCATGGCCAGGTCACGGATGTCGAATTCGGCCATGAACTCCCGGGCCTCTTCCGGGTCCATTTGCCCCAGCTCCTGTTCCAGCTTGCCACGAACGGCCACACAGGTTTCCTGGTCGGCCCATGGCCCCAGGTCCGGCAGCGATTCGTCCTCGTCCTCGTTGTTGAAGAGCACCAGGCAGGGCTTGGCCGACAAGAAGGCATATCCGCGCAGAACATGGGCGCCGGCCACTTCGGGAAGGTGGCGCAGCGGCTTTTCCTGGTTCAGGAAGGCCGCGCAGCGTTGGATCAACTGCTGTTCTTCGGGATTGGGTTTTTTCCCTCTCTTCTGATCCAGGACAAAACGCTCCAGACGCTTTTCGACCACGACGAGATCGGACAGGATCAACTCCTGGTCCACCGCCTGAAAATCGGCCTGGGGCGTGGGCGCCGCCAGACCATACCCGCTAAAATTGCGGATGACGTGCAGCAGGGCATCGCAATCGCGAACCTGGGTCCAGATGCTCTGCTCCCTGGCCTTCTCCTTAACATGCTCGGCCGGTGCCGGTAACAAATACTCCACCTGGGCAAAGATGGTTTTGCGGGGTTGATACATGGCCGACAGCCGGTCCACCCGATCATCGGGCACCTTTACCGTACCGATGCGACTCTCTTTGCGCTGGAGCGTGTCGAGACGCGACTTGGTCAACGCCTCGAAAAGGGTGGTCTTGCCTGCTCCGGTTCGTCCGATCAACCCCAACTTCATAAATCTCTCCCCATATCTAACTTCTCGGCCAATGCCCGGAACGGCGAATCACTGCGCCCGTTCCAACATCCTCGGCTGCTTTTTTAGACGGTCAAAAATGGGGTACTTGTAACGCCGATCCGGCATCAAGGCAAGGACAAAGCCTCAGAATGATTTGACATCAGAAACCAATTTCGGTAGGGGCACATGGGTTGGCATGGGGTCATCCTGTTTCGTTCACCATTCGACATCACTATCACGCCTTACCGGCACCAGGCACCATGGGATCCACGGGCAAGGACATCGAATCGCACAAAACACCTGCCGAGAGGCAACCCGGAACCGACCTGTCCAGGGGCGATGAGCGGTTGCCGCGCCATACGTCACATCCTGTGGTGCCGGCAAATACCACCCAAACCCCAAACCAAAGGAAACCCGCCCGTGCCGACTATGCGACCGATGTCATCTATGCCATGGATGATAAAGGGGGCATTACAATGGTGAACAGGGCCATCAGCGCCTTGGGATATACCCAGGATGAGTTGATCGGCCACTTTTTTCTCGAATTCATCCATAAAGAGGACCGCAACCGCATGGCCAGGGCTTATATCGGTGCGCTTGCAAACCGCCAAACACGTGCCCAATCCCTCCAATTTCGCGTCCTGACCAAATCCGGCGAGGTTCGATGGCTTGAGGCGAACGCGATCATCGCGTTCGACCCCCAGGGGCAATTTGTCATGCATGAGGGAATGTGCCACGATATAACAGACAATTTCCAAAGTGACCTTCCATCGGCCACAACCAGCGAAGGACGGGATGCCAACGCCCGGGACGGGAGCGATGAATTTCCGTCTACCGACAACGAATGGCTGCGGGGAATGGATACGCCACTCAAAAGAAGAGGCCGGAAACGTGACCGGGAGAAAAACCTGGAGATGGAAAAGGCCAATCTTCAGGAAGCCAATACCGCATTGAAAGTATTGTTGAAACGACGCGAGCTGGACAAGCGCGCGCTCGAGGAACAGGTGATGTTCAATATCAGTCGCATGGTGCTCCCCTATTTGAAAAAAATTGCGAAGGAGAGCACCGATTCACGCCACACGGATTATGTCAGCATCATCGAATCCAATCTCAACGATATTACCGGCAATTTTTCCCGGCGGTTGTCAGTGGGTTTCTATGGCCTGTCGGCCGCCGAATTGAAGGTGGCCAATTTCATCCGCCAGGGCAAAAACACGCGCCAGATAGCTCAACTGCTGGGGTTGTCGCCCCGTACCATTGATACCTACCGCCACAGTATCCGCAGCAAGCTTCATATCAAAAACAAAAACGTGAACCTGCGAACGTTTCTGATGTCCATTAAATAGTGCCCATCCACAAATGGCCAATTTGCCCGATATCTGCGTTCTGCTCAAAATTTTATCCTCGAAATATCGACTATATGCCTGCGGTAAAATTTTTCGCACGTCTTGATCTCAACCAAATTTGCCTATTTGTGGACGGACACTGATAGTGCACCTCCACGGCAGCCCTTCTGACCCAAGGCTGTTGATTAGACCCGGCCCGGATGGGACAGATGGCCACGGCCAGGTGCTTGCAGTCGTACTCGTACTCGTACTCGAAAGATTCGCCTGCTTGTGTCAACGATTCCATGATGGATCGAGCACGAGTACCGCTGCGCTGAAGTACGCGTACGAGTACGCTAAGTATCCATTTCATGGGCTGTCTGGGTCGACATATTTGTCAGCTTATTTTTGCCTGCGCGTACTGAGGGATATCAATCCGTCGTTTAAGAGACCCCGGAACCTTCGGCCGGCATGCTGAGAAGGATTCTGTTGAGATGTTTCAACTCCGTGTTCAGCTCGATGAGTTTGGCTTCGATGAGCAGCGCAAGCACCGTCATTCTATTTTCCGGACTACCGGCTTTATCCAGGATCGTGTCGATTTCGTTCTGAAAAGGTTGGTATTGGGGATACTGATCCAAAAAACGCGCCCGTTGTTCAAGGGCTTCGGCGAGCTTTTGATCCGGGTCCCACGCCCCTGTCGTCCGACACTGGTTCTTTTTCAGGTGTATAAGATGTGCCATGGGCCCCTCCTCTCTTTAGGTGCAATGCCGATTTTTATAAGGCAGTTTTAACGTATCACATGCACTGCATGATTTCAAAGCATCAGCACGCTTTCCAGGATTTCAAGCGGAATGGACGGGTATAAATGGATTGCGCCAAAACGATGTCAATCGCCTTCGGCCGCGTTTTTCCTCAGCAGGGCGATGATGTCGGCCACCTGGGACTCGGCATGGTCGCGTTCCAGGCGGCAGGCCCCCGCGCCACGATGCCCGCCGCCCCCATAGCGACTCAACAGTTTACCCACGTTCACCCTGCAACCGCGGTTTAAAATACTGTGGCCGAGCTTGACCACGACGTGCTGCCCTTCATCGTATAATTTGACGTTGACCACGGCGTCCGGAAAAAGCGAGTACACAAGAAAGCGGTTCCCATCCGGTGCCGGCGAGAGCCCTCGGAAATCGGTGATGGAGACGTGGCCGTCCAACTCGGTATAGTCGCGCAAGGACCTCTCGTACTCCCGATTGGCCACCACGGCGTCATCACATCGCCGGCGCACCGTCGCATCCCGCATGACCGGTTCGATGTCGTCTTGTGCTCTGAGCAACGACACCAGGTGGTCGCAATAGATCGCATCCTCAAGGGAACGCCGTGTGGCAATCGACATGGAAAGCAATACATAAGGATATTGTTGGGGATGAAGAATCTCATCCAGAGTCAGTTGGGCGGAATCGATCCGATCGGCCTGGCGCACCAGCTCCTTGAAGCGCCCGTTCCATCGGTCCTGAAAAAATTCGTAAACCAAACCCGCAGCCGATGGTGCGATACGAAAAATGCCGGGGTAATCCTTTTCGGACACGTTGGAGACGTGGTGATCGAACCACATGGCGATGTCGTCATCACCGGCCAAGGGCAGATTGGCCAATACATCGCCGGGCGACAGCCGAAAACGGCCATTTTGAATGTCGCTGGGTTGTGTCCAGCGCAGGGGCAAATCGCCGCCTAATGCCTCTTTGAGCAGCACCGCACAGACAACGCCATCAAAATCGGGCCGAGAAATGATTCGCACGGTAATTGACCTGGTCCGGCCTGGCCGGAAGTTGTAAGGTGTACCGATTACGATTTCGAAGAATTGTCAACGTAGCAATAACGATCGCCATTTGCAAATGTCAGACCGGCATTCAAAAAGAGAGATCACCGCTGGAAACGCAACACTCCGAAGCCATGCTTACAGAGGCTGGCCATTCGGTGCTCTTTTCGATAATATTTGACCGCTGCCGTCGAGGACGAAAAGCAAATGGCCCGCCTGCATTGCATAATTGATCAGATCTTCGAAGATGATGGCCTGGATTTCCATGGTCTGACCCCGATTCTTGGCCAGGTGCAGGATCCCTTGCATGGCGGCATCCCTATCTTTGAACAGCGGAATAAAATGGATATCGTGTTCGGCATCATACTGGCCGATGATGGTTTCGTTATTGCCCGGATTCTGTACAGCCACATAAACCCAGGCATGGGGATCGATCGTCGTGTCCATAGCGGATGTCCCTGACGGTGGTCTTGTTAAGGGCCCATTCACAAATGGCCAATTGGTCATTTCCTGTATGGGCTCGCTTTGTCCATGGATAACCGAAGAACGGCAACGGCATCCATCGCCCTTGTCTAGTGATAAAAACGTGTCGTAAATCTGGCCTTATATAGAGAATGCGGCCATCACCTGTCAAGGACAGGGATAGGCGGTCGTTTCGCCTGCGCCATCGGCTCCGAGAGACCGGTCTGCACACAAAAACGGTTTCACTGGGAATGGGAAATAGCGCTTTACATTTGTCACGACTTGATTATACTTTGCGCGGTCGACCGACTGGAAAAAATAAGGAGCCCCCCATGGAACAGAGTTTCACCCTGCCCCAAGAATTGCAAACGTCTTTTCAAAGAATTATGCCGTATATGTCGGCCAGGTTGCGAAACGATCAACAGAGCCTGGAGGCCGTTGCACTCTATCTGAAACTCGGCGGAGAAAGGCTCGCCAGAATAGCCATCGACGCCTACAATCAGACCCACCGACTCCAGGATGCCGCCGATCAGAAGTTGCGTCTCGAAGAGACCCTGCTCGCCAAGCAGATGGAAAATGAAAACGACGAAGAAGAAGAAGAGGAAGACGCCGAAAACGATACTGAAAATGATGCCCCGGACAATGACGGCTATTAGGTCGTCGGCCAGTTTCCGCCTCCTCGCCTGATGGCCGCCCTGCCCCCCAAGCCGGAGAGCCGGTCCGATAAAACCACCCCCGACCGACCGACAACCACTCCACCGGTTCAAAACCCCACAGAACTCACCGACGTGCCCACACCGGTGTTCGCCCATTTAGATGCCAAGCAAGCCCGGACCTACAGCCTGGTCCTGGCCGCCTCAGGCATCGCCCATGGGCTTTTTCATCGAAATGGGCGCTGGTCGATCGGCGTGGCGCGCAACGACCGTGCGGGAGCGCAACGGGCCATATCCTTGTATCGGGCCGAAAACCCGATGGCACCTGATCATGATGCCCCCCGTCCGGCATCATCATCGCGGTCCATTTCCGCCCTTTATGCTGCCCTGTTGTTGATTGCCGTTCATGTGGCCGTAACGGCCAGCCGTCAAAAGGGCGCATTGATAACGACCTTTGGCGCCGATGCCCGCCAGATCCTGGATGGTGATGTCTATCGATGCGTCACGGCGCTGTTGTTACATAGCGACATTTCCCACCTGCTGGCCAATCTGGTTGGCACGCTTCTCTTCGGCACCTTGGTGTCCGGCTACTGTGGCTGGGGAATCGGATGGCTTCTGATCGTGATCTCCGGCGCACTCGGCAATGGGTTGACTGCTCTTTGGTATGGCGATCAACACCTGTCCATCGGCGCCTCGACCGGCATCTTCGCGGCCTTGGGAATCTGCGCCGTCATGGCGTTCTGGCGGCGGTACCAACACCACGATCAAAGAGGGCGTTCGTGGCTCTCGCTGGCCGGTGCGCTGGCCTTGCTGGGCTGGCTGGGCAGCTCACCCCGCAGCGATCTGGCAGCGCATCTGTTCGGGCTGACAGCGGGTTTCGGTTTTGGCGGCCTCTGCCTATGGGTCCTCGACCGGCCAACATCTTGGACGCTGCAAACCGCGTCGTTTTTTTTGACCGTCGCACTTCTGTTGGGAAGCTGCTGGTGGGGCTATGCCAAAGGGGGCCTTTAACCCCCTGGAGATCCTTCTTAAAGCGGGTAGGGGGTCAAACTCTCGCATCCGTCGGAAGTGACGAGAAGGGTCTGTTCGAACTGGGCCGACAGGGAACCATCTTTGGTCACCGCCGTCCACTGATCCTCCAGGATGATCAATTCGAAGGTGCCGAGATTGATCATGGGTTCGATGGTAAACACCATGCCCGGGACCAGATGCACACCCTGGCCGCGCTGGCCAAAGTGAGCAACCTGCGGCGGTTCGTGAAAATCGAAGCCAACGCCATGGCCCACGAAATCGCGCACCACGGAACACCCCTGGGCCTCCGCGTAGGTTTGAATGGCCCAACCGATATCGCCGATCTGGTTGCCCGGTCTCACCATGCCGATCCCCTCTTTCAGGCTTTGTCGAGCCGTTTCGACGATTTTGCGCGCTTCCTGGCTGGGTGTCCCGATGAAAAAGGTTTTGTTGGCATCGGCATAATAACCGTCCAGTATGGTGGTCACGTCCACATTGACGATATCGCCGTCTTTGAGAACCCTCGGTCCGGGAATACCGTGGCAAATCACCTCGTTGACCGAAACGCAGACGCTTTTGGGAAAACCACGATAGTTCAAGGGCGCCGGGATCCCCTTGTGCTGAAGGGTGAACTCGTGGACCCAGGTATTGACGGCATCGGTGGTGATGCCGGGTTCCAGGCGGCTCTCCACCAGGTCCAGAGTCTCAACGACCAGTCGGCCGGCACGCCGGATACCGGCCACATCGGCTTCCGATTTCAACTTGATTTTAGGCATTTCGGGATGGGTGCGGGGCCGCGACGGCCCCTCCTTGCCCAGGCAACAATGTTTGTATTTTTTCCCACTACCGCATGGGCAGGGATCATTTCGTCCGACTTTTACGCCTCTGACCGGCTGGTTGACCCTCACGTTTCACCTATCGTTGTCAATTTGACATTCTGGGAGGTTATCCCAATCGTTGAACCAACTTATACCCATCCCCCCATGGTGTCAACGTGCAGGAAAATAACGTCGACGTCCCGCTCGACCAACAACCCTAACTGAAAATGTTCACCCTGAAGGGCATGCTTTACAAAAGGTGACAGCGTCGAAAAAAGGTATTTGATATCAAAATCTCGCATCGCAACGGACATGGCAGGCGTGGGTGGGGCAGGGTGGCCAGGGCCACGTGAGCCTGCGGTCTTAGAGCCAGTTAAATGCGGACGGCGGACAAGCGGCCCAGACTGTTTGAGCGCAGCGAGTTTCTGGGCCGCCCGCCGTGCATTTTACTGGCTCTTGACCGCTTGGCGTGTGGCATCGGCCACCTGTCCCACCCACGCCGGGTTTGATGAACAGAATTCAGATAGAATCCCTGGTCGACCCAGGCGGTAGACAATTTCGATCCTTGAGGGTATATAAACTCGACCCTCACCTATATTTCATGAAACAAGGAGGCCTGGGTTCAGAATGGATCAAGATTGGGAAAACCGGATATTGTGCAGCGACGAGAGCTGTATCGGTGTGATCGGCCCTGATGGTCGCTGCAAAGAGTGCGGTCGTCCGTACGAAGGTGAACTGCCCGGCACCTTAGCAGCCGAGCCATCACCGGCGGAAAGCGAAGCGCAAAAGGAGCACAACTCCGGTAGCGATGATGATCTCGCGCCAGACGACGAGACGGCCGTCTCCGACGACGAATGGGCGCAACGTCGACTGTGCAGCGATGAAAACTGTATCGGCGTCATCGGGCCGGACGGCCGCTGCAAGGAGTGCGGCAAGCCGGCCTAACGGTAGTGGCTGTAATGAACGCCGAAGCGTTTGGCTTTATAGGCAAACTTTCGGACCGTCGTCTTCAACACCTTGGCGGCCTCGGTAATGTTCCCCCGCGTATTTTTCAAGGCATCGATGATCATCTCTCTTTCCAGGTTGGCGACGGCATCCTCCAGGGAAAGTTCGGGCAGGGTGTCGGATTCCTTTCCCGTTTGCAGGGTGGGCGGCAGATGGTAGCTGTGAATGACGCCGCCGTCGCATAGCAGCACGGAACGCTCGATGCAGTTTTCCAATTCGCGCACATTGCCCGGCCAGTGGTAGTCCATCAGCATGTCGATGGCCGGCGTGGAAAACCGTTTGATATCCTTGTCATTCTCTTTGCTGTACTTTTCGAGAAAATGATCGGCGAGCAGGAGAATGTCGGTCTTGCGCTCCCGCAGGGGCGGCATGTAGATGGGAAAGACGTTGAGCCGGTAATAGAGGTCCCCGCGAAATGAGCCATCCTCCACCGCCTTTTCAAGATTTTTGTTGGTGGCGGCCACAATCCGCACATCGACCTTGATGGTCCGCTGACCGCCGACCCGTTCAAACTCCTTTTCCTGGAGCACGCGCAACAGATTGGCCTGCACATCCAGGCCGATGGAACCGATCTCGTCCAGAAAAATGGTTCCTTTGTGGGCCAGTTCGAACTTGCCCAGCTTCTGTTTGATGGCCCCCGTAAAGGCCCCCTTCTCGTGGCCGAACAACTCGCTTTCGATCAGGTTGGCCGGAATGGCGGCGCAGTTTACCTTTATAAACGGCCCCTTGGCCCTTGGGCTGTTGTAATGGACCGAATTGGCCACCAACTCCTTACCGGTGCCGCTCTCGCCGCGCACCAGAACCGTGGCGCTGCTCTTGCATACCTGGGAGATCATCTGGAACACTTCGCGCATCTTGTTGCTGTTGCCGACGATATTCGTCACCCGGTACTTGTTTTCCAGCTCGTCGCGCAGCCGTTTGTTTTCTTCGCGCAGCTGCTCCTTCTCCCGACGGATGATCTCTAAATTGATCACGTGCTGCGCGATCATGGTGGCCACCACGGAGAGCAGTTTCTGGCCATCCTTGAGGGAATAGTGTTGATCATAAGGGCGGTCCACACTCAGGGCGCCGACCACCTGGTTTCCCTTTTTGACTGGAACGCAAATGAACGAAAGCTCCTCGTAATCCTTTAATTTCTTACGCACGGCGGTGCGGTCCAGAAACATGGGCTCCTCGCTGATCTTGGGGATCGCCACGGCCTTGCCGCTTTGAATCACCCGCCCGGTGATGCCTTCGCCCAATTTGTACTTGACGCGCTCGATGGTGCTCAAGGACAGGTGGTGGGCCACCTCGATACTGATCTCATTGTGCAAGGGGTCCAGGATCGAAACCGTGCCCCGCACCATATTCATCGAACTGGACAGGATATCCAGGACTTTATATAAGGATTTTTTAAGTTCCAGATGCTCGTTGAGGGCCTGGCTGATTTCGTACAAAAGGGTGATTTCTTCAATTGGTTTCATCTTGCGTCTCACTCACGCTCAAGAGGTTATCAACAATTTTGCCACCGCGGGCCCACACCATAACAAATTTGTAACAAATGGCAAGCACAACCATCCTGCATATCGATATGGACGCCTTTTTTGCGTCCGCGGAGCAACTCGACGACCCGTCCTTGCGCGGCCGCTGTGTGGTGGTGGGCGGTTCGCACCGCGGTGTGGTGGCGGCGGCCAGCTATGAGGCACGCAAATTCGGCATCCATTCGGCCATGCCGATGTTTCAGGCCCTTCGCCGATGTCCGCACCTGGTCGTGGTGGCACCCCGGCGTTGGCGTTACAGCGAGCTATCGCGGCAGATCATGGATATCCTCCGTTCGTTCAGCCCCCTGGTGGAACCGATTTCCATCGATGAGGCCTATATGGATATCAGCGGCTGCCAAAGACTGCATGGCACGCCGCGCGAAACCGCCCTGGTCGTCAAGGATCGGATTTACAGTCAAACCGGTCTCACCTGCTCGGTGGGCATCGCGCCCAACAAATTCATCGCCAAGATCGCTTCGGACATGCACAAACCCGATGGACTGACCGAAATCACCCCGGATCAAGTGGCCTCGTTTATCGACGCACTGCCCATCGGCAAGGTGCCCGGCGTGGGCCGCCATGCCCTACAGATTCTGAACGACTGCGGCATTTACACCCTGGGGCAGGTACGCCAATTTTCCATCGACCAACTGGTCAGACGACTGGGCAAATTCGGATACCGCCTGGCGGCACTGGCCCGCGGCCGGGACGACTCACCCGTGATTCCCGAAAGCGAGGCCAAATCGATCAGCAGCGAAAC
>Ga0209164_1002408_pt1 | contig 20072 bp, 29 predicted proteins | sample MTBNYHSulfiMetaG_FD_187458 | JGI IMG/M metagenome (GOLD analysis project Ga0209164, IMG submission 187458) | Enrichment culture microbial communities from rom New York Harbor, USA that are MTBE-degrading - MTBE-NYH (New York Harbor Sulfidogenic)... | ecosystem: Environmental > Aquatic > Marine >...
ATGAATTAAATCGAACTAATGGTGGTGCTTTTTTAACGAATTTTACTAATGTGATAAAGAAATAATCAGGCCTCATTTCCCTTTCCCATAGTGATTGTGGACGTACGCTGAGTGCACCATCGAAAGGTTCGGTTAGGGGGCGGATAGCCACGGCCGATGAGATTCACCCAAAAAGATTGTTCCGGCGGTGGTCTAAGAAGGTTTACTTCGATATTGAGATCATTATGTTGAGAGAATTTCTGCATCCGTGTCAGTGTGCCTTCGACCATTTCAGCGATGGCTGGGATTTCCACACGCGTGTCAGTACAAAGAATAGACACTGGCTTTTTACGTTGGGCTATGGGCACGGATAGAACCGCGGCGAAAATTAGTGATGTGAGCATCGTGCTGTCTTTACCACCACTGAACCCAACCAGCCATGGGCGGGCATCCCTTAGGTAAAGCTGATTTAAGGTATCTTTAATGTCCCTGTAAGTAGTATTTGGCATGTATTTCACTCAGTTAGATGATGACAAATAACTGGTATGATTAACTTCCGGCTTAACAACCTCGAGGAGACCCTCTTAAACCCATGTCCGAGCAAATCGTATATCAACTACGGGGTAAAAATCAAGAGGATTCTCCCCCTTGCTTATGTTGTAAATGGATATAGGTGTAGTTTTTCTATTTTTTACTTGCACTCCCTTCTACTAAATCTTTTTCTAAAACCTCTCCGCACGAACAATTCCTCGCTTCAAGAAACGGAATCAAGGTCAACCTTGATTTTTACTATGATTGGTAGTATCATTAATACTATCGTAGGAGGTATTACCAATGACTAAAATTCCCAATATCATACCCATTACCGATCTGCGGCAAGATGCCACATCTGTCATAAAGCGAGTCGCCGCTTCGAAAGAGCCTCTTGTCATTACCCAGAGAGGTCGAGCTGCTGCGGTGATGGTCAGCATGGAGGCTTATGAGCATTCCCAGCATGAACTGGAGCTTTTGCGCCTTCTCGCCCGTGGCGAAAGGGAAATCGAGGCGGGCAAGGGGTATGACCTTGATGCCGTTCTCGCTGAAGCCGATTCCTTGTTGAAAGAGACAAAACCTTGAAAGTCCTTTTCACTCCATCGGGGCGGAAACAGTTCCTTGAGGCCGTTGTCTATATTTACCGCGAAAACCCGACCGCAGCGATTGCTTTCCGCCATCAGGCAGAAAAAGTCTTGTCCAGGCTAAGAAAGTTTCCTCAATCCGGCAGGGTGCTTCCTGAATTTCCGGATCTCCCTTTTCGTGAAGTTATTGTAACTCCTTATCGTTTCTTCTACCGCCTAAAGGGAAAAACTGTCTGGATCGTAGCTGTCTGGCATGGTGCCCAACTTCCAGAAGAACCAATTGGAGAATAGGGACGGCTCGCAAAATTTGATCAGTTAAGAATGTAATATAAATGGGTTACATTTGTAATACAAAAATATTACAAATCCTATGGATATCTCTAAACTATTTAAGTCAAAAACCAGAAAAGAACTATTCCGGTTTTACTTTACCAATCCTGATCAGGAGTATTATCTCAGAGAGTTAGAGCGGATTCTCCGGACGCCCGTTAGTATGATTCGAATTGGAGAAGAAAATGACCTATGAGGAGTTCTTGGGAGAGTCTGTGTCAAAAGGATTGCTGAAAAGGCAGAAATCGGATCTAAGAGCCGTTGAAAAATTGATTCTACGTGCGTACAAAGATTTAAGAATAGCAAAAACCAATTTAGATATTGATGAAGGGATTGCTTATACTGTGGCCTACAAGCCATGTTACATGCTGCAAGGGCATTTCTTTTAATGAAAGGATTCAAACCAGCAGATGGATATCAGCATAAAACTGTAGTGGAGTTCATGTCGCATTTATTGGGTAAAGAGTTTAAGGTGGTTGTAGAGCAGTTTGACCAAATGAGAAGAAAACGGAATGTCTTGACATATGAAATTGATATTTCGATCTCAAAATCGGAAGCATCGGACGCTTTGGACAAGGCGAAAAAATTTGTGAATTTGATTAAGGAGATAATTCAAAAAGGAAATTCTCAGATGGAATTCAAATTTTAAGGGAAAGAGGCTCGGGGTAAGACTTGAGAAATAAGAAGAGGACATTGGTTCTAAAGCAATTTGCGAATGGGGAGAGGGGGTTGCGAGTCGGTGGTAGGACGAGAATAAAAAAATTGAATACGTGTCCAAACAAAACCGTCACCCTCATACTAAATCTTTTCAATTTGACTTATTAAATTTAATAACTTATTATAAATAATAATGTGGCGCATTAAAGAACATCGCGACATCGAGAAAACTTGTCGTGAGCTTCCTATTGCGGTTGTTAAGAAGTATGAAATCTGGAAGGACATTGTATTCAGGCATGGTCCGGAGAAATTAAGAGAGTTTCCGGGGTTCCATGATGAAAAACTAAAGGGGAAACGCAAGGGACACCGTTCATCACGTTTGAGCTTGCAATACAGGGTTATTTATGCCGTAGAGCAGGACATTGATACGGTGTTTGTTTTAGAAATCACGCCACACAATTATTAGGAGGACTTATGAGAACTCATCGTCAGGATGAATTTGTGACCGCAAAAGCGCATGCTAAACTAACGACAGGAGAGGTCATACGAATGCTTCGTGAGTTAAAAGGCTGGACTCAGGCTGAACTTGCCAGACATTCGGGCATCAGTGTAACTAATATTAGCCTCTTAGAAAACGAAAAAGTGGAAATTGGTAAAAAGCGTGTTGAGCAGTTGGCAAAGGCTTTTGACATCCATCCCGCTATCATCATGTTTCCTGAATACGAGGCTAAAGAGATCCAGAAGGCGGCTTAACAAAAGATAATTAAAACAATAGTACAAGAGAAGAAGTCATTGGTTCTAAAGCAATTTGTGCATTGGGGAAGGGGGAGGAGGTTGATGAGGTTCCAGACGTAAAGAAATGACTTCTTTCTTGGGTCGAACGAAAACTACATTTGGTTAATTTGAAGTCATCGTGAAAGATGTATATTAATCCATTTTAGTATTACTAAAATGGAGCAAGGTCCATGAAAAAATCTTTCATCGATTCCTGAAGATTCACCTTCCGAAAGCCCGGGCCGCCTTCCTGTGGGGGCTAAGAAAAACGGGGAAGGCGACTTATCTCAAATCCGCTTTTTCAAACAGTCTAATCTTCGATATGCTGCAAACCGACCTTTTTCTCGAGTTTGCAAAGAGTCCCTTCCTGTTACGGGAACAATGGATGGTGACTTTTAAGAATAGAAAGACAAACTCATTATTCAAAAATATGGGTTTCTGATAAAAGCCCTCTTTTCCTTAGACAGAGAACCTCACATCGATTTGATTGATTCTCGGATCCAGACCTGCTCCGATATTACTCTCTTCAATCACCCCAATCACCACCACGACTTTTAAAGAGGTGATGACTCCGGATGTAAGATGACCACCCAGGGTGGTCACTTGATCCTGAGCCACCGTGGAGGCAGAGTAATGGGCATGGACCTCGATTTCACCATCCTCTTTGGTTGCCATCCATCCGGTCAGGGAGACGATTTCCAAGGGTTGCTCTAATTCAGGATAGAGGCGGTCGCTTTGGTCGACTTTGAGGTCCAGTGGAAGAGTTTTGAGGTTCCTGAAGATCGCTTTTTTAAGAGCCCCCACTGCGGAGAGGATAACTCCTGTCTGAATCTTTTCGTTTTTGGCCAGCTCTTTTATTCCTTCCAGAAGATCGATATCCATTTTCAGCTTTCCCATGACAATCCGGTTCATCCGTCCTCTTCCAGTCCCTTCAAGGAGGCTTGAAATATTTTCCATGGCTTTTCTCGCTTTCTCGATTAGAATTTCGGCGATGGTTCTCCCGCCCATTTAAGGCAGGGCCTCCAATATATCAATTCTCCATTTAACATTCCAGCGGAAAAAATGGTGATGGAAGAAAATCTTGAGCTTAAAAGAAGAGATATCGGGCTCAAAGCAGAAAGGCTCAGGCTATGGCGAGTCGGGCTTAGATTTTCGGGAAATTGTAGGGATGATATCTTATAATTTTATGGATTGCCTCTAAGGGAAGGAGAGGGTGGATTTATCCGATGGCAGATGTGGACAGGGAGTTTATCTATGAAGACGGCATGCGATTTGAGGTGACACCTTACGGACTCCTCTGCTGTCCGGAGGAGAGCAAGGACAAGAAGCATCATTGCCCTGACTGCAAATTCTGCCAATGGTGTTCTCATTCGCGATGCAGTCTCTGTCTTGATCAGAAGAGATATGAACGAGTGGAGTAACGATAAAGGGTATTAGTCGTAGAGATATTGAAGGAAGGCGATCATAAAGGGGTCTCCCTTTTCTAAATGAATAAAGGTTCCAACATGAAATATTATGATGCTCATATTCATTTTTTTTATCAATGTTCTTTAAACGCACTCAAGGAGAAATTAGATTTTTTAGAAAAGATTGGTTTTGTCGGTATTAATATCTTGGTGATCAGCGAGTTTCCCGAGGAAATAAATACTTATCTGAAGATGATTCCCGGGGACTACCATCCCTATGTCACACCGGAAGCCCTTGAAAATCAAAGAGACCCTTTTCCCGTTATTCAATTATCCCATCAACCGGAAATGGTTCCCTTTTTAGACGCCCGGTTTATTGGAAATAATATTGAAGAAAAAATCAAGATGTCCAGGCAGAAGGGCTTTCGAGGCGTTAAACTGCTTTATGTCCCGGAGGAAGATACGATGCTAAGAATAGATGGCATGGAGAAGGCTTTCGGTCGAACATGCAAGCAATCTGAGAAGATTACATCGTTGATCATCGAGCATGCCTCCTCTCAGGATATACCGATCTTGATGCATGTTGATTTGAGAAAATACGGAGACTTTGTTGGAGAAATGCTTGGGAGTTATCCCAAAACCAATTTTAATATCCCCCATTTTGGATTTTCGAGAAAGGCCATCGCCTCTCTTTTAGACAAATATTCAAATTGTTACACGGATATGTCTTCCTTAGAATCTTTTATGGAAAAAGAACCGGTGTCCTATAAAAGCTTTATCCAACAATATCAAGATCATATCCTTTTTGGAAGCGATGCGGTCATCGGCCAGCCAGAAAGAGTCCAATCCGCGCTTCATTTTATCAATCGATTTATTGAAAATGAGGAAATATTCCATAAGTTGGTTAACAAAAATTACAAGAATTACATATCTAAGTCTTTTTCCAAAACCTCTCAGGTCCCATGACTCCTCATATCAGGTCAGGGGGAGATCTTATTAGCCTTCAAAGAAGGGCCTAATCCATCTTTCAACCTCCCCCCTAAGAATATATGGGGTGAGTTTGTACACCCCTATTGGAAAAAATAAGTTCGTAATTTATTGTTTCAGCAAGATTCTTACATCTGCGACGATGCATTTACTTGAGGAGCAGAAGACAGGATTAAGATCGATCGATTCGATGTCACTTTCGAGGTCCATCACCAAATCGGAAAAAGTCAGGAGCAGCTTGTTGAGTTCTTTAAAATTTACAGGATTTGAACCTCTGTAACCCTCCAAGAGAGGCCGCGCTTTGATGCACCTCATCATCGAATCAATATCCCTTTGGACAAGTGGCGCCATTCTCAAAATAATATCTCGATAGATCTCTACCCAGACCCCTCCGATTCCAAAAAGAACCACGGGACCAAATTGGTAGTCATTCTTCGCTCCGATGATTAACTCTAGGCCAGAGAGCATCTCTTCCACCAGCACTCCTTCAAACCCTTCGATTTTACTGAATCGATCAAAGGCATCCCTCACCTTTCTCTCACTATCGATCCCCACTTCCACTCCATTTTTATCCGATTTATGAATAACCTTTGGGGATACGACCTTGCCGACGATAGGGTATCCAATCTCTTTAGCAAACCGAACGGCCTCATCAACCCCTCTGGCTAAGAAAAATCGGGGAACATCCAACCCAGCGAAAGAAAGAAGTCGCTTCGCCTGGGGTTCTAAAACCCAACCCTTCCCTTTCGAACTCAAAATGATATTTTTCATTTCTTGGGTTAACATGGCTGGTGCCTCCTTAATGCTTCCGCCATGTGGACGGCTTCTTCAATCGAATGGGCAACAGGGATCTGGTTCAGCTGAAACCCTTCGATAAACATTAGGTATTTTTCTACATGGGGGACATAAGCAATCATGGGCTTACCCGTTTGTCGATAAATCTGACTTAAGCGGGCTCCCAAATCCGATGAAATCCCTGGTAAATAGGGGAGTAACAGAATCAAGAGGCAGTCAATCTCTTTCCGTCTGCTTAGAAAATTCGTCGCCGTGACAAAATCTTCGTCCATGGCGCTTCCTGTTAAGTCAACGGGATTTGTGAATGAAGCAATAGCCTGAATCCTCTGGGAAATATTCTCTCTGATCTCAATTTGATCCGGTTCTGACAATGTGGGTACCGAAAGTCCGTGGGACAAACAGGCATCCACAGCCAATGCACCATGCCCGCCGCTGCCTGTGATAATGCCGATCGAGCCCTTAATGGGAGTCTGATAGCAGGAAAGGGCTTCACAGAAGGGAATCAATTCGAATTCATCCTTGGCTTCCACCACCCCATATTGGGCGAGAACCGAAGAAAAAACCTCATAGTCGCCAGCCATCGAAGCGGTATGGCTTGATACAGCTCTTACACCCAAAGAAGTCTTTCCAGCCTTTAATACTACGACAGGCTTTGAACATTGCCCTGCCTTCAAAACGAACTCCCTTCCCTCTCTTTTTGCAAATCCTTCAATATAGAAGGCAATCACATTTGTCTCGGGATCATTGGTAAAATAGTCTAGGAGGTCAATTTCACCAATGAGGGCTTTGTTTCCGATGCTCACAGCCATGGAGAGCCCCACTCCCTCGCCTGCTAATTTCACCATATGATCAACCAGGATACCTCCGCTCTGACTGACTAAAGCGACTTTGCCTTTCTCCGGTCTCATGATTCGCTCACTGGGAATGAAAAAGGTATCCATGTAAGGAGGAGAATAGATTCCCAAGCAATTCGGTCCAATAAATGGAAAATCTGCTTCTTTAGCGATTTTGACAACTTGGTCCTGTAACCTCCTGTTTCCTTTTTCAGCAAACCCACCTGAAATCACAACCGCTCCCCCGACCCCAGACCGGATGCAGTCGGTCATAATCTCCGGGACGGCTTCTGCCCGGGTAGCGATCACTGTCATATCGACTTTTTCAGGGACATCAAGGATATTGGCATAAACTTTCTCTCCTTGATAGGTACCCCCACGGTCATTGACCGGAAAGACTTTTACCTCCATACGAAGGTTGTTTTTGTTATAAATGACATTGGCTGGATGTTTTTCGTTGGCAAGGGAAATCCCAATCACAGCTATGGTTTTAGGTTTAAACAGATCTCCGAAATTCACGTGTCCCCCTCCAATCATTGAATGATTTGAACTAAAACCATTATACACTCATTTAATCAATCGTGGAAGAGATGTGGGAAGGTTGGTCATTTCTATCAGAAGAGATAGCCGGAGGTTCCGTCTGGAAATTCTTCTGTCTGTTTCGAGAAATCTGCCTGAGTCGATTGCGATGGGGGATAATGAAAGGGGTGTTTCTCGAAGCGATAGCCGCATGTGCCTCCGCAAAGAGCCACTTCATCGATGTCTCTTTGGTCTATTGGAAAGCTTTTGCACATCTCCAGGCGGAATTTATTATAAATATGGCAAAGTCGTTGTTGCGTCAACAAGGGGCAAACAAAAACGAAAGAGCAACATCGGGCGCATTGATGGCATTCCCCTTTTCGTAATGCCAGTTGTCTCTTTACATACCCCTTTCTGAAGTAAACAAGATAAAAACGTCTGACCTTGCCCATCAAATGGATCATAGAATGAGCTTCCTTAATAACTTAAACTGATCGATATTAGATTTATTTTCACAATACGTCTTATAACTTATAACTAACCAAATAACCATTGTCTAACTTTATTTAAATGGGGCCTTGGAGGGTCTGCCTTTGACATTTTAATCCAGGTTATATTCTTTTACAGCTATCTCTCTCATCTTGAATTTCTGGATTTTGCCCAAGGGGGTCATGGGGAATTCTGTGACAAATTTAATATACCGGGGGAGATGGGAGATTGGAAGTCTCTCCTTGCAATACTGGGTAATCTCTTCTTCTGTTGCGGCAGTCCCTTCCTCCAATTTAATCCAAGCAACAATCTCTTCTCCCGCCTCTTTATCCGGGATACTGAAGATTTGAACATTCAAAATTTTCGGATGGGCAAATAGAATCTCTTCAATCTCAGTTGGATAGATCGTCTCTCCACCTTTATTGATCACCTCCTTCAGTCTTCCGGAGGTCCTCACGTAACCATTCTCATCCATACTCCCGAGGTCTCCGGTATGGAGCCACCCTTCAGGATCAATCGCATTGGCTGTAGCAGCAGGCATCTTATAATACCCTTTCATATTAAGGCCTCTTGCACAGATCTCGCCCGTAGCACCCGGGGTCACCTCCTGACCTGCCTCTGGATCGATGATTTTTACTTCTATCCCAGGAAGGGCCTTTCCAACCGTGGAAACCCTCAATTCAAGGGGGTCGTCTGGCCGTGTTTCCGTAATCCATGAGGAGGATTCGGTCAGCCCGTATCCGATGACGATCTCCCTGACACCCATTTCTTCCACAACCCTCCTCATCACCTCTATCGGGCATTGGGCCCCTCCCATAATTCCCGTCCGAAGGGATCCGAGATCAGAGGCTTGATATTTTGGGTCATCCATCAGGGCGATAAAAGCACTGGGGGATCCATAGATGGCGGTGCATCGCTCCTTTTCAACTGCTTCAAGGATCTTCCTCGAATCAAATATCTCAGAGGGGATCACAAGGGTTGCTCCTTTGATGATGGATGCGAGAGCGATACAAATACAACCGAACATATGTGATAAAGGAACGGAGAGACAGAGCTTATCCCCCCCGGTTAACCTTTGATTTTCAGCGCTCGCCAGGGTGGTGTTGATGACCCCAAAATGGGTGGACATCACTCCTTTTGGAACACCAGTCGTTCCTGAAGTATAGAGGAGGGTAATGACCTCTTCCTCATGACAGGAACGTTGTTGTCTTATCAATAGACTGTCCGGAAGATTCCTTCCCGCCTCAAGAATCTGATACCAATTGAGCATCCCACCCATCTTCTGGTCAGAGATCAAAACAAAATGTTTAAGCTCCGGAAGGGCGGAACAGCCCAATGGACCTGTATTCGACTGACTCATTTCAGGACAGAGTTGACGGATGATCTCAATGTATTCGGATCCTCTCAAACCTTCTGTCAGGATCAGGCACCTTGAATCTGATTGTTTGAGTAGATATTCAAGTTGTTGAAGTTGATAATTTATATCCACGCTGACTAAAATCGCCCCAATCTTTGTGAGAGCAAATTGAGTAACGATCCACTCCCATCGATTCGGGCCCCAGAGGGCGACAGGATCGCCCTTTTTTAGCCCGAGATTGAGAAGTCCTTTAGCCAGGGAGTGGACCATCCTTAGAAACTTCCGGTAGGAATATCTCACCCCTTTAGAAAAATCGACCAGAGCCTCCTTTTCAGGAAATTGAGTGGCAATTTGATCTAATAGGTCCCCCACCGTCATTTTTAACATCTCCATTTATCTCCTCCCTTTATATTCTTATAGCGATCTGGGACTGAAAGTCCAATATTTTTATTCATCATTTTGAGCAATTCTTCAAATTGATTTAAAGGCCAACTAAATTCTATAATTTTATTGAGATCGCACCTGACAACCCCGTCCTGTGGACGGGGTTCTTTACTTGATTTTTCACGGCAATTTGGTAGACTTCTACCATATGAGAGAGAAAGGATGATTCCTCATGTCGATCTATAAGTTTGAGAACAAAATTCCAAAAATCGCCAAGGCCTCCTATATCCATCCTCAGGCAGCAATCATCGGTGATGTGGAGATAGGAGATGACTGTTTTATCGGGGCAGGGGCCATATTGCGTGGGGATTTTGGGAAAATAAGGGTAGGCCGTGGAACGAGTATTCAAGAAAATTGTGTCATCCATGGAGGAGGAAAAGAAACGGTCTCCATCGACAGCAATGTGATCATTGCCCACGGGGCCATCCTTCATGATGCCACGATAAAATCTTATGTGATGGTAGGCATGGGTTCGATTCTGATGACCGGAGTTTTCTGTGAGGATCATATCATGATCGCCGCAGGGTCTATTGTGAAAGAGAATTTTCATATTCCCTCCAACGTCGTCGTCGCCGGAAACCCGGCGAGAATCGTTAAGCCTTTATCGGATGAGCAGAGAAAACGAATTCATCAAGGAGTGAAGATTTATCACGATCTGGTAAAGCGGTACCGGAAGCCTGAGGGATAAATCATCCGCTGAAGCGGAATGCAGTCGGACCGAACGAACCGCTTGAGGTTCAAAAAAGATCCGGGGTCTGCCCTTGACATAGGACAAAACCATTTGCGGATAGCAGATGGTTCATCGTCGATAGAGAAATCTGGTGTCATCCATAATAAAGCTGGCCCCGGGGAGAGAGATCGAGGAGGGGAAATAGATGACTGCGCCGATGGTCCTGGAAATATTCTCTGATTATGTTTGACCCTGGTGCTATTTCAGTACCGTGCGTATTGAGCAATTGCGAAAGTATTACAAAATTGAGGCCCGTTGGACTGCTTTTCCTCTTCATCCAGAAACACCAGAAGAAGGACTTTCCCTTGAAGAACTCTTCGCTGGGCGGTCCATCAATGTTAAGAAGATCATGTCGCACTTGAAGCAGGTAGCGGATGAATTGGGTTTGCCTCTTCGTGAAAGGAAAAAGACGTATAACAGCCGTCTGGCTCAAGAATTGGCGAAGTGGGCGGAAAGAGAGGGAAGGGGGGATCCGTATCACGAAGCTGTCTTTCGAGCCTATTTTGTGAGTGGTAAAAATATTGGTAAAATAGATGAACTGGTGGATCTGACGAAATCAATCGGCCTTCCGGAGGAGAAGGCAAGATCAGTCCTTGAATTGAGGACCTTTAAGGAGGTTGTCGATTCCGACTGGGACCGTTCTCGTGCCCTGGGAATCACCGCAGTCCCCTCTTTCGTGGTCGATCATCAGGCGGTGATTGGATTCCAACCCTACGAGGTTCTCGAACAATTTTTAAGAACCTGTGGTGCTAAAAGGCGCAATAGCTGAAAGAATCGGAGGCAGGTTCATATTTTCAGCAGCAAGATAAAACAGATTAACGCACGACATCTTCTCCCTGCACATTTTTTAGGAAATCTCGATGAGGAGAAAAAGTACTGATATCTCTGAGGAGGGACGAGCATGGAAGGATGGACCGAAGAAGAATTTGAGAATAAGAATTTGATGGCACCCTGCGGGTTATATTGCGGCGTCTGCGGAGTTTACATTGCCACAAGGGATAAAAATGAAAAATTCAGGGCTGTGATGGGTAACCTCTACGGAACAAAGCCAGAAGAAACAGAATGTCTTGGCTGCATGCAGCCTGATCCCCCCGGGAAGCTCTATAGTTATTGCAAAGGATGCACGATAAGGAGTTGCGTGAAATCGAAAGGATATTACTCCTGTCATCAGTGTGTGGAATGGCCCTGCAGTGGGATAGAGAATTTCGGCTTTGCCGCTGGTATAAGGGTGATGAAAAGGACGATTCCTTATTGGCGGGCCAAAGTGGCTGAGCATGGTGATGAGAGGGGCAGTATCGAATGGGCGCAGTCAGAATGTGAGCGTTATCATTGTTCCGCTTGTGGAAAGCCACTTTTCAGGGGGGCCCAACGCTGCAGGTCATGCAAGCAACCCGTAGTCGATGAACTGGATGGATCCCTATGAATCTTTAGGCGTAGGTCCATTTTTTTCCTATTTCCCTATATCTCTCCAATCCATTTTACCCACTTCAGGTCTTTTTTGACTGAATTGCACAACCTTTCATCCGCTGTAATGATAGTGAACGTTAAGAGAAAGGTGTCATTGCTTGTCTGCGGTAGGTGGGCGAGGAGCGAAGCCCTGCACCGCATGGCGTACAGGGCGAAGCGGCATGAAAGAGACCTTGAAATTTTTAAAAAAATGATTATTTTTTCGTTAGAAGTTAAAAAAATACGGAAGGGAGGGATGGCATATGGGACGGGAATTAACACCTTGGAAACCCTTTGAATTTGACCGATTAAGAAAGGAGATGGATCGGCTTTGGGATTCCTTTTTTGAAGGAAGGCCAGGCAGGAGAACCAAGGAAGAAAGAGAATGGCTTCCTTCTCTCGATGTGACAGAGACAAAGGGAGATCTGGTAGTCAAAGCTGAACTTCCTGGAATGGACCCAAAGGATATTGACATCTCTCTAAATGAAGGTGTTCTAACCATTAGAGGTGAGAAGAAACAGGAAAAAGAGGAGAAGGAAGAAGGGTATCATCTCATCGAGAGAAATTATGGAAGTTTTATTCGTTCCATTCGGCTTCCGAAGGATGTTCAAAGCAACAAGATCGAAGCCTCTTTTAAGAATGGGGTTTTGAAAGTGGTTCTCCCGAAATCCGAAGAAGCCAAGAAGAAAGAGATCAAGATCGAGGTGGAGTAAATTTCTGGTCGAAACTTCATTAAAAATTAGGCTCCTTTGTGGGTGCTATTTTTTCCTCAACGTGAGAACAGATTCGATGCGATCATAGGAAAAATCAGGGAGAACAGGCCTTGAAATTTTAAAAGGGTTAATTCTATTTTTAAAGAAATTTATGAAAGGAGGGACTCAATATGGCAATTATTCGATGGAAACCTATCGATGAGGTTGATCGTCTTCGCCAGGAAGTAGATCACCTGTTTGGCAATTTCCTTTCAGGCACCGAACCATTTTTTAGCCGTGCTTATCCGGCAATCAACCTTTCAGAAAAGGAGAACAGCTTCTATGTCCGTGCAGAATTTCCAGGGGTGAAGCCCGAGAGTCTTGATATTTCTGTTGTTGAAGGAAGACTTCATATCAGGGGAGAACGAAAGATTGATGTCGAGGAACAAAACACAAACTATCACCGCAGAGAACGGGAAGCAGGATTCTTTAGAAGGACGATTGCTTTGCCAGCCAAGGTTGATTCCAGTAAGGTATCGGCCAGTATGAAGAATGGGGTTCTGACGATCACTCTTCCGAAATCGGAAGAGGCAAAACCGAAAAAGATTACTGTAAAAATGCAGTAAATGGATAAAGAGGAGGTGTATAAAATGGCAACCAAAGAGATGGAGCTTAAAGAAAAAAAAGAAATAAAGAAGGAGGCTGGGGAGGGTACTCGACCTGGCCCTGTCTTTGTTCCTGCCGTTGACATTCTCGAAAATGAGAAAGAACTCATTGTCCTGGCCGATATGCCGGGTGTGGATAGTAAAAATGTTGATATTGATCTGAGAGATAATCAACTGACTATTATTGGTCGAATCGATGAAATCGAGGACGAGAAGGAGGCTTCCCTTTACAAAGAGTTTCACTGGGGCGACTATTTCAGACTGTTTACCTTATCTGATGTCATTGATCAAGGGAAAATCACAGCTAAAATGGACAATGGGGTTCTGAGGTTGGTCCTACCCAAGGCTGAAAAGGCGAAACCACAAAAGATTAAAGTGACTGCAGATTAATCATTCATTGAGGGGTAGCCGAAGAGGGCTACCCCGCCTGCCTTTTTTCCAAGTCTTGCAGGGTCCAAATTGAAAATAAAGAATCCTCTAAAGGATCCAGATTTAAGCAGAACCGATGCCATCATAGCCACCCTAAAAGCTTACCGAGGGGAAATAATTGTTTATGTCCCTTACCATGCACCGAGACGAGAGATGAATGGATTTATTTGTTATGGAGAAAGGGTCGTGGATTTTTAAAAAGATTTCAGAAAAAAAGGATCGACAAAACAAGTTGTATATTTTTTTTATCCAACTTAGCTTTTATGTATAAATTTTTTATAAGTAATTAAAGTTAATAATTTCATGTGGTTATATAAAACTAAAATCACAGATCCATAAATATGTATATTTAAACAATTCATTTAGACCTTAGAAACCCCTCTCAATAAATCTCGAAATTTTAAATAATTTAATAATTTCAAATACTTAAATAATTTTTTAGTCCCTGGCATGCCAAATGCATTAATTAGATTGAACTTCAAAGAAAGGAGAAATTAAAATGGAAAAAACGATGAAAGGATTAAAAGTTGGGTTAATGGTAGGGTTAATGAGCTTGGTTGCTTCTCCAGCATTTGCACGGTCCATCAGCCTGAAAGAAGCTGGGACCGCCCTTTGGATCTTCATCATTATAGGGGCGATTATTGTTCTTCTTCAGTTGATCCCGGCAGCCGTTCTCTTCTTCAGCTTTATTGGCACGGCAACCACCATGGCTTTCAAGAAAGAGAGGAAAGTTGAAGAGGAAGTAGTTCTTCCAGGTGCTGAGCCAGTAGCAGTTAAAAAGTAGAGGTAATCACTGCAAAGGAGATTAAGATCATGTCTGAAAAGATGAAAAAGGTTTTAATAATTCTGAGTTTGGTTTTGATCATGTCGATTGCCATGTTCTCCTTAGGGATTGCTTATAAGGGAGGAGTTAGGGGAGTAGGGCTGATCGGAGTCATGTTCTTCCTAACCTTCGGGATCATAGTGGTTTTGGCTCAATTGATCCCTGCGGGTATCCTCATCTCCTCTTTTATCGGAGCTGCTACCTCTCCTACAAGGAAGTCTGAGATCCCCATCCGCGTGACGTAGGAAGAGACTTAGGAAGAATGGAATAGGGGGTAACGACTATGAAATCGAAAATGATACTGATAGCCTATCAAGATGATCTCTGGACTCGATCACTCTCCACTTTTTTCCATGGCATTGGATATAGGGTTGAAGCCACCAAGTTCATGAGCGAAATGATTCGGAAAATTCGAAAGGGGAATATCCATGTCCTTCTCATCGACGATGAGATCGAAGGGGTAAAGGCTTGTGATGTCATTCCCTTGTTGAAGAATATCAATCCGAAAATTCAGGTGATCGTGATCTCGTCAGAAGAATCAATTGGGTTGGTAAAACGGCTTCGGGGAGCGGGGATCTTCTATCAGGCGATGAAACCCGTAGATTTGGGAGAAATCAAATCCGCTGTGGAATGTGCCTTTGGAAAGATTGAACGGGAGAATCCCAAAGAAGGTTTCTTTTCCTTTCTTTCCCCAGAGCTGGTTCCAGCATAAACAGGGAAGAAAAAGGTTCAAGTTCAAGCTTTAGGATTTTTACATCGGAGTTATGAATGGTTAAAATGGACAATTCTTAGCCTGGGGGTTTTACCATTCATATCCCTCGCTCAAGGGCATAATTTCTTTAGCTTTAAAGAAAATCTTTAAATGATTCCTTCCTTTGTTAAAGCCGCAAAAATCTGCGGCTATTTTTTTCCTGTCATTTCTTTATTTCCTTATCGTTGAAACCAACCTATGACTACGAAACACCCAAGAAGAATGAAGAGTGGAATCAGATGAAGAAGAGGCAGTTTTGGAAGCCGAAGGGATAGGTCATCACGATAGCCTCTTGCGGCAAGGGCAAGAGTAACATCTTCTGCCCGTGAAAACGAGCGACGAAGTAGAGGGAGCCCAAGAAATTTAGCTCTACGAAAAGGATTTTTGTTCTGGTCTCCCATTCTTGACTTGTTGGCCAGACGTACCTCTTCAGCCTCATCCAGAATGATTGAAAAAAAGCGGAGGGTAAGGGAAACCATCAGCCCGATCCGGCGTTCTGGAAGAAATGGGATAGGTTTTAAAAGCCAGATAAGGGTATCCTGAAGTTCACGGGGACGGGTGACTGCCGTAAAGAGAATTGCATAACTGAGAATAAGGCCAAGGCGCCAACAAATGAAACTTCCGAGATAAATCCCTTCCAAGCTCACAGGAAGCCATGGAAAAGCAGGCAGCCTGGACCCTGGAGTGAATAAAGACTGAAATAAGAAGAGGATACAAAGAAAGATTGCCCAGGTCCAGAAATCACGATAAAATTGCCTGAGAGGTAATTTTGAAAGAATGAAAAGGCCTATCAGTAAAGTTGAATCGAAAGCAAGCCATGTGATTTTAGATTGGAAAAGGGTCGCAGTGATCATCAGGAGTCCGAAAAATTTACTTCGGGCATCCCAACGATGAAGAAGGGAATTTACGGGAAAGTAGTGAAACGCTATTCGAGCCATGAAACTTTTTCCTTTCCAAGAAGCGCATAGCAAGGAGGCCGGATTCCAAATTGAGAGAGTTTCATCACAAGCTCTTCGGGTGGCCCTGCCACTTTGAGTTTACCATCGTGGATGATGGCAATGCGATTTACATGGGCGATCACTTTTTCTATATCGTGGGTGGTCACTATTAATGTGTGTCCTTCTCGATGTAAGTGAACCATGTGCTTCAGGACTTCTTGAATGCCGGGATAATCTAAAAATGAAAAAGGCTCATCAAAAAGAATCACTTGAGGTCTCATGGCAAGCACCCCGGCAATGGCAAGGCGTCTTTTTTCCCCTCCTGAAAGCAGGTAGCAGGGTTTTTCTGAGAGATCTTTAAGCCCCATCACGTGAAGCGCCCAATCTACCCGCTCAGTAATTTTTTCGACTGGAAGTCCTAGATTTTCAGGACCAAAGGCAACATCCTCTTTTACTGTTTCTCCAACGATTTGACTATCGGGGTCCTGAAAAACCATACCCACTAAACGTCGAACTTCCCGCGAGTCGTGTACGGGATTCAGACTGTTCACCAGGACGGATCCAGCCGTGGGTCTCAAGAGGCCGCTGATGAGACGGATGAGCGTGGTTTTACCACTTCCATTGGGACCACAGATGAGAAGGAATTCGCCGTTCGAAATAGTGAGGTCAATGCCTTTCAAAGCACGGGTTCCATCAGGGTAATGATGATGAAGATTTTGGATTTCGATCATATTGACCAGAGAGTAAAGGGAAATAGTCAAAAGGTAAGGGTAACCTTAACCCAAAAACTATTTTTCATTGTCCATTGCTGACAGACTCAACTGCCGTTTCAAAATAGGCCGAACAGACCTCGCAAGGACAACAGCGACAGCGGCTTTCATTGCATCGCCGATGAGAAAAGGAATCATCCCTAACAAAAACGTTTTTTTCCACGACAGTTGAGTAACCATTTTAAGCCAAGGGGCTCCGAAGCTATAAATGGCGAGCGATCCAACCAGGACAGCAAAAATATCCAGAATCAGTAGACTGCGAGAGCGTTCTGAAATGAGACCAGTGATCCATGCAGCGAGAAGGTATCCGAAAAGGTATCCCCCGGTGGGACCGAAAAAATGGGCAAATCCTCCCTTCCCTCCTGCAAAAACAGGGAGGCCAATAGCTCCTACCAGGAGGTAAAGACCCATACTGGCAAGCCCCCAGCGACTCCCCAGAAGAAGGCCACTCAGAATAACAAAGAGGGTGGAGAGGACAATCGGCACCGGTCCGATAGGAACATGAATATATGCCCCCACCGCTGTCAGGGCCGCCATGAGAGAGGCAAAGACCATCCACCTTAATTTTTCAATGGGCATCAGATTATCTTCTAAAATGTCATTAAAAATCTTATTTCAAAAATTCCGCACTCCGCATTCCAAAATCCGCAACTGGAAGGATTGTCAACCGAATTGAAAAATAGAGTTAACAAATAATGGCCTCCCTGTCAATAGTAAAATTTCTTTGGAATTTTTTGTGTAAATTGGTAAACTCTTACTAAAGGAAAGACTTAGGTTTTCACAGGAGGGATTATGTTCTTCATCGTTCGGTTACTCATCAATATAGTGGCGATCCTGATCATCTCTTACCTCTTCCCCGGTTTGATCTGGGTGGATAGCTTCTGGGCGGCTTTAGTGACCGCTTTTCTGCTTGGGATTGTCAATGCGATCATCCGGCCCATTCTGGTCCTGCTCACCCTCCCTCTCACATTGGTGACTCTGGGACTTTTCCTGCTGGTCATCAATGGATTGATGCTCTGGTTGGTATCGGTTCTGGTGAGAGGATTTCATGTCAGTGGTTTCTGGGGCGCGGTGCTCGGGTCGATTTTGATCAGCATCGTGAGTTGGCTATTGTCCAGGTTTTTACCTTCTTAATGTTTAGGAGGAGTGTGAGCGATGACTCGAAGGGCGTTGGTGTTAAGTGGTGGAGGAGCGAAAGGGTCCTTCCAAATCGGTGTCATGGAGGAATTAATCCTCAACCGGGGACTCGATTTCGAAATCCTCTGCGGTGTCTCTGTCGGTGCCTTGAATGCAAGTTTTTTGGCTCAGGCCCCTTTCGATCCTAACCATTCCGATGTCAGCCTTCAAAATCTAAAAAAAGCTTTTATCACCCTACGCCGCCTCTGGCTTGAGGAGATTGAAGGGAACGAAAGTATTTATCTTAAGAGACCGGGTGCTGATGCCGGAATCGTTTTAGGAGCGGACAGCATCTATGACCCCGAGCCGCTCAAACAACTATTAAAGAAGTACCTGAGCCCCAAGAACCTGGGGAGATCAAAACGGGTTTTAAAGATCCATTATGTTTCACTCGAGTCCGGGGAGCTTAAGACGGCTAATCATAAGAGTCCAAAAATCATTGACTATGTTTTGGCGAGCGGCACCATGCCCTACTACTTTCCGCCGGTCAAAATCAGGAAAGAGCATTTAGCGGATGGAGGCATTCGGGACATCACGCCCCTTGGTCAGGCGTTTCAAGCAGGGGCTGAGGCAATTTATGTCATTTATGCTTCACCCTTCCATGTCGAGCCGCAGTCATTTTTAGAGAGTTGGGCTGGAATGAAAATCAATGCCTTTACTTACCTTGGTCGCGCTGTGGAGCTCATGATCAATGAAATCTACCGCACCGATATCGAAGGGGCACAACGACTCAATACCCTCAAGGAAAATTGGGAGAAGTTAAAGGATCTTCTCCCTGAACATCCTTCGCGAAAGAAGATTGAAAAGGCGCTTAAGAAGGTTCGGTTTGCGCCGATCGTTGAGATCAAGCCGGAGAAATATGTTATCCGGGATGCCTTAGATTTTTCGCCAGCAAACCTGATGGAGAACTATCAATACGGGAAGAAGGTAGCAGCATCCCTCCCACGATCGCTGCCTTGATCGGAACCCGTTCCCATTGAAGATCAAAGGGATTAAGCTCCGTCCAGGGTATGGTGTTCCGCTTTTTGATACCAAGAGACAGGATCAATGAAGTATTCCTCCGTATCCTTGAGAGAGAGGTAGTGCTCATGTTCCATCTTTGACAGAAGATCGAAGAACTCCTTCTCTTTTGGATTCGTGACGCTGTCTCGAATTTCAGCATAAAACTTGGCACCTTTCGCCTCAAAGTCAAGCGCTGTTCGGACCGCCTCTAAATCATCCAGGTCTCCCTTGGTCTCATCCACCTTCTTGAGGAATTCGAGGAGGATATCCTTCACGACCGTATCTTTCACTTTGAGGGGAACGGTCTCAGGCCATTTTTCCTGTTTTGACCATTTTTGATGGAGTTGTTTTAGCCGTTCGTAGTGCTCCAGTTCATCATCTCCGATCTGCTGGAACATTTTTTTGCCAAGAGGATTCTTGGTTCGGTTGGCATTTTTAAGATAAAATTCCCGCTCTCTCATTTCATTGTTGAGGGCCACCTCTAGGGCACTCAGACGTTCTTTTTCATCCATCACCTTTCCTCCCTTCCGGATTTCTATTCAACGGTTACTTTAATGTTCAACGAAGACCCGAAGCAAATTTCTTCACCGGATCATCCCATTCCTGGGTTACCAGAGTCATTAGAGTTTTCCCTTCTTCCGGACAGAGGGTGGCGGTCACATGACCCCCTCCACCTTCGAACTTGAGACATTGAGGGGTCTCCTCTGTTATCTCCAGCCCCATTCCTCCCTTACCAAAAAATTTCTTCAATTGTTGAACGGCTTCTTCCTGAGATAATTTTGTCTTGATCTCTAAATTGAGCATTTTTGTTCTCCTCAATTTATATTACCCCAGTTTTTTCTATCTATCAAGAAGTCTGTGGAAGGGCGAATTGCCTCATAAAAAATGTTACCGGAAGCATGATTAAAAAGGGATCGTTGACTCATAATGAATGTTACCCGATAAAGGGGCCCAAAAGGAGAACT
>Ga0209164_1002409_pt1 | contig 20070 bp, 16 predicted proteins | sample MTBNYHSulfiMetaG_FD_187458 | JGI IMG/M metagenome (GOLD analysis project Ga0209164, IMG submission 187458) | Enrichment culture microbial communities from rom New York Harbor, USA that are MTBE-degrading - MTBE-NYH (New York Harbor Sulfidogenic)... | ecosystem: Environmental > Aquatic > Marine >...
CATCCACCTCTATCAGGAGCAAAGCCTCTGCCTTATCCGAAAACCGGGCCCCGCCGTAATTGCTGATCACATCCAGGACGGTCCTGTCGATCAATTCCAGGGTGGTGGGGACGATGCCGGCCCCGATAATGGCCGACACCGTGGTGGCTGCATCGTCCAGGTCGGCATAGATGGCCTGGAGCGTGGCCTTGGCGGGGGAGAGGGGCACCAGCCTCACAATAATCTCCGTAAGGATCCCCAGGGTCCCTTCGGAACCGCACATGAGCCGTGTGAGATCATATCCGCTCACATTCTTGAGGGTCTTTCCCCCGGTTCGAATAATCTCTCCGCTCGGCAGAACCACCTCGAGACCCAGGAGATAGTCTCTTGTCACCCCGTACTTGACACCCCTCGGGCCGCCTGCATTCAGGGCCACATTGCCGCCGATCGTGGAGACAAACATGCTGGCAGGGTCCGGAGGATACATCAGTCCGTATGCTGCAACCGCCTTCTGGAGGTCGGCGTTGACCACACCGGGCTGGACCACCGCACACCTGGATTCAGGGTCTATCTCGAGGATCCGGTTCAGCCGGTGAAACGCAATAATAATGCCGCCCTTTCTGGCCACCGAACTGCCGCAGATATTGGTCCCGGCGCCCCTGGGGATAATATTGACCTTTTCCCGGTTCGCCACCTTCATCAACCTGGCGATCTCATCCCGATCGCCGGGGACGATCACGGCATCGGGCATGAATTCGGGCAGGAACCCGTCGTATGAATAGGTAATAAGGTCCTCGGGGCTATCCAGGAACCATTCATCCCCCACAATGGCCCGCATCTCATCTTTCACAACATCGGAAATCATATACTGTCTCTTTAACCTCCTCGACAACGTAGAACATGTGGATAAAAGGCCCCTTAAAAAAACCGGATATCAGAAGCCTCCATCGGGCCGGTCACCGCCGCTCCCCGGATGTGATAGATAGTACCTGCCGTCAGGAGTCACCCCGACGATGTTTTGGGCCGTCATATACTGGAGCATCTTCGGCAGGTAATCCCGGGTCCCCATTCGAAAGAGGTTCTGCCGGGAATAGGAAAGCTCAACGGCTGAAGACGGATTTGTTGCTTCCTTTTGCTCAAGGTCTTTGACAATCGCCTTGTATGCCCTTGCCATCCGCCACGCATGATAGCGCCTGGTAAGGATATAGACCCCTATCAGGACGCAGACGCCTATAATGATCTCCCATGTTTCCGAACTGTCCAACTCGATAATTCTCCTATCCGGTCAGCCAAGGCTTTTCTGAGCTCCGCATTTTTCTTGATTCCAAGGCCAGTTCCTTAGTATAAAAACTCAATAGCTGACACGTCTTCGTGTGAAATCTCCGGAGACTTGCGCCCGACATGGCAGCCTACCGGAATCCAGAGGATGATTCCCGTTCATGTCGCCTGCGTCATGCACCCTTTATCCAAACGTATGGAGGTACCGCCATGATTCCCGAAATCAGAAAGATCCTTTACACCACAGACCTGTCCGAGAATGCCCGTTACGCCTTCGAGTATGCCGTCAGCCTTGCCAACCGATACGGCGCAGGAATCACGCTCCTCCACGTCCTCGAGGACATGTCCCCGTACCGGGATTCCCTCATGATGAATATCCTGGGTGAGGAGAAGTGGAAGGGCCTCATGCAGACAAACAAGGAAAAGATCATCCAGGACCTGAAGGATGGGCTTGGAAAATTTTGCGACAGCGTCAGCGCCCAACTCCCCGCCTGTCCCTTTATCACGGACGACATTGTCGTGAAAATCGGAAACCCGGTGGAGGCAATCCTGGAACAGGCCGAGGAGATGGACTGCGATCTGGTGGTCATGGGCACCCACGGGCACGGGATTCTCGGAGACGCCATGATCGGGAGCGTATCCAGGAGGGTGCTTCGGCGCTCGAAGAAGCCGGTGCTGGTGGTCCGTCTGCCGCAGAAATAGGAGGATCAATGCCCTGATTTCCGCTTTACCTCCAAGGCCTTCAGCTCTTTCCGGATGATCTTTCCCGTTGTGGTCATGGGGAGTTCGGTCACAAACTCGATCTCACGGGGATATTCATGGGCCGCCAACCGGACCTTGACGTACTTTTTGATCTCCTCTTCCAGTTCAGGACCGGGGGTTATACCGGCCTTTGGCAGGATAAAGGCCTTGACGACCTCTGTCCGGACCTTGTCCGGACTTCCCACCACCGCCACCATGCCCACGGCCGGGTGCTTCATAAGGCAGTCTTCGATCTCGGCAGGACCTATCCGATACCCCGAGCTGGTGATCAGGTCGTCCTTTCTCCCCACAAACCAGAAATACCCATCCTCATCCTTTTTGGCCAGGTCTCCGGTAAGCCACCAGTCATGGATGTACTTCCCCCGGGTGGCCTCGGGGTTGTTCCAGTATTCAATGCACATGACCGGGTCGGGACGCTGAATGGCAATCTCACCCGGTGTCCCCGGAGGAACCGGAATGCCCGATTCGTCCACCACCTCCACCCGGTGCCCGGGGATGGGCTTTCCCATGGAACCGGGCCGGACCTCCATCACCTCGGAGCAGGTTCCCACCACCAGGTTGACCTCGGTCTGGCCGTAGAACTCATTGATGGTCAGTCCCATGACCTCCCGGCCCCAGTCGAGGAGTTCCTCGCCCAGTGCCTCTCCCCCGCTCCCGATCGTCCTCATGGCATAGTCGTGACGGCTGCGGGGGTCCGGGACCTGCCGCATCAGCTTCAGGGCCGTAGGGGGCATGAAGGCATTCCGGATCCCGTATTTGGCGATCAAGTGAAATGCCTCATCCGGATCGAACTTCCTGGCCCGATGGGCCAGCACCGGGACCCCGTAATGCCAGCTCGGCAGGAGGACATCCATAAACCCGCCGAACCAGGCCCAGTCGGCCGGGGTCCAGAAGAAATCATCCTCCTTGGGAAAGAAGTTATGGGGGAACTGGACACCGGGAAGATGCCCTAACAGAACGCGATGGGCATGAAACGCCCCTTTGGGGGGCCCTGTGGTGCCCGAGGTGTAGCTGATAAAGGCAGGATCATCGGCCCGTGTCTTGACGGGCTGAAACGAGGACGATCCCTTTTCAATCAACTCCCAGAAACTCAGGACCCCACCCGGGGTTTCACCCCTTGCCAGGACGATCGTCCGAAGATCCGGGAGCCGGTCGCGTATTTCAAGGACCTTGGGGAGGTTGGCCTCATCCGTGACGATCCCCTTGGCCCGGCTGTTGGACAGGCGGTACTCGAGGGCCTCTGTACCAAACAGGGTGAAGAGGGGAATCACCACGGCGCCCATCTTATAGACGGCAATATGGGCGATCCCCGCCTCGGGAGACTGGGGCAGCATGATGCCGAAGCGATCGCCGGGCCCAACCCCATGGGCCGTGAGACCATTGGCCAGCCCGTTGGAGAGGCGCATCAGGTCCCAGAAGGTGTATTTCTCCACCTCCCCGGTCTCGTTCTCGTAGACCAGGGCCAGCCGGTATCGCTGTCGGGCCCACTTGTCGCAGACATCCACCCCGATATTGTAGAATTCGGGGATCTCCCAACGAAACGACTGATACACCTCGTCATAGGTCTTTCCAGGCTTTAACACGTCCGTCCCCCATCCCTTCGAATGAACGCCCCTTGCTCCCGGCTCCCTGCCTCTTACTCCCTACTTTTTACTCCCCGCTCCTCGCTCCTCGCTCCTTGCTCCCTACTTCACCAGCGTATTGGCCAGCCAGAGAATGGTCTGCGGCCAGATGACGACCGCAATCAGACCCAGTTCCATGAGCCTCCAGAAGGGAAAGGTCCCCCAGTAGATATCCTTGGTCGTCACCTCCGGAGGCGCCACGCCTTTGAGATAGAAGAGGGCATAACCGAACGGCGGGGTCAGGAAGGAGTCCTGGAGCATAACCGCGATGGTCACCACAAACCAGACCTTGTCAAACCCCAGATCCGCGGCGATGGGGAGGAAGAGGGGAAAGCAGATCATGATAATGCCGATCCAGTCCAGGAACATCCCGAGGATAAAGAGGATGATCATCATGATGATGAAGGTCCCCCATTTGCCGAGGCCGATCCCTAAAATATAGTCCTTGACCACCTCATCGCCGCCCGAGCCCATGAACACGCCGGCAAAGCAGCTCGCCCCCACCAGAATCACGATGACCATGGAGGATGTCTTGGCCGTGTTCACCACGGCCTGGGTCAGACCCTTCCAGGTGAATTTTCCATAGGCCACGGTCATGATGAAGGCCAGGACCGCTCCCACCGCAGCGGCCTCCGTGGGTGTGGCAATACCCGCGAAAATGGAGCCCAAGACCCCGGCGATCAGGATCAGGGGGGGCACCATCGACTTCAGGACCATCCCCACAATCTCTGTCCCTGTCACCGCGGCCCGCTCTTCCTTGGTGAGGGCCGGCCCGTCCTCGGGCTTCCACCAGCACCGGAAGAGGATGTAGAGGACATACATGGTCGAGAGAATGAGACCCGGAATAATGGCCCCGGCAAAGAGCTTCCCCACCGAGAGACCCGATTGGTCGGCCATGACCACCAGCATGATGCTGGGGGGAATCAGGATCCCTAACGTGCCGCCCGCACAGATGGTCCCGGAGGCAAGGCGTTTGCTGTACCCGTATTTGAGCATGACCGGCATGCCGAGAAGGCCCATGGTGACCACCGAGGCCCCGATAATCCCGGTGCAGGCCCCGAAAAGCGTCGAGACAACGATGACGGCGATGGCGATCCCGCCCCGGATGGGCCCGAAGAGATAGCGCATGGTGTCGAAGAGGTCTTCCGCAACGCCGGACTGATCCAGCAACTGGGCCATGAGGATAAAGAGGGGGATGGCCACCAGGATGTAGTTGTCCATGACCCCCCAGGTCCGGTTGACGAACATGAAAAAGGAAGCCGAGCCCCAGCCTGCATACCCGAAGATCACTGCCAGGCCGCCCAGCACAAAGGCCAGGGGATGCCCCATGAAAAGCCCGATGAGGAGCCCGATAAACATCCCGTAGGTGATGAATTCTGCGCTCATATCTCTTTCCCCTTCACAGTGAGGTAAATGCTGCGGATAAAGATGGCCAGTCCCTGGATGATCAGAAGCGCAAACGCCACCGGCATGGCCGTCTTGACCTCGGGCACGATGGGCAATGCCGCAGAGCCGCTCGTCTCGCCCTGCATCCAGGAGGTGTAGGCAAAATCCGTCCCGTAATACAGCATGATGATGCAGAAGGGAAAAAAGAAGAGGAGGTGGGTCAGGATGTCAAACACGCCCCTCACCCTGGGCGGAAATCCCTGATAGATGATATCCACGCTCACATGGGCCTTGTAAAGAAGGGTATAGGCCGCCACCAGCATGAAGTGGGCCCCATAGATGTAATCCGTCACCTCGGTCGCCCAGATATTGGGGGCATTAAAGACCCTCCTGGAGATGACCTCATAGGCCACCACCCCGGTCAGGGGAATGATGAGCCAGACAAAGATCCGCCCGCTCCATTCGCTGATCTGATCAAGCCCGTTCAAAAATGCCTTTAGCTTCATAAAAGCTTCCTTTCCATAGCCACCGCCGTAATTGACCATAAGAAGGGGGGCGCCCCCCTGACAAAGGCCTTTATCCATGTGAGAGAGGCATCATGCCCCGGCCATCAAGACTGGGAACCTCTCTCACAATAGCCATGAATTTTGAAAAACGCCTTTGGAGGGAATCCCTCCAAAGGCCTGGTTCTGATTATTTGACGCCGAGTTTATCCAGTTCCGCCAGTACCGCGGTCACATACTTTGGGGTGCGTCCCTGGCCGAAGTCAGCACTCATATCCCTCCAGATCTTGTAGTCCCTCAGATATACCATCTGCGACTTGAGCATCCGGGCATAGAAGGGCAATCCCTTGGCCATGGTTTCCTTGGCCTGCATGAGGCAATACTGGCCAGCCAGATCTTCCAGCTTCTCGAGGCTCGCCTTGTCGAGATAGGAAAGCTCTGTCCCCTTATCCAGGAATTTCTTGGTGCCCCTGGCCGAATCCACCTCGTAGAACGCCATAGCCCTGATGGCCGCGGCCTGGGCCCCATACTTGAGGATGGCCTGGTAATTCTTGGGCAGGGCATTGTAGGCCTTCAGGTTGACCATCATCCCCAGTTGGGAGCAGGGCTGAAACCAACAGGGGACGCTCCAGTATTTGGTGATCTCGGCAAAGCCCATCTCCCAGTCACACCCGGGGCTGCTGAACTCTGCCCCGTCCAGGGTCCCTCTTTCAACAGCCAGATAGATCTCGCCGCCGGGTAGCTTCACCGGCGCGGCTCCCACCTGCTCCAGGATCCAGATGGTGGCCCGTGAGGGGGTCCGCATCTTCTTCCCCTTGTAATCCTCAAGGGTCTTGATGGGTCCTGCCTTGGCCGTGGTCCGGAAACCCGATTCCATGGGGGTGACGCCTAATGAAAAATAGGTCATGTTGTATTTTCCAAAGAGTTCCTGCATAAGCTCCAGGCCGCCGCACTCATACATCCAGTTGACATAGTCCACATTGGTGAAGCCGAAGGGGAAGGACCCGAGGAAGTCAAAGGCCGGGTCCTTGCTGGCCCAGTAGCTGGGCCAGTCGCCGACCGCCTCTACCGCGCCCTTGCTGCAGCCGTCAAAATACTCGAATGCCCCCATGAGCGTGCCTGACGGAAACCATTTGATCTCGAAATCCCCGCCGCTCATCTCGCCCACGTATTCGATCATTCTCTTATCGCCGTAATAGAGATTGATAGCAGGGGTCCAGGTGCTCCCCATTTTCCATTTAATTTTTTTGGCCAATGCAGTGGTCCCAAATGCCAGAACCGTCGTAATAACGCCCAGAAAAATCAACATCTTGATCTTTTTCATTTTTCCCTCCACAGAATAAATGTTTTGTTGATTGCACTCAGTGCCGATTGTCTCCACCCCCACTCTCTTTCCAAAATCACCTCCCTTCCATCTGCTTCTTAGGGTTGTCTATTCTGCCGGCCGTGCCCAAAACTGAGCACGCCTTGAATGCCACGGGACGCCGGACAAATGCTGGCATAGGAAATAAAGTTTTAAGACATATCAGTGAGTTACATCAAACAAGAGGATTCCAATCGACATCTGTCTGCAGGCTGCGTCTTCAGACAGCGGTTGCGATGATGATCTGGGCTGCGGAAACGCAACGATTTCAAGCCCGGATGCCAATCGTGTTTAACATATATAACAGATCACCATCAAAATGTCATTCACTCAATTAAAAAATATTCAGTTCCCGGCCGAAAAACCATCTTTTCGCCCAGGAGATCCGACACCTGAAGCGCAACATGCGAAGCAATAGACCCAAAAAAAATGTCTCACTGAGAAAAACTTTTTCAAGGCCTTGGTCTTTATGGATGTTGATATTCGGTATTCGAATTTGTTTCGGATTTCGATATTCCATCTTCTATTTTTGCCTGAACGGCGGTATTCTTTCAGGCACCATCCAGTGGTGCTGCAAGGACTGCCATGATTCAAATTGTCAGGAGTTCCTCCGAAGGCCGCTGAAAATCTCCCCCGCGTGCTCCAATAATTTGGTAATACCAATATTCCAAAGACCCAAATTGTGTCAAGGAAAAATTTGCCAGTTGTGTGCAAAGAGCTTGCGCAGGTCGGCCATGTTGCCTGACCCATTTTTTATATATCCTTCATTTTCATATGGTTATAATGATCTGAAGAAACGCGAAACATTGTTAAACATCTTTACCAATCTGGACCTGGAACTGAAAATAGGGCTTGCAGGGGAGAAATGAATCTGGTATAACCACATGCAGAATCATGGTAGCGTCCATATCCATGGCCTGAACAAAATGTATCCGCCTGCACGCGACTCACAGAAAGGCTTTCATGTTCAAGAAGATTTCCGCCAGAAAGATCTCGGATGAAATCATCGAGCAGTTCAAGGAGATGCTGAACAAGGGCGAGCTCAAGCCCGGAGACGAACTCCCCTCGGAGCGGGACCTGGCCGAGATGATCGGCGTCAGCCGTCCCCCTTTGAGAGAGGCCCTCAATGCCCTTCAAACCATGGGGTTTATTGAGATCCGGCCGAGGAGCAAGATCGTCGTCCGATCCGTTGCCGAGAAATTCCTCGCAGATCCGGTAAGCATTCTGATTGCACAGGATATGGAAAAGATCTTCGAACTCCTGGAGATCCGGCGGGCCATGGAAAGCTGGGTCGCCTACAATGCCGCCAAACGGGCCTCCAAGGAAGATATTGAAAAAATAGAAAGGATCATAAAGAAGGACCAGGAAAATCTGAGGCTCAAAAAGGATGACGCCAAGACCGACGCGGATTTTCATGTATGCGTCGCCCAGGCCACGGGGAACACCATCTTCTCACATCTCATGGCCTCCTGCTACCATATCCTCTGGAACACCCAGATCGTGTCCAGGGAGACCCTCTTCAGAAAAGAGGCCAATCGCAAACTGATCGCCGGACAACACCTTAATATTTTTAAGGCCATCCAGGAGGGAGATGCCGAACGGGCGGCCAGAGAGGCCAGGCGGCATATCGATTTCGTAGCAGAGGAACTGAGACGTCTTCTTGAAGGGAGTTCATCTTGAAATAGTCCTCTCAACACCTCAACTCCCCTCGTTTCCATGCCCTACCCGGGAATGCACACGCAGGGCGCTCCCCGTCCTCTTCGGACCTATCGCCTCAAATGCCAGTTGATGCCGATACAGACCCTTTCCACGAAACATCTACAACGCCCTCCCAAAAAAAGCGTTCTTATCATTTTACCATACCAATGCACATTGACAACCTCTCCTCTCCATGGTAGGGAATGCCGAATCCAACCCATACCCCTTGTATGAGATTTTTGATTGTCGCATTAGGATTGTTGGTTGAATACCAACTTCAAAACTGAGGTGATGCATAGCCGGAACCCCAAAGTTTTCTTAAAAGAAGGTTGAGGCACACATACGGTTTCCGAACGAATGGAAAGGATGAACGAGTCAAGTCATGCATGAAAAATCGGTGAAAGAGGGGGATCTGCTCTGGACGCCCTCTGAAGAAAGAAAAGAGTCCTCCCGGATGACGGCCTACATGGCCTGGCTGAAGGAACATAAGGGTCTTGAACTGAATGACTACCAGGCGCTCTGGCAATGGTCGGTCTCCCATATTCCCCGATTCTGGGAGTCTGTCTGGCAGTTTTTCGAGGTCCGGGCCTCCCGTCCTTACACCGAGGTTCTCCACCGTCGCATGCCGGGGGCCCAATGGTTCATGGGCTCGGAACTCAACTATGCGGAGCACGTATTTCGAAGTGCCTCGCCGGACAGGCCGGCCCTCCTCTCCTGTTCCGAGACCCGGGATCTGACCCCCATATCCTGGGAGGACCTCCATCGAGAGGTCTCCTCTCTGGCTGCCGCGCTCCGGGACATGGGGGTCCAAAAGGGGGACAGGGTAGTGGCCTATCTCCCCAACATCCCGGAGACCATTATCGCCTTTCTGGCAAGCGCCAGCATCGGGGCCACCTGGTCCAGCTGCTCCCCGGATTTCGGCACCCGAAGCGTGGTGGACCGCTTTCAGCAGATCCGGCCCAAGGTCCTCTTTGCCGTCGATGGATACACCTATGGCGGCAAATCCTTTGATCGCCTCCCGGAGGTGGTGAGGCTGAAACAGGCCCTGACCGGCCTGGAAAAGGTCATCGTGGTCCCCTATGGTTCAGGGGACAGGAAACCGAATCTTCCCGCCGACCTTCAAGACGCCGTCCTGTGGCCTGATCTCCTGGGCAAGGAGAGAGAACTCCTTTTTGAACAGGTGCCCTTTGACCATCCCCTCTGGGTCGTCTATTCCTCCGGGACCACGGGTCTGCCCAAGGGCCTGGTCCACGGCCACGGGGGCATCCTCCTGGAGTTCTACAAGTTCTCGGGCCTCCAACTGGACATCAAACCCGGCGACAACTTCTTCTGGTTCAGCACTACCGGATGGGTCATGTGGAATATCCTGCAGGGCGGACTCCTCCTCGGCGCAACGCCCGTTCTATTTGACGGCAGCCCGGGTTATCCCGATATGGACCGGCTCTGGGAACTGGCGGAACAGGCCCCCATGAATATCTTCGGGACCAGCGCCGCCTATATCACGGCCTGCATGTCCGCGGGCCTGGAACCGGGTAAGACCCATGACCTTCATGCCCTCAAGACGGTGGGTTCTACGGGTTCCCCCCTCTCTCCCGAGGGGTTCAACTGGGTCTATAAGCACGTGAAAAAGGACGTGTGGCTGGCCTCTGTCAGCGGCGGCACGGATCCCTGCACCGCTTTTCTGGGAGGTTCTCCCCTCCTTCCGGTGCACGCGGGCGAGCTTCAATGCCGGGGACTTGGGGTGAGGGCAGAGGCCTTTGACGAAACGGGTCATGCCGTTGTGGATGAGGTGGGGGAACTGGTCATCACCGAGCCCATGCCCTCCATGCCCCTCTATCTGTGGAAAGATCCGGACAACAAACGGTATCTGGAAAGCTATTTCGAGACCTATCCCGGTATATGGCGGCACGGCGACTGGATCAAGATCACCCAGAGGGGGAGTACGGTTGTCCTGGGCCGATCCGATTCCACCCTTAAACGTCAGGGCGTGCGCATGGGGAGCAGCGAGATCTACGGCGCCCTGGAGGATCTGCCGGAAATTGCCGACTGCCTCGTCGTAGGGTATGAGCGGGAAGGAATCTACCACATGCCCCTCTTTGTGGTGCTCAAGGAAGGCGACGATTTGACCGACGCCCTCAAGGACAAGATCCGAAAGCGTATCCGAACGGCCCTGTCCCCCAGGCACCTTCCCGATGAGATTATGTCCGTCCCTGAAATCCCCAGAACCCTCAACGGCAAGAAGCTGGAAGTCCCGGTCAAAAAGATCCTCATGGGCATGCCTCTGGAGAAGGCCGTGAACGTGGATTCCATGAGCAATCCCGAGGCCATGGGATATTTTTTGGAACTGGCAGAAAAACCCTAACGAAAGGCACTGCAGATACGACCGATAACGGATGATTCGCTATGAACCTTAGAACCCCGGATGTCGAAATCTATCTCTCAAGTTGCGCACCCCTTCGTTTTCCGGGACGGCCATCTCGAAATTGAGTGTTAATCGTCCCGTATGGATATATCATGCCGGATTTATTAAAAGGCCAGACTGCGGAAGGGTGCGACACTTGAGTCTATTTTTTGCAATGAAAGGGGGTGGGACAATCCAGTACCGGTGTCGTTGTTGATGCTCACGGACAATCATGAATGCTGAACAAAGGAGGGTTTTCTGATGGGAAAAAGAATTTTTGGAATTTTGGCGCTGGTTGCGATGGTGGCTTGTCTCGCGGCGCCCGGGTTTGCTGCGGATAAAATAATCAAGTGGAAGGTGCAGGGCTTTGTGCCTGCGGGGATGCTCTATCATGACACACTGCTTCGACTGGCCGACGAGGTCAAAAAGGCCACCAACGGCCGGCTGGTATGGGAGGTCTTCCCTGCCGGCGCCCTGGTCCCCCCCTTTGAGGGGCTCAAGGCGGTCAGCGACGGCGTTTACGATGCAAATTATGGCTATGGCGGTCAATGGGTGGGCAAGATCCCGGTGGCACCCCTGTTCTGTTCGGTTCCCGGCGGCTTCAATGCCCTGGACATGCAGATGTGGCTCAATGAAGGAGGCGGCAAGGAACTGTATCAGGAGATGTATGATACCTATAAGTTCAACGTGAAGGTCCTCATTTCCGACCCCATCTCCATGGAGAATTTCATGTGGGCCAAAAAGCCGATCAAAAAGATTGAAGACCTCAAGGGACTCAAAATGCGTATGATGCCCCTTATGGGCGATGTCCTTGCCGAGCACGGCATGAGCGTCATCTTTGTGCCCGGCGGGGAGATCATGCCCAACCTCCAGAGGGGGGTCCTGGACGCCGCCGAATACAGCATCTCGGCCTTTGATAAGACACTGGGGATCTGGGAGGTCTGCAAATACGTGATGCTTCCGGGAATCCATCAGCCCTGCTCCCAGATTGAACTCCTGGTCAACAAGAAATCCTATGAGGCCCTTCCCGATGATCTTAAGGCCCAACTGGATGCCGCCGTCGCCAAGATGAGACTTGACAACTGGCTGTGGACGGAAAAAATGAACATGGAGGCCATGGAGTTCTTTAAGAAAAAGGGGATTACCGTAGTCCAGATGGATCCTGAGGCCGTCAAGACCCTGGTGAAATGGGCCCACGAGTACCTGGACAAACGGGCGGCCAAAGACAAGTTCTTTGCCAAGGTCTGGGAATCCCAAAAGGCCTTTGGCGCCAAGTGGTACCCATTCAGCAACGCCTACTATCTCCCCCACTAATACATAGGGGTAAGGCCTACTTTTCTGAAAGGCCGTTGCCCGGGCGGAATCAGGGCAGCGGCCTTTCCTTCCTGGAGGGTTCTCATGGAAAATATCTTCCATGTGGTTGACCGCATAAGCGAGATCGTGGGCAAGCTGGCGAGTTTTCTTGTGGTGGTCCTGATTATCGCCATCGGATATGACATCACCACCCGCTATCTCTTCTCGAAGGCCAATTTCTGGGCCTACGACATGACCATTTTTCTGTACGGCAGCTATGCCATGCTGGGCGCTGCCTATTGCCACTACACCAAGGGCCACGTAAGGATGGATCTCCTGACGGCACGCATGTCTTTGCGGACAAGATCCACGGTGGACGTCGTCTGCTACATCCTCCTCTTTTTCCCGCTCTTCATCATCCTCATCTACAAATGCGGGGGCCATGCCATCTGGGCCCTGCTGCATAGCGAGAGATCCTCTGCCAGCGCCTGGCGGCCCTACATGGCCCCCTTTAAGATGGCCATCCTGCTGGGATTGGTCCTCTTCTTCCTGCAAGGGGTAGTGGACTTTCTAAGATCCCTCCGGATCGCCCTGAAAGGAGGGCCCCATGAGTCCTGAGCTGACCACCATCCTGATGATCCTGAGCCTCTTCATCCTCCTGGCCGGATTTCCTATTGCCCTGGGCGTCGGGACCGTGGGCCTGGTATTCGGCCTTTTGACCTCCGGGCCTTCCTTCCTCTACATGATCCCCATGCGCATCGTGGACGGGACCCTTTCCGAATACATCCTGGCCGCGGTCCCCCTGTTCATTTTCATGGGCACCATGATGCAGACCAGCGGGGTGGCAGAGAGGGCCTTTGGCGTACTCCACAAATGGATGGGGGGCATCAACGGCGGGCTCGGGGTGGCCACCATCCTGCTGGCCATGCTCTTTGCCGCCACCACCGGCGTGGTGGGGGCATCGGAAACGGCCATCGGGCTCCTGGCCGTGCCGGCCATGCTCAAGGCCCGATACTCCCATTCCCTGGCCAGCGGGTGCGTCTGCGCCGGCGGCACCCTGGGCATCCTCATTCCTCCGAGCATCATGCTGATTCTCTATGCCCCCATGGCCGGGGTGTCCGTGCTCCAGATGTTTGCCGGGGCCATTATCCCAGGCATGCTCATGGGGTTCAGCTATGTCGTATACGTCATCATTCGGTGCGCCATCAATCCGAGCCTGGGGCCAGGGACAGGCACCGGGGAGAGGGTCCGGTTCCTTTCCAGAGAGGTCATGGTGGAGGGTTTCAAATACCTGCTTCCGCCCGGCCTTCTGGTCTTCATGGTCCTGGGCTCCATCTTTTTCGGCATCGCCTCCCCCACCGAGGCAGGGGCCGTGGGTTCCATCGGATCGGTCCTGCTCAGCATTGTCTATCGGAAGCTGACATGGAAGGATTTCAAACAGAACTGCTACACCACCCTTCGAGTGACGTCCATGATCATCTTCATCGCCTGCGCCGCCAACCTCTATACCGGGGCCTTTTTGAGCGCGGGCTGCGGCCAGGTCATCACAGACTTCCTTCTGTCCCTGGGCCTGGGGTCGTGGGGCATCTTCATGACCATGCTCGTCATCATCTTTTTCATGGGGTGTTTCATCGACTGGATCGGCATCCTCCTCATTGTGGTGCCCATCTTCTCCCCCATTCTGCTCAACCTGGGATTCGACCCCCTCTGGGTGGGGCTGGTCATCTGCACGAGCCTCCAGATCTCCTTTTTGACGCCGCCGTTTGCCTATTCCATCTTTTATTTGAAAGGTCTCAATCTGGGATTGGAACTGGGCAGCATGTATGTGGGCATCATCCCCTTTGTGGGGTTGCAGCTGATAACGGTCATTCTGATCATCCTCTTTCCGGAGCTCTGTCTCTGGCTTCCCCGTGTTCTGGGGAACTGAGGGACAGGGAGAGGCGAGGAGAAAACGACCATGAAGAAGGAAGATATAGAGCGGGTCGCGGTCCTCGGGGCCGGGATCATGGGGCATGGGATTGCCCAGAGCTTTCTCATGGCGGGCTACCCGGTGAGACTCTTTGACGTGGCTGAACCTGTTTTGGAAAGTGCAACGGCCCACATCCGCCAGAACCTGGAACTCTTTGCGAGACATGGGCTCCTGGAGGAAAAAGATGTCCCCCTGTGTATCGAGAGGCTTACCACCACGTGCGATCTGAAGGCAGCCGCGGGCGGGGCCCAGTTCATTACCGAGGCGGCCCCGGAAAACCTGGAACTCAAGCAATCCCTGTTCGAGGAAGTGGAAAAGGCGACCGCTGAAGACGCCATTCTGGCCAGCAACACCTCCTCCCTGACCCTGGCCCGGATCGGCGAGCGGGTGAGGCACCGGGAAAGACTGGTAACCACCCACTGGTTCAACCCGCCCCACATCGTCCCCACCGTGGAGGTGGTACGCTCCCCCTGGACCGGAGATGAGACCTTTGAGACAACCTACAGTCTCCTGGTGCAGATCAAAAAGCGGCCGGTGAGGATTTTGAAGGAGACCCCCGGTTTTTTGATCAACCGCATTCAGATGGCCATGGTCCGTGAGATCCTCGACCTCTATGACAAGGGGGTTGCCACTGCCGAGGACATCGACAGGGCCGTCAAAGGGAGCATCGGGTTCCGCCTGGCCAGCATCGGGCCTCTGTTGACCATGGATCTGGGCGGGCTCAAGCTCTGGCTGAGGGTATGTGAAAATCTCTTCCCTGAGATCCGGAGTTCAACAAATCCGCCCGAGGCCCTGGTCCGACTCACAGAAAAGGGCTGCGACGGCATCAAGACGGGAAAAGGCTTCTACGATTATACCCAGGACTTCTCAAAATCCGAACTGGATCGGGCCATTCAAAAACGGGATGAGGAATTCTTGAACCGTCTGAAGCACCTGTACAGGACGTGATAAACCAGGAAGGAGGTCTCACGCCCCTGTGAAACAACGGCGACAACGGTTTCACTGGGCAGGCAAAGACGCAAAGCCGCCAAGAATCCCGATACCTTAACCCTTTGAACGTTGAACCTTTGAACCTATGAACCTCTAAACCCTGAGACGGAGATCGAACCATGAACATCGGAACCTTGCTGAGACGCCACGCCCGGTACCGACCTGACAAGCCGGCGCTGGTCTTTGAGGACCAGAGGTTTACCTATCGCGAATACAATGCCAACGTGAACCGGCTGGCCAATGCCTTTCTGGACATGGGGATCGGAAAGGGGAGCAAGGTAGCCACCCTCCTCCCCAATTGCGTGGAACTCCTCGAAACCTACTGGGCCGTGGCCAAGATCGGGGCCGTGGTGGTGCCCCTGAGCACCCTCCTCCTGGGAAAAGGGCTCAAGTCCATGCTCGAGGATTCGGATACGGTCCTGGTGATTACCTATTCCGGCTTTGCCGGCACCCTCGATGAGATCCGGTCCGAACTGAAAGGGATTGCCCCGGACCGCTATGTCCTGACAGACCGGAACGACATCCCGGGGTACGTCTTCTATGGCGACCTCACCGCCACAGCCAGCGACCGGGACCCCCAAGGGATCGAGATCCAGGACCAGGATGTCTTCAACATTATCTACAGCAGCGGCACCACCGGTCAGCCCAAGGGGATCGTACACACCCATTACATCCGCTCCATGTACTGCACACTGGGGGCCACCGCCTTTAGGATGACCCCGGAAAGCGTCATCATCCACGTGGGCTCCATTATCTTCAACGGGGCCTTTGTCACCCTGATGCCGGCCATGTATCTGGGGGCCACCTACATCCTCCATCGCCAGTTTGACGCAGGGGCCTTCATCGAAACGGTCGAGAGGGAAAAGGTGACCCATGTCATCATGGTGCCGGCCCAGATCATCGCCATCCTGCACCATCCCCGTTTTTCACCCGAGGCCCTCTCCTCCATCGAGATGCTCTGCAATGTGGGGGCCCCCCTCCATCAGGAACACAAGGATGAACTCAACCGCCACCTCCCGGGGAGACTCTATGACCTCTATGGGCTGACCGAGGGCTTCCTGACGATTCTGGACAGGAACGACGCGGGCAGGAAGTCCGGGTCCGTAGGGACCCCTCCCCCGTTCTATGAAATGCGCATCTGCGATGACACAGGGAAAGAGGTCCCGCCCAATACCGTGGGCGAGATCGTAGGACGGGGTCCCATCCTCATGCCCCATTATTACAAACGGGACGACCTGACCAGGGAGGCGATCCGGGACGGCTGGCTCTATACCGGGGACCTGGGGCAGGTGGACGAGGAGGGATTTCTATACCTGGTGGACCGGAAGAAGGACATGATCATCTCGGGCGGGGTCAATGTCTATCCCAAGGACATCGAGGAGATTATCGTCCATCACGAGGCGGTGCTCGAGGCCGCGGTCTTCGGCGTACCCAGCGAGAAATGGGGGGAAAGCCCTATCGCGGCCGTAACCCTCCGCAAACCGGGAGCCGCGACCCCGGAGGAACTCAAGTCCTGGATCAACGAGAATGTGGGGGCCAAATTTCAGCGGGTGCAGGACGTGTTGATCCTGGATGAACTCCCCCGCAACATCGCCGGCAAGGTGCTTAAAAGGGTCATGAGGGAGGAGTATTCAACCCGATAAGGGGGTCATTATCCGCCCATGGGCACCGAAGGGATTGCACCTCGTTGTTCCAGCGGTTGCGAAGAACTTCTGTGCGAGACTTGACACCCATGCTGAATAGTGGTAATCATTCTCACCCGCAGAAAATCTCTTACAATTCTATCGCTTCATCCAGCCATTGGCTGAGGGATGCATTTTTAGATCTGCTTCTCTTTGCTACGAGAAGCCGTTGTGCCAGGCCTATGGAGAGAACCGATCTGAGAAGGCAAAAAAGCGGAGTTTCGGATCGAGGAGAACATGCATGGAATCTGAAGTGTACAGCCTCTGTTTTATGTGTTCGGTGCGTTGTCCCATAAAGGTGACGACAAAGGATGACCAGGTAAAGTGGATCGAGGGCAATCCCCATGTGGCAGGGATGGAGGGGAGCCTCTGCCCCAGGGGGGCCGCCGGGATCGCCTTTTTGTATGACCATGAGAGGGTTCAGTCGCCCATGATCCGGACCGGGCCCCGTGGATCCGGCCAATGGAAAAAGGCTACATGGGAGGAGGCCCTCGACAGGGTGGGAGAACAACTTCGAAAGATCATTGGCGAACACGGGGGACACAGCGTGGTCCTGGGGGAGCGGACCCAGCTTGCCACCCATGTGAGCAAGGCCTTTCTCAAGGCCATCGGGTCGCCCAACCATTTCACCCACGATGCCCTCTGCAAGGGGTCGGTCAATACAGCGGCGCGTTCCCTTTTCGGGTATACCGATGCCCAGATGGGCATAGACTACAAGAATACCCGGCACATTGTCCTGTACGGCCGTAACATTTTTGAGGCCATTGAGGTGAAGGGCGTGAGGGCCTTGACCGAGGCACTGGAAAAGGGTGCGAAACTGACCTGTATCGATCCGAGGGTGAGCATCACCGCCACCAAGGCAGATCGCTACTGGATGATCCGCCCGGGAACAGACCTTGCCCTCAATTATGCCCTGATTCACCTGATCCTTAGAGACAGGCTCTACGATGCGGCGTATGTGGATCGTTGGGTCTCGGGCCTGGCCCAGCTCCAGGACTTTGTCCAGCCCTATACGCCCCAGTGGGCCCAACAGGAGACAGGCATAGCCGCCTCGGAGATCGAGTCGCTGGCCAGGGAACTGGCTGAGGACAGACCTTCGGTGATCTTTCATTACGGATACCGGGGCGCCAATCACGCCAATGAAATATATCAGCGCAGGTCCATCCTGATACTGAACGCCCTCATGGGGAGCATAGAGGCAAAGGGCGGCATCTTCTTCAAAAAAGGGCCGGGGGAAGTGGGCGGGAAACCGGCGCGCAAACTCACGGAGCAGGCATTTCCGGAGATCACCATGCCCCGGTTTGACAAGGTGGGGACCCCTGATTTTCCCCTCCCCGATCCGAGCCATGGCGTCGCACAGATGCTGCCCAGGGCCATCCTTGACGATGACCCCTATCCGATCAAGGCCCTCATCAACTATCGCTTTGATCCGATCATGTCCATACCGGACAGCGCCATGACCAAGAAGGCCCTGGACAAGTTGGATCTTATCGTGACCATTGACGTCAATTACAGCGATATCGCCTGGTACTCCGATGTCATCCTTCCCGAATCCACCTACCTGGAGCGCACGGACTCCGTTCAACAGGCAAATGGTCTCAAACCCCAGATGTTCCTGAGACAGCAGTGCGTAACGCCCCGTTATGACACCCGGCCCGGGGCCGTCATTCTCAAACAGATTGCTGAGCGGTTGGGAACAGAGGCGTATTTTCCATATAAGACAATGGAAGATCTGGTCAGATGGCAACTGGAAGGCACCGGATTCTATCTGGAGGACTTTCGGCCCAAGGGGTTCGTCGCCTACACGGACAAACAGATCTTCTGGGACAGGGAAACCTCCCTCAAATTCAAGACGCCTTCCGGCAAGATAGAACTGGTCTCGTCGCTTCTGGAGGATGCAGAATTCCCTTCCTTCCCTGAATATGAACCGATGGCCGCGCCGCCGGAGAGTCACTTCCGGCTCATCACAGGACGCTGCGCCCTGCATACGCACGTTTCCACCCAGAACAACCCCTACTTGAATGAGATCGCCCCTGAAAACGTGCTCTGGATCCATTCCAAAGAGGCGGAAAGGCTCGGCATAAAGGATGGGGACATGGTGACCATATCGTCCAGCCGAGGCTCGGGAGAGATGCGCGCATTTGTGACGGATCTGATTCACCCTGAGGCGGTCTTTATGCTGCACGGTTACGGGCATGAATCGCAAGCGGCCACGAGATCTTTCAATAAAGGGGTGAACGACGCGGTTCTGATGGAAAATATTTCGGATATGATCGGCGGGAGTCCGGCCCTGCATGACACCTTTGTGACCGTGACGAAGCTCGAGGGAACAGCGACAGGAAAATCGGGAGGAAGATGATGAGCAAGTACTATCTGTCACAGGATACCAAGAAGTGCATCGGGTGCCACAGCTGCGAGGTGGCGTGCAAGAGCAATAAGGGCCTGCCGATAGGTCCCAAACTGTGTGAAATCATCACCATTGGACCGGTTTTTGTCGGGGGGCTTCCCAAGGCAGGATATACCTTCATGCCCTGTTTCCACTGTGAGGACCCCTGGTGTGTGGCCGCATGCCCCACCGGGGCCATGCAGAAGCGGGCGCAAGACGGAATCGTATTCGTGGACCCGTTGTTGTGTGTCGGGTGCAAGACCTGCATGTCGGCCTGCCCATGGGGGGCCCCCCAGTGGAATCCTGAAACCGGGAAGGCGGTCAAATGCGATTTCTGTATGGATCGTATCGACAAGGGCCTGGAGCCTGCCTGTGTTACAGTGTGCACCACCAAGTGTCTTCAGTTCGCACCGGCTGAAAAAGCCCCGAGGATCAAGCGGGAGCGTTATGCAAAGGCCATGACCTCGCTGGAGTAGCCCGTATCTGTTTCACGCCCGGTCCGGCCCTGGCGTCATTGTCTGTAAATTCTACCCAACAGGCCAAGATATTTTGTTGAGGCGATCGCATTTGATTCGTTGGAGATGGAGGTTTTCCCGCTACAGCGGGTCCGCCAATTTGGCTGCGGCCGTCACGCAGCCTTGGGATGAGGTTGGATATGTCCGACAGGATATGCCCTGTTGCCGATACCGTGAAGCGGCTGTCGGATGCCATCGTTGAAGGGCATCTGAAGCATGCCAGGGGGAGGCAACTGGCTGAAG
>Ga0209164_1002410_pt1 | contig 20065 bp, 21 predicted proteins | sample MTBNYHSulfiMetaG_FD_187458 | JGI IMG/M metagenome (GOLD analysis project Ga0209164, IMG submission 187458) | Enrichment culture microbial communities from rom New York Harbor, USA that are MTBE-degrading - MTBE-NYH (New York Harbor Sulfidogenic)... | ecosystem: Environmental > Aquatic > Marine >...
GGCCACCTGCTGCCTGGTAAATCCCGACAAAGAAATAACGGTTGAAAAAGCATTTAAGGAAATCACCAATATTTCCCGCCGGCTCCGGGAAAGCTATCAATTGGGCTGATAAATCCGAAGGTGTGGACCATCGTGAGAATCAGAATGAATTTTAAAGATAGCCGGATTATGCAGTTTCACGATAGTAAGACCAAACACAATATATAGGCATAAAAAAGGCAGGTCCATTCTAACCGCCGGAGGCATGCCTGTCTCTAAATCCTTCCGGTTCAGCCGATCCCTATTTCCAGTGAATCACCGGTGCTTTCCTCTCCGGCAACCGATGATACTTAAACTTGGGATACCCGATCATCATCGGGTAGAACCAGGTGTGTCCCTCGGGTAGGCCCATGGATTCCACCAACTTGGGGGTGGCCAGCATGGCCCCACGGAGCAACCCGGCCCAACAGGTGCCCACGCTCAGAGGCAGGGCGGCCAGCTCCAGATAAGCCAAGGCGATACTCAAGTCCACCAAGCCGTTGGCGTTTTCTTTGGGAGCGGAGGGAACAATGAGTGTCTGGGCGGTGCGCAGGATGCTGTCGTAGCCGGCGGTCCAGCGAGCCACCATTGGGCGGAAATAATCGGCCGCCGGAGAGTCGGGCTGGGCTTCGATGACCCGTTCCATCCAGTTGATGGTTTCCTGGGACAGCGGCTCCAACTTGTCCCGTCCTTCGATCACCGTCCATTGGAGGTTCTGAGCGTTGCTGGCCGTGGGGGCATAGCGGGCCGTCTCGATCAACTGTTCCAGTGTTTCCCGGTCCAGAGCCACATCCTTGAACAATCGGATGGATCGTCGGGATCGGATGAACTGCTCGACCTGATCCCAGGATGGAACCAAGTCTTTTTCTATCTCCGGGCAGTCTTCAATGCCCACCCCGGTCACGCTCAAAGCGCCGTGGGGGCAGACGGCTACGCAATGTCCGCAGGCCATGCAATAGGCTTCATCTGCCTCTGAAACTTTAGGAAAACTCTTGCTATCTTCCTGGGTTATGATCCGCCTGGGGCACTCGGCCGCACAGATTCCATCATGTTTGCATTTGGTTTCATCAATCGTCAAAAAGGCCATACTTGTCTCCGTGTTTAATTTTTTAACCTAACGCCGAGTTGTTCTCACCCAAAAAGAAATATTGTCGTCTTATGGCCGCATTTCAGGTCGCCTATAACTGAAAATCCGCTGATCGGGGACACGGAGGTTTGGCGGATATTCAATTTTAATGTCAATTTCTTTGATCGCAAACAAAAGGAGGATCATAATGAGATTTTCCCGAGAGATAACCATTTCTTGAATCCTTGCCGGAAATTAGACAGTCTTAAATTTCAAAATATACACAGATAGCGCCTAACGATTATATTTCTTTTTTAATTGTTCCAGCTCCGTTATATATTGTTTATGATAAATAAGTCCTTTCATGTTCCCAATGTCATATATTAAATTATCAATGAACTGCCTGATATCTATTCCATATGGATTTAATGACTCGGCATTCGCCCTGTCAAGTATCCGAGTCGAATAATAGCTGATCAATGTTCTAACTTTTGAGTCTCTTCTGAATAAATAGCTGCGACCGCCAATCGTATTCAGGAAAAACCCGGAATATTCATATAAAATTTTGACTGAGGGAGGATCCATTTTGTCCACTTTGCATTCACCATCATGAGTGAACCAGGCATTGAAGATTGCCATTAAAGGTTCAATAATTTCCGCCTCATTTTTCAATATTTCTTGAATCAGTTTAAGACGGTTTTTACCCAGGGCCCTGTAGATATGAGCCATGTTTTGTAACAGGGTGAATAAATCTCTGGTTTCCCCGATGATGGTTGGAGGCATTTCGGTTAATGTTTTTTGTATATCTTGAAACAAGCCGGATGTTCCGTTTTTAAGACGATATGATTTGATATAGTCCTTTTGGTCAAGATAGCGGTAAAACGCTTTAATCTGACGTTTCAAAACATCGCAATTAATTTTATCTCCAGTAAGTATCAAACCAGCATCATCCCCAAAGGCTTCAACAAGTTTTTCTTCAGAAACAAGCCCATCTTTTATAAGTTGCAACTCTTGATGCAGGTTTTCAATTGTTTGTTTCAGCGCATCAGACTCAATCTGCCATTCCTTACTTTGCCGGTCTATTCCCGTTTTATGCCAGGTTCTGAAGGCAAAAAAACCTATACCCAAAAGGATTATGATTATTATTACGGCCTTTAGAGTCTTTTTCTTTTCAATTGACATTTCCATATTTGTAGCCTGATTTTAGTGTTTTAATGACATATCCGGAAAATATGATAAATTAGGAATAGCTTGCCAAAGTCCTCGAATTAAGAAACTGAAATATACGTTCGATAGTTTTCAACTGCAAGCGTCAACTTCAACCCCCCACCCGGCAAAAGCAGCCCCGCCTTTATCCCGGATATCAGCAGCTCCATTTCCTGTGAGAGAACGGCGATTTCCTGTATTTTGTATATTGCGCTTTTAAAATCCTTGTATTGTTCACCTTTCTGGCTCTGGTAATCCTTGAGTTGAGGCGATGGTTAACGTTTGTTTTTTTGGGATTCCTTTTCCTTGTAAACTGAATCAATTTTTAATTCACATACTCTAGGTTTATCGCTTTCCACGCAGACCTGTTTTCGAATAGCGCAAAGTTCCTTAAAATTATCTGCCAATTCATCCCATTGGCAATGTTCGACGGTAATGCAATAATTATGTGTGCCGCCAGTTTCCAGGCATTTATTAATAGACTCCGTTGCTTCTGGAAATTTTGATAATTTATCCAGCGCTTCCGAAAAGGAACCCACATCTAATGCATCATAATTAAATTCATATTCACTAAATACACCCATATAAAATTTGTCAGTATCACCGCAATTTTTAGAATAAAGTTTCTTGAAATTTACTTCATCTTCATCGATCAAAAGTCCTGAATCAAGATCTAATGACTTTTTTATTTTACCATCAATTTTTAAATAAATGAATCCAGTGATTCCCTTTTCGACGTTGTCAACCGCTATCTCAGCATAAAAAGGTTCGAATGCACCATAAATGCCCATAGCATTGGAAGCTGAATATTGTCCACACATAGTGGAAAACTCAAGCTCATTTTCAGGCTCAACATTTATGTTATGATTTTTAAATACCAGTTTGTAGTCGAATTTTGTATTCTGAAATTTCACAGCCCCTGGAAATTTAAAAAATTTAGTAAGGTTATGCTCAATGATCTTTTTTAAATCATGTTCACGCTGGTTCGATTTGGCTGTGCTTCTTTCAATTATTGCGATATTTTGAGCAGATTTTATGGGCTTTGGTTTTTCCAAAATACCAACGTTCACCATAAGCAAGATTGTAATTGCCCCCAACAGTAATATTTTAAAAACTTCCGCAACTACTTTCATTGCATTCTCCATAAACCGCGAAAACCGGAAAACCGGGACGCTCCTTCATATATTGATAAGTAAAAACCCGGACTCTGTTAACTTTTCCACTTTGTTTCACAACCCCCAGGTGCTCCATGGGGCAGAATGACCGATTGCATCAGCTATAGCTCTTTAATGGCGGTTAAAAGTTCGCTGAGTTTAATGGGTTTGGTATATACCCTTATGGCCCCCAGCGTTTGAGCGATATCCAGTTCGGTTTCGATGCCCATGCGGGTTCTTTTGCCGGTGATGGCAAAAATCTTTGTCCCGGGAAATTCCTGCATAATTTCATGAATCAACTCATGTCCGTTTTTTTCAGGCATAAACAGATCGGTGATAATTAAATCCGCAGGGTTTTCGCGAAAGCGCGCTATCCCTTCATTGCCGTTTGATGCAAGCGTAACGGTATAACCGAATTTTTCCAGGCCATCCTTGAATAATTGACGAACCGGCTCCTCATCATCAATAAAAAGGATGTTTTTGATCGGTTCCTTTTCAGGGATAGTGGATAGAGCTTTCGGATTACTTTCATCCGGCTCTATCGGCTCGTGGATTCCCATGATTTGCTCAACCGGGAAGATCACCGCAGCGCTGACCGGCGCATGATTGTTTGTTGCTATGTTGCTGATTCCTTCCATAGGATTTGTTTCCTCACGCCATAAGGCATGTTTGGGTAAAACCTCAATACGTAAACCGGGGCGCTGTTAACTTTTCCACTTTATTTCACAACCCTCAGCCTATGGGACTTTCGCAATATTTGCCATACATATCTTAAAATCCCCGTCACTTCCTCGATCTCATCCGCCGATCAGAATTAACATTATTACCATTTATCCTTTCCCTTCCCCTTATCTTTTTTCATTTGCCCTGGTGGATGCTTCTTTGCAACTTCAGGATGATATACATGAGGATACTCCGTATCCATTTCTAAGGTGACGTAATCGTTCACCTCTATTCTTATCCGCTGCGGGAGGGAAACAGATATTTCCCACCTCCCATTACTATAATAAATGTAATTGCCTCTGTTTTCATTATAATAGACTTGAGAATCGGGATAGTAGCGATACTGATATTTCGCTCTGTGGCCATGGGCAGGCGCCCAGGGAGGCGGTCCTGGTTTTTGGGGAGGCGGCGGGGGTTCCTGTCTGGCAACTTCAACATCGGGGCCGGTTCTGAAAACCACCTCAGCACTTCGGCAGCCGCTAATTGCCGCCAAAAATATCATTCCGGCTATGCCGATCAAGGCTATTCTGATGAACTTTCCAAGAACTGAAGACTTCATTCTGCAACCCTCCCTTAAATTCAATCCTTATTATGGATAGGCGGTTTATTTTTTGCCTTTCCCTTTTTCCTTATCTCCGGATTTTCCGCCTTTATCCTTCGAGGCGTCCTGTGTGTCCATTTTGCCCTTATCAGGTTTGCCGTCAAGATCATGGTTTTTTTTCAAGGCATTAAATTCTGCGGAACCGGGTTTGATTCCCAGGTTTTTCGCCATGACGCCCCAGCCTTTGCCCTTGTTTTTGTTATACTCTGTCATCACTTTCTCAACCGGCTGGCGGGACATCTCGCCAAGCCGCAGCGCCATATAGGCATCCGCCGGCTCCGGCATGTTGCTAAGAACGGTGCTGATCGTGGCATCTCCGATTTTAAAGCGGGCGGCGAGCCTTGCCCGAAATCCCGACGGGTCCGCTATGGCCTGGACGCTCATTTCCTTCATCCAGTCAAAATCACCTGCTGCAGCGATCGCTGAAATAGACAAAAATATCATTGAGGCGGCGAAAAATATTTTTATCGTTTTCATAACGCCCTCCATTTGCTTTGTAGTAACGTTGATAAATTATGATAGATTCAATCCAATGAAATACGCTTATTCCCCGATTTTCTTTATGGCCTTCTTGGCATCCTCAACAGCCCTGTCCGCCTTTTCTCCAAGTTTTTCCATCGTGCTTTTTTTCTTCGCATCCGATAATACCTGTCATAAATATTGCCGTTATCAAAACGAAAATCCATTTCTTTATAGTCATTCCTTTCCTCCTATTGAATAACATGCGAATATTTACTGTCCTGAATTGCCTATCTACGATGTTTTTTCAATTATTTCCTGTACAGTACCAAGGAGTTTTTTCAAATTAAAGGGTTTTGCCATCCAGAGCAAATGATTGGTTTCCAAAAAGTTTCGAATATCCGGCGTTATCATTCCGGAAACGAAAAGGAACTTGCGAAAAATATGAGGATTTATCTCTACGGCCTTTCTGTATAGATCAATGCCGCTCAGCCTGGGCATGTTGATATCGGAAATGACGGCATCATAAAATGAGCTTTTGATTTTCTCCAGCCCCTCTTCACCGTTCGCTGATGCTTCAACTTTTCCCAGTTTGCCAAGGATATCGGAAAGCGCTCCCCGAATCGCATCCTCATCATCCACCACCAGGATTTTTTTGTCCCAAATCTTCGGCAATCTATATATGGCTTCGGAGACTTTGAGGTCTTTAGAAAGCTCATTAACAAACTCGATAATTCTGTTTTTATGCGCTTCAATCGTAGCCGCCACATGCTGGAAGGCAAAGGATGTATACGAAAGCGTATTGACGACATATAGAAAAACGTAATTGAGTTCCGAAAATTCCGCCCGGATCATGCAGTCAATCACATCCTGCCGGGTCAACCCTGTGCGCGTGAGCAGGCCGGATAGTTCATGAAAGGGGGCCTCTATCTCGCGCCTAACCTCGTCGTCCACCAGGATGGCCGGCCGCGACGTTATATGATTTTCCCGCAAATACTGTTCAGCGCTGCCGATGATGTGGTAATGCCAGCTTTCATCCTCGCTCAGCCTGGACAGAAACGATGAAAATTTCTGATCATCGGCCAGCCGCTCGGCCGCCTCCAGATACACCTTGCACGCAAGCAGCTCAACGCTTCTAAGCCATGTAATAATTTCCTGCACCCGTATTTCCTCCTGTAAATCTTATTCCATCAGGCGGAGGGCGAGACCTCCGCTTTTATGGTTTTTCGATATAATCGATCAGGTTTTTGTCCTGAAAGATCTGCTCCACAGCCCTTGTAACGGTTCCGCTCACCGCCCGGGATACGTCGCTTCCTGATCCGTCCTGCACCCTATAATGCTGCCTATATCCGTCCCCAGTCTCAACATCAAAATCCAGATAGGCGCCTATGGCAAATCCTCCGGCCCATATTTCCCACTGCGCCTTGGTAATGGTGAACTTAAGATATTTTTTGGCATCCGGCGCCAACGGCACCTGATGTTCGGAGAGCTCTTTTTCGATCAATTCCTTGGCAATTTTATAAAGGTCGTTCAGATCGACATAGACCTTGGCAGTGGATCTATTGGGATCGGTATATTCGATCAGATATTCCTTTTCCGCCCCTTCAGGCACCCATACGCGCATGGGTGCAATACCCTTGAAGCCGGGTATCTTTCCGGGCTCGACCTCGAATTTGTCCGGCTTAATGTGCCTGGTGCACCCGATTGAGAAAAAAATAAACACAACCAATATGATTTTAATTGCTTTTTTCATAGGCGCCTCTCTTTAAAAATTTACCCTTATTTATTATGATGTATGCTCTATTAATTCACACACCTCTCTGATAATCCTTGAAAGCTTTTTGCTCGACAAAGATTTCAATGAGTATTTTTGATTGGATTCTTTGGCGTTGGTGCTGTTGTTGTCGAAAACCGGGACGCTCCTTCATATATTGATAAGTAAAAACCCGGACTCTGTTAACTTTTCCACTTTATTTCACAACCCTCAACCTATGGGACTTTCGCAATATTTGCCATACATATCTTAAAATCCCCGTCACTTCCTCTATCTCATCCGCCGAATCCGCTTCTGCCGATTCCCCGCTGCCAAATCCCTTAAGCCGATCCAGCCGATAATGTACCCTGATTGATCAAAAGTCGAGGGTGCCCCAGCTTCAAGGCGTCCGAGGGTGAAGCTGTAATTTTCTACCGCAATCCCTTGGCAACGCAGAAGATGGGGCAGCATCGGCTTTCCCAAAGGGTAAACAAAATGAAAATCGTTTTTTTTAGCGGAAGTCTCAGCTACTGAACTATTACCCATCTTGACGAATACTGGTCAAATGTTCATAATTTTAAAAGGTTACTATCCTTTTTTCATTTTGTTTATGATCATTTAGGGTTGAACATATTTGCCATGAGTCAGTTCCAGCACCCGGATCTCATCTTCCTCCAGGTCGGCCACGCCCACCCTGGCATCCAGCGGCATGTCCCTGACAATATCCATCGCCATCGCCACCTGGCTTATGCGGGCATTGTCTGTCTTTTCCATCATGATATCCATTTCAGCAGAATACTTATCACAATCCGGGGGCAAATTTTAATATTTAATCGGCGCAGTTTATAGCCGGAGTCCTCGGCCGAGTTGACACACTGTTATGCACTGCGAGACTTCTCAAATGATTCTTTTCCCTCCCTAAATGAGAATATGGCTATTAATGCTGCACCAATAGAGTCAATCCCTCCAATTCCTGTTATTTCATATCCTACGCTGGTAAAAAGAAGCGTAAAAGAGAGATACAGGCAGGCTTTGGTACAATTTGCATCTTCCAAAATGGCTTCTGATTTCAAAGCTGTTCCCACCTTAACTTTGAAAGAGATCAAAGCCCACATCGTGAAGATGGAAAAGACCGCAATGATAATCCCCCAAAGTGTGGTTTCAGGCTGGTGGCCCCGGTATAAGTTTATACCGGCAGTGATGACGAGTCCTGCTCCTAAGATATAAAACGCCGTCCCGGTTATTCGGAGTGCTCTTTTTTCAAAAGGTCCGTGATCAGCATCCGGGCTGAGTCCGGTTCGTTTAATCATATTCCAAATACCTATCCCGGACAAAACTTCAACAAAGGAGTCGAGGCCAAAACCAAACAGAGCTAGGGTTTCATCCTCCGCACCCAATAATACCGATACAATTCCTTCAATGATATTATAAAAAATGGTAATTTTAGCGAGAAGAAGGGCTCTCTTATATAGATTTGTTCTGGATTGTTTGGCCTCACGTAAAGATCTGTCAAAGATTTCCATGTTTGAAATCGCAATTCTTATAGTTTAGAACTTCTTGCCATCGTTGACAATAGTGCAGTTTTGCCTAAAAATTCAAGTATCAACCAGCTAGTCTCCAAGATATGGATACATTGAAGTTTTAAACAAGCCAAATATTATTTATTCCAAACTCGGACCGAAACCTCTGCCTCGACCAGGGGCATAATCTCTTTGGTGCATACCCATCATACCTCTCCTGCCCCAGCCTCTTCCCCAGTCAAATTTTGGACTCTCTTTAGGCAGGGTGCGGGCAAACGACAATAAGTTGAGGATATCCCTTTGGCTCCATTCGTTTAGAATGGCTGAAGGCATCCGCGTTCCCGGCTGTCCGTTCCTAACTTTATGAATGAACTCCCAAGGATTGTCATGGGCGATAGTTCCGACAAACTCAGGCTTTTCATCGTCCCCAAAATTTATTGCTGTCCCCCACCTCCCATGACACATATGCGTGCAGTTTCTTTGGAAAAGATAGTCTCCGGTTCTGATATTCCCACCCAAAGGTATCCCTGCATTGTCGACAAACTCTCTGGTGTCAATCAGACCTTTTCGCATAAACAGCGCCAGATCAAACATATCATCCTCGCTGATATTTCCTGAAAAGTCATGGTCTTTGTTTGTCGATCCTTTCAACGATTCCTCTAATTCCTTTATGGACAAATTTTTTCCCGCCTGAAGGACGCCTATGAAACCGGTATAATGGGAGCCTTTGCCATAGGCACCATCTTTACCACGATAGTCCCACCCGTGGCATTCCTTGCAGCGATAAGTGTCATATCCTTTTCTCTTGTTACTGGTTTGCTTTTTCCATAGCGATTGATCACTATCGGGCTTCGCCGTATCAACTGTCGTTCGCCACCAATCATCATAAAGCTGCCCGCCTCTTACAAGGTATAATTGCTCCATAAACCATTTGTCTTGGGTTGGAACATATTGTTGGGGGGCAAATTGTTGAGCCCCACCCATCATACCTCCTCTCATTTGCGCATATAAAGTTGTGCATAACAAAAAGATCAAAATAATAAAGCAAAATACTAACTTTTTCATTAGATGCTCCTCAATTTTGGGGTTATCATTTTATTGCTTATATGACATTTATCAAAAAAGAGAGAACTAGATAGCCGTTTTCTATATATTTGTTTTTGAAACGTCGTGATCACGAATAGCGGCCAAAATTTTTTCCATACCGCTGTCTTTGGAAACCAAAATGCCAGCTCCGGCATCCAGCATGACGGTTCTGTGGTGTTCGTCATTCCACATTGATAGCCCGATAACACAAGTGCCAAATTGTTCGGAACAGATAATTTTCGTAGCCTCTACTCCGTCCATGACAGGAATATTGACAGGGGGAAGGGAGAAACCGGAAATGAATATTTACTTAGATTTGTTTTTTTTAACTGTGTTTTCAATGGGAACCATCAGCGAGAAAGTTGCTCCATGTCCCGGTGAGCTTTCAACCTCAAGAGAACCACCCATCAGTGTCAATCGTTCCCTAATACTGAAAAGTCCAAAAGCGCTGCTATCCTGTGTCTTTTCCCATGTCCTATCCGGATCTAACCCTAATCCTTGATCGCTTACGGCTACCCGTAAGCGATTTTCTTTATCGAAGGACATTTCAACTCGTGCCGATTTTACTCCGGAATGTTTTACCACATTGAACAGAAGTTCACGGATGGATTGAAACATAAGCACGGTAATCTCTTCCTGGTCAACGTCCGTATTGGGGGCTATTTGTAGTTCGACTGTAAGTCCGTGTTTTTCCTGGAACCAGTGGACCAACCATTGCAGGGCGGCTGAAAGCCGGCCTTGCTGCAAAACCAAGGGGGAGAGTTCGGCTGTCAGGGAGCGCGATACACTAATCGACTGTTTGACAAGTTTAAGGACATCTTCAGCTGCCGGTACCAGCGCGTTGTCGATGCTGTGAATAAGGGTTTCCTGCCTCATCTTGGCTGCGACCATCAACTGCTGAAAGTCGTCATGCAAAATCTCTGCTATTCGTCGTCGTTCTCGTTGCTCAGTTAAGGTCAACTGCAATGCCAAGGCTTGAAGCTGCCTCGCCCGCCTCTCGGCCAATTCGGTGCGCTCGGCCACCTGCTGCTCTAATGTTTCATTCAACTGCCGGAGTGCTTCTTCGACTTTCTTGCGTTTGGTTATATCGCGTACATAGACAGACAGCCCTTCCGTGGAAGGAAAACAGTGACACTCCAGCCATCTGTTTAGGGGTTCCGGGTAAAATTCTACGAAATGAACGGGAGTGTTTATCTCAACCGCCCGGTAAAACTCCCTATAAAACCCGGAAGAAGTCGCATGGGGAAACAGCTCCCACACTATGCTGCCGATCATGTCCTTCTTCTTTATACCAGTTATGCGGTAGCCGGACTCGTTGAAGTAGGAAAGCCGCCACTCTTTATCAAGCACCATAAAGCCGTCAGTGATGCTTTCCAGAATTATGCGGTTTCGTTCGTTTGATACCCGAAGGCTTTCATTCTCAATCTCAAGTTTTCTGAGTTCGTTTTCTCCCATTCTATAATTCCTATTTTAATAGTTTGGAATAAGCCTTAATTTGCTGTTATCAAAAGAATGGGACATTATTGTAAAATTTAGCAATTTATTTTTCAAGTGAATAATTGTTATTTTCGCGATGGATTCCTATTTTCATTCTTATATAGAGCGCGCACTTCTTGCCACTAGTTCACAACCTGAAGGATTGTAACATCCAACCGATATTCTTTACTCCCCAAAACACAAAACCCCATCTCTATGGTTTATTGCCTGTCCGGCTTCCGGCCGGCAGGCAACACATCCTGTCCATCCTGTTAATCCTGTCTAAAAACCCTGGTGAATCAATGCGACGATCGACTTCCGTCTCGGCCTCGTTCCAATAGGTAAAAATCTGGGTCCCCAAACCCATGGGAACGGCTGCCAGGCTGACGTTTTCCATCAGCATCCAGACGCTTCCCAGATCGTAGCGGTGGGGATCGTCCGGCTCGGAAGCGAAGGTATAGAACACCAGGGAAGTGCTGTCGACAAAGACATCCTTCTGGGCCTGCAGCAGGGCCCGGCCCCTTTCCGTATCCGGGGTAAAAGCCGTATTGATGCGCCACTTGAACTCGCCCAGGCGCCGGCATCAAGGAGCCGGTCCACCTGAGCGGCGGTGGGCGGCGCCGCAAACTTACGAATGGTCCGGCGGTCTTCAATCACTTTCCAGAAGTCCATGCTTTTATTCCTTCATTTGCGCTCAAGGTTGACATATTCGTAAAAAGTCCCAAAACCCGTCATACCTGCCCCGCATCAAGTACGGGATAAACTGCGGCAGTCATCAATAACCATCTGAAATAAATGGATTCCCGCATTCGCGGGAATGACGCTAAAGGTGTATTTTCGACTTTTTACGAGATCATCAAAATTCTAATGTTAAAAAAACTGTCGCCAGGAGATGGCCAGTTGCTTGCTTTTTATAAGTTTTTGGGCATTCGAATTTAATATTTTGTTTCGAATTTCGATATTCGAATTTCGAATTTAACTCTTTCAACAGTAAAATATCCCCTTCCAAGGGTGACCTGAACTCTGATCCTTTGGGTCAGGATTCTTTATTTGATGGTCCAGCCGCCGTCCACGGCCAGTACCGATCCGGTAATGATTCTGGCAAAATCGCAGGCGAGAAACAGCACGGTGTAGGCAACCTCACTGGTTTCGGCCATCCGCCCCAGGGGGATGCTGTCCAGCACATACTGTTTAAAGGCCGGATCCCTGAACATCTTTTCGGTAAATCCGGTCTTTACGAATGTGGGCGCCACCGCGTTGACCGTCACCCCGTAGGGCGCCCATTCCAGGGCCAGCACCCTGGTCAGCTGATTGACCCCGCCCTTGCTGGAGCAGTAGGCCGCCCGCTGGGGCAGCGCCACCGTGCCGGTCTGTGAAGATATGTTGATAATCGTTCCGGAGCGCTGTTGAATCATTTTGCGGCCGGCAGCCTGAGACATGAAAAACAGCGTTTTGAGGTTGATATCCATAACCGCGTCCCAGTTTTCCTCGGTGACCTCTTCGGATTTCTGGGGCCGGTTGATCCCGGCGGAATTCACCAGGATGTCGATGGCCCCCGTCTCGGCGATCATGGCCGCAACGAGTTCCGCCGGCGCGCCGGATGAGGTCAGGTCAATGGCTTTATATCCCGCCTGCATCCCGGCGGCATTCAGTTTGTCCGCCAGGGTCTTGAGCTTTTGTTCGTCGGTTCCGCTTAAAAAAAGCCGCGCGCCGGCTGCTCCCATCAGTTCACTGACGGCCGCTCCGATTCCGCCGGATGCTCCGGTGACGAGGGCCGACTTGCCTTCCAGGGAAAATTGCGGTTTATTCTTTTTCATACTTATCAATCCTTACCCGGCAGCTGATGCCGTGCGCCGACATGTTTTCGTAATTGCAGGCCCGCTCGCAAACCCGGGCGATATCGAGGGAAGCCGCCCGGGTGGCATACTGATAGGTCACGGTCTTTACGAACTTTCCCACCGACAGCCCCCCGGTGTAACGCGCCGCCCGCTGGGTCGGCAGGACATGATTGGTGCCGATGGTCTTGTCCCCGTAAGCAACCGTTGTTTCTTCGCCGCAGAACATGGAGCCGTAATGGGTGCAGTGGTCCAGGAAGTAGCGCCAGTCATCGGTCTGGACTTCCAGATGTTCCGGCGCCCACTTGTCGCTGAGTGCTACCGCTTCTTCCCGGGATGCGGCCAGGATCACTTCGCCGTTGTCCCGCCAGGAAATCCCGGCAACTTCACGGGTCGGCAGCTGCGGCAGCCGGCGTTCCAGCTCGGCCATGGTCCTTTCCGCCGTTTGCCTGGAAAGTGAAATCAGGCACTGCCGGGAATTGGGATCATGTTCAGCCTGCCCGAGGATGTCGGCCGCCAGGATAACCGGATCGGCCGCATCATCGGCAATAATGAGAATCTCGGTGGGTCCGGCCAGCAGGTCGATGCCGACATCGCCGAAAAGCTGCCGCTTGGCCTCGGCGACATACTTATTGCCGGCCCCCACCAGCATGTCCACCGGCGCCAGCCCCTCCATGCCGAAAGCCATGGCCGCCAGGGCATGGACGCCGCCCATGCAGTAGATTTCATCCGCCCCCGCAGCCGCCATGGCGTAAAGCGTAGCCGGATAAACCCCCTCCCCCCTGACAGGGGGCGTGCAGGCAACGACCCGGCCCACGCCGGCGACCTTCGGCGTAATCACGGTCATGTGCGCCGATGCCAGCATCGGGTAGCGTCCGCCGGGGATATACGATCCGCTGGAAGCCACCGGTATGATCTTCTGCCCCAGGAACACGCCCGGCAGCGTTTCGACTTCGAGGTTCCGCAGCGTCCGCATCTGTTCCCGGGCGAAGTTGCGGATCTGGGTCTGGCAGAAATCGATATCCGCCTTCATGCCGGGAGCCAGCTTCCTGCGAGCGGCTTCGATCTCATCGGGTGAAATTTTAAAGCTTGCGGGGGCCCAGTCATCAAACTTGCGGGAGTAATAGCGGACGGCCGCCTCTCCCTCCTGCTTGACTTTATGGATGATCTCCTGGACCGTGCGGGTAACATCGGAACGGTCCTCCGGCGGACGCTCATTCGCCTTTTTCAGATAAGTCGCCATTGTGCTTTCCCTTTGCATATTCTGACAGGATCAACAGGATTGACTGGATCTGTTTCTCGGCTTCCGGATGAAGCCGTGAAAGGCAAAACCATCCTGTTTATCCTGTAATCCTGTCTGAAGTTTAATGTTCCTTTTAGAAAGAATTGTTTCGGGTTTCGTGCTTCGGATTTATTCCTCCAGAATCGCCACGGCGCGCAGGGGCGACCCGGTGCCGTTGCGGATTTTAAGCGGCAGGGCAATAAAGGTAAAGCGCCGGCCGATCAGCTTGTCGAGATTGCAGAGGTTTTCCACATGCGTCACCTTGTACGCTGCGCAGGTGCTGTGGCAGGGATAGGTCTTATCATACCACATGTCGGGACTGGGTGAATCCACGCCGAAATTCACGCAGCCCGCCGCGATGATGAACTCGGTCCCTTCCCGGTCAAGGCCCGGATACTCGGTCATATATTCCGGCTGGCCGTAATAGCGGTCATAATGGGCGGTGTAAAAAAGCAGGGTGTCGCCCGGAAGGATCTTCAGGTCCCATTTCTGAAGCTGCTCCTCGATTTTTTTTCGTCCGAACTGCGTCTTTAAGGGAACGTCGCTGACATCGATACAGAGGGCCGGGGTGATGCACTTTTCCAGCGCCAGCCGGTCGATGGACTCCGCTTCGGGGTCCCGCGAGAGGTGGCTGACGGAGTCGATATGGGTGGGACCGTGATCGCAGATCAGGATGCCGCGGGTCTCATACGAAAAATCGGTCCCCAGTTGACGTTGGCACTCGTCGTGCGACAGGTGCGTCCAGATCACCGTCTTCATGTGACCGGGATACACCGGCATCCCCGTGTAAATTTCCTGGGACAGATCAATTATTTTACCGTTGATCATTTTTGTCTCCTTAAAAATGGTGTATGGCAGGCGGCGTTATAATGTCTACTCAATCATGATGGTCTCGTAAAAAGTCGAAAACGAGCTTTTATCGTCATTCCCGCGAAAGCGGAAATCCAGTAATTTCAGATGTTTCTGGATGCCTGCCGCAGTTTATCCCGTACTTGATGCGGGGCAGGCATGACGGAATTTAGGACTTTTTACGAATGTGTCAATCATGCACTCCTTACTATATCCGATCGGGTTCGATCCGGACGGTTCGCCCGGTTCTTGCCGATTCCACGATGGCGCCGAGGACCCGGACGCAATGGAGCCCGTCTTCACCGGACGCCTGAAAAGGTTCATTGTTTTCAACTGCGCGGTTAAAGGCTTCGATTTCTTTGCGGTAGAGCAGCAGGTAATCCCGATCGTACGATTCATTCAAGTCAAGGGATTCACTCGATATTTCAAACCTGCCGCCGAAGGACTCCCACAAGGTGTCCCGCAGGGCGATGCGGCCATGGCTTCCGTAAATCATGACGTCGTTTTCGCTGTCCGGCATCCGGCGCCCGGCGCAGATCGTGCCGATGGCGCCGCTGGCAAAACGGACCGCAACCGCGGCGGCCTGCTCCAGCGGCCGCTGCGCGGTTTGACCGTCGGTAATGGCAGCCGTTTCGACGATCGGCGAATTCGTCAAATAATAGAGCAGGTCGATGACATGGACCCCCGTACCCATAAGGGTTGAGGCCATCCCCATCATCGCCGGATCGTTCCACCAGGCGCTCGAACCGGTCCGGGGCGGCGGATAAACCGCTTTGCGCTGGCCGAAACACCACTGCCCCTGGATCATGGAAAGGGTGCCGAGGGCGCCCTGGCGAATCAAACCGCCGGCCTTGCGATGCCCCGGATGATGCCTTAGATGAAACCCCACCCCCAGATGGAGGCGATGCTCCCGGGCCGTGCGGACCATCTCCGCCCCCTCCTCCACCGACACCGCCATCGGTTTTTCAACCAGAACATGCTTCCCCGCCCTGAGCGCCGCGATGGTATGTTGGGCATGCAGAAAATTGGGCGACGCAATAAAAACGGCTTGAACGTGCGGGTCCTGCAGCAGTCCGCCGATGGCATCATACGCCCGGGGAATTCCGTGCTTTTCGGCAAATTCCCGGCCGCTCTCTCCGGTCCGGCTGTAAACCGCGGCAATCCGCGCGGCTCCGGCCAGCTTCATGGCCGGCACAATCTTTTTGTCCACATGCGAACCGGTGCTGATGATGCCCCACCCGACAGTCACTTCATCACCTCCCCGATAATGAGGCTCGCACCCGCAGAACCCCTCTGTGCGGGACAGGCGCGATGCCTCAGGAAGCCCCTTGAAGGGGGCAGTGCAAATAACTCTTGAGCTCAAAATGCCTGAAAACCTGAACCCAATTCTCCCCCTTTGAAAAAGGGGGTTGGGGGGGCCGGAATCGGTTCCCGATAAAACCTTTCCGGCCAGTCATCATCCCGGCTGATATAAGCCGAATAGAGCCCGGCATAATGGGTCGGGCCCATCGGCAGCCAGCAGCATGCGGTGAAGCGTCATTCGGGTCATTTGGCGCCCGCCGCCGTTGCCGTCGGCCGGACCAGCGTCAACAGGATGATGGAGGCGGCCGCCGCCGCCAGCCCGGCGGCATCAGACACCAAACCCGGCAGTGAGATCAGAATGCCGGAAAGGAGCAGCGCTCCTCGAAAAAGGAAACTGAACGGCCATGGCCTCAAATCGCCGATACCCATCATATACCCCTCGAGGGCGGATCCGATCAGGCACATCCCCAGTGCCGCCGTCAGAGAGGTCGTCGCCACCTGCCAGGCCCCGGCCTGCATCAACAAGGCCGGATCAATCACGAAAAAGAACGGCAGGATAAAAATGGCGCCCCCCAGGCGGCAGGCCGTGAATGCAATCTTCATGGGCGGCGCTTTGGCGATGCCGGCGGCGGTGAAAGCGCATAAGGCCACCGGCGGGGTCACATAGGAAAGCATGCCGCAATAAAGTACGAACATGTGAACCGCGAATTCATTGAGTCCCGCGGTCACCAGGGCCGGGGCCACCACAATCGCCAGAAAAATATAGCAGGCGATCATGGTCATGCCCATTCCCATGATCAGGCTGGCTACGGCGGTAAATAAAAGCATCAGCGGGACGCTGCCGCCGGCCAGCATAAAGAGCTCCCGGGAGAAGGTCGAGGCGATTCCGGTCAGGGAAAAAGACCCCATCAGGAATCCCGCACCGATCATGATCGCCAGAAGAATGGCCGAGCTTTTCACCGCGTTCTCAAGAAACTGCAAAAAGCTTTGAAACGTAAATCGGCTCTTCCGGCGAAACTGGGCCAGAATCAGCATCACGGCCGTGGCGATGTAGGCGGATTCGCCGGTCCAGCGCAGGACAAACAGAAAATATAACAGCACTATCAGGGTCGGCGGATAAAACCAGCCGTCCTTTAAAACCTCTTTGACCGTGGGGACATTTTCCCGGACCTGTCCCCGCAGGTTGTTTCTGGCGGCATACCCGTCCACCTGGATAAATAGCGCCAGGTAAAACAGAAAGGCGGGAATCGCGGCGCCCAGGGCGACCTGGTAGTAAGGCATATTGATGAAAGAAGCCAGGACAAACGCGGTCGCGCCCATGATCGGCGGCGTAAAGGTTCCGGCCGTGGAGGCGCAGGCCTCGATGGCGCCGGCATACGCGGGGCTGTAGCCGGACGATTTCATGGCCGGGATCGTAATCGATCCGGTCGTAATGACATTGGCCATGGGACTGCCGCTGACGGAGCCGAAAAGCGCGCTGCCGATGACCGCAATTTTGGCGGGTCCCCCCCGGGTTTTCCCGACAAAGCTGTCTGCTAAATTCAGCAGGAAATCGCTGCCGCCGGTGGCAATGACGGCCACTCCGAAAATAATATAACCGAACAGGACATTGGCAAAAACCCTTACCAGGGCGCCCATGGCGCTTTCTTCGCTGAGGATATGAAATACGGCGGTCTTGTCAAAGGAGCGCTGCACCCCCTCCATTAACCCGGGCATATGCGAAGCAATCGTGGGATAGAGCGCAAAAAAAAGTACGATGACCGTCAAAAGGAGCCCTGCGCTCCGCCTTAAAGCCTCCATCAGCAGCGCCCATATGATGACCGACAGGATCATCATGTCCGGCGGCGCAGAGTAGCCGTATCCCCTGGTGAGGATATCATACCCGTACCAGGCCAGATAGAGGCTGCCGAGCCAGTATGTCAGAAAGAAAATCACATCCAAACGGAAAAAAACCTTGCCGGATTTTAATGGTTTTACCAGAAAGATGATCGGTACCAGAAATCCGGTTATCAGGAAGTGGAAAGAGGGCTCGAACAGAACCACATCGGAAAAAAATTTCAGGTCGAAGATCTGATTAACCGCCACAATGACGGATATGATTGAAAAGATAATGATGATACAGCGCCAGAAAACCGAAAGCTGTCTGTCGTCTGCCATTCATAGCCTCCTTCATACAAGCGCAATACGGATTGACCCTCCCGCCGTTTCCGGCGGAAGGGTCAATTTTTTCTGCTATCCGGTATGGTCTGCCGCAGATCGATATCGACCCGGCGGCATGTACCTGAAGTGTCTTTTCAGAAAAGTATCTACAACTTCTTAGACCACAAACCGGCGGCCGCTCTTTTATCCATCCAAAGCTCAGACAACCCTTTCCCGGTTATCCCTTTCTGTTTGGCCTCGGCCACCGTTTGCTCCCATAATTTACTGAGCATGAGCTGGTGGGCGATGCGGTCCTGATTCATTTTCTCATGCTCGGCCGTCCAGCGGCCGATCTCCTTAAAGTACTGAACGGACCCGGCATGCATCGGCACCACGTCATAAGTAAACAGCATCAAACACTTTTCGATGGTCCAGTCCGCGCGCATCGACTCGTTCTTTTTGGAATACTCCGGATAGAGTTCATGGATATATTTGGTAATATGGTAGGCAATGTTTTTATCCAGCCTGTCATAACAGATAAAATTAGGAAATCCCTGACTCTGGACCCAGGCCGGTTTATCCTTCGAAAGGTTCGCGCCGTAAGTAGCAAGCCGGGGGGAAAGCATCGGCGCTACCGCCCGGGCCCTTTTCCAGCCTTCCGTGTCGGATTCCGGCACGTCGATATAGCGGGCGCCGCCGGGCATGGAGGCCAGCTCATGCGCCTTGCCGCCCTCTACATTAAAAAAAGACATATCGGCCCTGTTTTTAATGACCGCATCGTAGCCGGCCGCCGGCCCGCTGAAAGGAACCGCAATGACATCCTTCCAAGTCAACCCGGCAAAAGCCAGAAAGGCCTCATTCATCAGGTGCGGCGAGGGCGAACCCGGGTAGGCGGCCACTCTTTTGCCTCTCAGGTCCTCAAGTTTATGAATATTCGAATCCCCCCGGACCGTCAGCGCCGCACCGACATGCTGGGGAATCCAGGCATAACGGACCGGCTGGGGTCCCCAGTCGATGGTGCTGTGCTCGAACAATCCCTCCTGGAGTATCCAGCCCGAAAGTGAATTCAGGGCGGCGGTATGCGCCTCACCCTTGGTAATCATCAGGGTTCGGGCTACATCCGCCCCGGCCGGTACGCTCCGGACCATGATCCCTGTTTTTTCAATAATGGTTTCAGCCAGCAGGGACACCAGCACGAAAGCGCCGGTGCCGACGGTGTGCGTCGCGAAAACAATGGTCTGAGGGGGTTTGGAAGCGGCCTGGCCGCCGGCGGTAAATCCCGCGACGAACAGAAGAACCAATAAAATAATGCCTGTCTTTTTTTTCATAGCTATCCTCCTTGAAAGTAAATTTTTCGGCTCAAGAGCAGCCATAGATTGACAACCCGTTTAACGGCGGCGCCGCCTCCGATAACGGATTGAAACGGTATGCGGATCGCATGAACGTGACCGGTTAGCTTCACCTTTATCCCACCGGGTTAATCATGATGAAATGTGAATTAATACAAACGCATTAAGTTATTTTACATAAACGTTTCAGTTTAACTTTTGTCCATGAGTGGGTAGTATCTTGAACGCTTTGCCAAATCATATCCAA